>PVMK01126815.1_pt1 | contig 21928 bp, 20 predicted proteins | sample 1853481 | NCBI WGS metagenome assembly PVMK01 (sample SAMN08533507, study PRJNA380276) | Marine sediment metagenome, whole genome shotgun sequencing project.
AGTTAACAATATCGGGCAATAAAAGTATAATTTAACTGTTATCAAAGAAAAATAGCTGCCAAACGCAGATTAGTCTGGCCATTTTTTCACTTTACTCCGCTCTGGTTATAATCTTCCTAATGAATTTAAAATTATGTTTGAATAAACCCAAAACTCTGTCAAAGTCCTTATATTATACTGCTCATTCCATCAAATTTAGAATTTTTCCATTATATTTTGACCTTTAGTGCTTTAATTCTATATCCTAATGCCCGATATCTAATTCCGAGCACCCCAGCTGTTCTAATTATTTTGAAATTAGTTAATTTTAATCCATCAATAATAATTTCTCTTTCTATTTTTTTAAGAAATATATCTAAAGATTGTTGGTTCAAAAAGCGTTCAAAATAATTAGTTTTTGGAGCATCATATTTGCTGTAAAGATTGTACTTTTCGATCCTATGTCTCAAAACACGATACGTAAGACCTAATAATTCAGCTGTTTCATTAATTTTAAATTGAGCTTTATTCAGCGCTTCTAAAATAACTTGTGATTCTATTTTCTCGAGAAATTGTTCTAAGGTTAACTCAAGTCGATTATTAAAATAGCTTTTTGCAATTACGCTAGCATTAAGACCAAAGTCACTAATTTTTTTGCAAAACTGAAGAGATGTCATTCCTAAAATTTCAGCTGCATCATCTTCGTTATAACTTGCGGCCTCCAAAGCCTTCAGAATTTCAATATATTCCTTATCTACCAAGAATTCTTTAAGGGGACCGTTCACTGAATCTTTATAATCTTCTGATCTTCTAATTTTACATTTTGAAATCAGTTTTTCCCTATCATTATCAGATAACAATGAACCTACAGCTGTGCATAATGCTCTGATTGTAATAGGGTTTGTCTCTGGAAGATTTTTGGAGACCTCTTTCTCTTTATATGGGTTCAATCCCTCAATAATCATGCAGACAATTTTTAAAGCTTCTTCGTTTTTCATATTTCTAACATTCTCTATAAAGGGGATTAATGTATGAACCTGCAGCAAGCTGCAGGGCATCAAATCCTAATCGAACATTTTGAGTTGTTTGAGCTCAGCTTTGGATTTACCCTTATTTTGGACATACTGTTCTACTGTCTACCAGATAGCTCTTTAACCGACTGCTGCAACGTGGTAGCCCTCAGCGCAAACTCGCCACTGCAAAGCTCCTTTTGCACTGCTGGTTTGCGTCGAAATATTTCGTGCGCCGTAATTCTCTTGAATATCTGAACAATCCTGTCGAGCTCTATCTTTGGATGGGTTCCACTTAGCAGGTGAATATGGTCTTTGTCACAATCGATTGCTTCCATTTCAATGGCATATCAAGTTGAAAATCAAGCTGACAAATTTTTCATTTCAGTTAAGTCTTATCTTTTTCATATCACAGTTATCGAGAAATCGAATTTAATGAATTGATACTATATAATATCAATTTTATGATTTAGTGTCCATTCGGAAAAAATAATAGCCGAAATAAACACAAAGGTTTTCGAGATTGAATCGGAACCGGCGAGAAGGTCTACCTTCTAAAAAGGTGTGGAAACATTTAGATTATGCACCTCATAGTTTCGATGGAATCAATTTGTGGGATTTTATTGATCATATAAATGATTGTGATTCATATAGGTCGTTTTATTTGTTTTAAAAGTAGTTTCAAACTGTCCTTTCGAGGCCTTCTCAGGTTTCACTCGCGTTACAGCATGCCAGGTTGCTGTCGCCTAAAGCATATATTTGTTTCTAGTGTTTCAGCAGGAAGGTCTCCCAGTTCCACAGTCAAAATATCAGGGCGCCATATAATTACCAAAAAACTGTTAGATGGTAAATATTTCAATCTGGAAAAAATTATGTGAAGCCCAGACAGTATTAAAGATTTTCACCAAATAGGACGATATCCAATAATAGTTATTAAAAATTTATCAAGCCGGTAATCCAATTACAGGAATTCATGCATTGTTTGTAAAGGAAAATTAAAAATGCTGGATGTGCATAAAAATATCATCTTCTCCAAGCTTGAACTCAAACTAAAAGAGGCAAAAACCTTTCATTCTATGGGATTATACAACGAAGCCCTTAGCTATTACCAACAGGCACTTACATTAATCCCGGATCAGGACAAAAAGCGCTTTAATGCCATTCAAAACAAGATATATCAAATACAAAAAGAACTGGAGGATTTGGAAGATAGCGAAAGCCAGGAGATTTCATCTGATGATGTTGTGACTATAAAAAACACACTGACAAATGATGACGACGTGGCTTCAATATTTGATAAAGCCGTCGCTCTTAAGGAACTTGGCCTTATAAAAGAGGCAGTCGATGAATATGAAAAATTGCTTCTATCTGAAAATTTAATAAAAGCTGGCCAATTAAATCCTAATTTTTCACTTATTGAAACAATCAAAGACTATTTAGTCTGTCTTCTGGAAACAAATTCCTTCCGGGAAGTTGCAGATCAAGCAGATAGAATCATATATAAACATAACCTTAACGACCAAGACCTTTCCCTCATTCAATTCTGGCTCGGCACTGAGTTGGAAAAAAGGAATCTGCGAGATCAGGCACTTGAGCTATACGAGGCTGCTGCCAAAATCGATCCGGAAAATGTGCAAATCAACATAAACTCAATGCGCTAAAGTCAAATATCCAACAGTTCAAATACGATTACTTGATAAAAAACAAATTGGTCACGACCAACCAACTGAAGGAAGCTTTGGAAATATCAAAAAAGATAAACAAAAGTGTCGAATTTGTTTTAATAGATCGTTTTAAATCAAAAAAGACAAGTAGGAAATCCTTTCATGCATATTACGGTTGCCCATTTCGAGAATTTGATCCAGAATTGCCGGTGCCTTTGAACTGATTAAAACTTAAAAAACCTTTCTTAATTATAGTTTATGGTGCCTATATCATGGGATAAAACCGGCATTGAAATCCTATTGATAATCCTCGGGATCTTCAAAAACGGATTATGTAAAAGCTTTGATGAACCATCAAAGGATTAATTTTTCAGTTGGCATCAAAGAGGATATAGAAAAATACATCAATCATTTTTTCAATCCAAAAGAGGAAAAAGTCAGTGAAGATTTTCTGGAAAACTTGGATGACGTTATTCCAGATATCGCTTTTGAAGAGGAGGAAGAAATTGAGGAAGATGTTACTGGTATGGATGAATCATCGAGCCAGGTGGTCAAGTTTGTGGATCAGGTTCTGGTGACCGCATTTCGCAATAAAGCATCTGATATCCACGTTGAACCTTCGATCATCACCCGCAAAACCACCATTCGATTTCGGACCGATGGGGTCTGCCATGAATATATTCAGGTCCCCAATGCCATGGCGCCGGCAATCGTTTCGCGCCTGAAAATAATGGCTGATCTTGACATCGCCGAACGACGTCTGCCCCAGGACGGGAAAATAAGGTTAAAGCGCAAGGGCATACCGGAATTTGAACTTCGCATGTCCACCATGCCCACGGCCGGCAGATTTGAGGACGCGGTGTTGCGAATTTTGACTAAATCCGGATCGCTAAAACTGGATGAAATCGGGTTGAATGATCGGAATTTACAAGTTTTAGAACGGGTTATTATGCGGCCGTATGGTTTAGTTCTTTGCGTCGGTCCCACCGGTTCAGGTAAAACCACGACGTTGCATTCCGCCCTGGCGCATATCAACGAACCCGGTGTCAAAATATGGACCGCAGAGGACCCGGTCGAAATTACCCAGGCCGGATTGCGGCAGGTGCAGGTGAAACCTAAAATTGGTCTGGATTTTGCGAGGATCATGCGGGGTTTTCTGAGGCTTGACCCGGACATTATCATGATCGGTGAAATGCGGGACCGCGAAACGGCCGCAACAGCGATTGAGGCTTCCTTAACCGGCCATCTGGTGCTATCCACCCTGCATACCAACAATGCCCCGGAGACCTTAACCCGGCTGCTGGACATGGGGATGAACCCGCTGAACATTGCAGATTCCTTTCTGGCGGTGCTGGCGCAGCGGCTTGTGAGAAGATTGTGCTCCGATTGCATCGAAACCTATCACCCGGACCAGGAGGAATTTGACTATATCATAGCGGATTACGGGGAAGAACCCTTCCAAAATCTGGGCGTGGAGTATACTTCCGCCTTTGAGCTCCATCGGTCTTTGGGTTGTGAAAAATGTAGCGGATCCGGCTATAAAGGCCGCCTGGGCATTCATGAACTCATCGAAGGCACGCCTGAAATTAAAATTTTGATCAAAAAGCAGGCAACTTCACAGGATCTGGCAAAACAGGCGGTCAAAGACGGCATGAGCACTCTGAAGCAGGACGGTGTCCATAAAGTTTTTGAGGGGGTCACCGATATGAGTGAGGTTCGTCGTGTTTGTGTGACATAAGAAAATATAGTTACAGTGGCAAAACATATCTTTAATTTGCCATATTTACTCTAATTTGTATAATTTTAATGAAAAATAATTTAGCCATAAAAAAAAGTATCACCGAACAGATTGCAAACGGTTCAATTCGAATTAATTCCACAAAAGAGTTTGAACGACTTCTTAAGCTTTTCCCAAGTGATCCTAAGCTTATAAAAGCATATGCAGATTTGCTGTCGAAAGAAAATTTTCTTGATTCTGCCTTAAAACTTTACCGCAAAGCAGCCATACTTTTTATCGATTCCGGCAGTATGATAGATGCAGTTGTTTCAAAAATTCGACAATGGAAGATTGCAAAACCTACCTACCAAGATGCTCGGATATTTTTTACAGCGCTGCATGAAGCAAATTTTTCCAGATCGCCTCTTAATATTTTCTTTGACAAACTTTCGAGTCCGGAAATGTTTGCAATTATGAGCCTCTTTGATGTCATCGAATTGCCCGCTGGTCAAATGGTGAGTAAAGTCGGCGAAAAAGAAAAAGATTTGAATTTTATTGTACAAGGCACATTTAGGAAGACGACCTACAAGCCACAAAACGGAAATGATGAAACAATCTTTAAAAAATCGAGTTTGATGCTAACTGAAAACCATTTCTTTGGTAAAATCTTTCCCTTTGATAAGAAAAATTGCTCTCAATCTTATACTGAATCCAAAAGCCAAGCAGAGCTGATCACAATTTCCAAAAAGAGTTTAAAGCAGATTTGCAAAAAATATCCTAATGTTGAAGCTGCTATAAAGGGACTTTACGAATTTGAATCAATGGTCAGCGAAGAAGATCAGTACAAAAGTATGCAAAAAGGAGGAAGGTATAAGCTGCCGATAAGGATGTCTCTTGAAATTTATCCCCAAAATTCGTTTAATTACCCGATAATTGTTGAGGGATATTCCAAAGACATTTCTATTGGTGGCACATGTGTTGTTTTAGATGAAAAAGATATGGATGTTCATTCCAGTATTGCATCTTTTCACAAAAGCACTAAAGATGCAAAAGTCAAAATAAGCATGAGCATAGAAGCATTAAAACTTAAAGTTTCGGGCAATATTGTCTGGACACAAAAGATTCATGTAGATGGAAAACAAACACTTGCATTGGGGATAAAATTTGATGAAATGTCCCCTAAATTTCAGGGTATGTTGTTCGCTTTTGCGGACAATTTAAATGTGCTTGATTAACTTATAAAGTTATTTACTCTAAGCTATTGAATTGATAAAAGAAAATAAAAGACCTTGCACTCGCGGCGACATCTTAGAAAATTGCATGCCTATTGCTACAGTTTTTGCACCCTCATGAACAATTTCACGGCTCCAGACTATCCTTCCCGAAACCATCCATGACAATATTTCTGCGGGTATACCTATACATATCTTAGCTTCATTTAGAGAACTGCGGAGGGAAGAAATATCAACAAGGTCCTTGATATTATTTAAATCCAAGATAATTGCCATACCTCCGATAGAGATGTCTTTTGAAAAACCTTCTAAAGTTATAGTTTTTTTAGCTGAATTTTTTGGAAAGATATCTACATTCAATTTTAATTTGAGTTCATATCTTGGCGCTCTTCGTAATTTGAGCGAAGACTCACTTTCAACTGACTGCGACCGAATCTTTAGTAGATCTATAATGGCAAGCTCAATATTCGGATATTTGCGGCATATCCGCATGATCTTTTCTTTGGGGATTCTAACTAACTCTGCCGGCTCCAGTGTTTCAATATAGGACTGCGACCGTTGCTCTTTGTTAAACGGATAGATTTCACCAAAGTAATCATTTTCTGACAGAATTAAGGTGGGCTTTCTAAATACCTTTCTTTGATTTTGCAACGTCAGGTAAATAGAATCCTTTAATTGGCCCGACACAATAAAAAACAAATGGTCTTCCGTATCACCAATTTCTTTAACCACCTCGCCGGCCGGCAGCCTGATATTTTCAAAAAGGAAGCAAAGCGCCTTTAGCTCGTAGATCGATAATTTGGAAAAGAAATGACCGATCGGCAGCTCCTTGTTGTTGTTGCTGCTAAGCTCGGAAAAAAAGGATTTCACGTTTTGATCGGAAAGCATTTCAATATGCCATTGAGAGATTTTGGCCACAATCGCCGGCAGCATTTTACCATTTTTCAAATAAAGGCTGGCGGCTCTGTTATAGGTTTTTGCCGCCGCCGCATGCATCTTATCTTTTAAAAGCATATCCGCATATATTCTCACCAGATCCGCTTCTGACGGGAATTTGTTTAAAATGTCAAGCATCAATTCAATCGAATTGATCACAATGGAGCCATTAGCTATATGTTCTATAGTATACTTATCTAAGCTAAGCTGGTTTGAATTTAAGTGTACTTTAGATCCTATCATTATTTCATCAATTTATTCTTTATTAAACCAATTCACTGTATTTTTTATTTGCAACACCAAGATTGTGTTTTCGGTACCGGTGAGCTTTTATTATTTTTTTTACAAATCGAACATTTTCCTCATGAGTCCCCTGAAGGCTGATTCCAGCTTTGAATTTATCAGATTTGTCCTTTTTGCAATATTCAATCTTTCCTTTAATTTCTATCAATTTATTATTAAAATCCGTTGCCATTAACATCACATATTCTGATTCAACAAGGCAGGATGCTTCAAGAAGGACGCCGTTTTGACTAACATTTAAAACCGCCCCCATGTTTTGATTTAATGGATTACCATTTTTATCGATACAAATGTAGGAAACAGCGCTAAAAACATCAACTCTTGGATATTTTCTTCTATTTTGCATGATCTTATTATCGGCGCTTGAATTGAATTCCTTTAGCATGTTGTCACCGGAAAAATTAAAATCATAAATTTAGGAACAACAATAAATTTCATGTAGAGCTCAATAAAAAGTGACTTACCGTAAAAAGATAATATAAAATCATAGAGCCAGCCTTTTGCACCTGAGACCAAATTGCCAAATCTTGTCACTTTTATTGGCAAAATTTGTCCATTCGAATTATCAATTCATTCTCTTCCTTGACTTAAACATCTGTTATTACGAGAAGAATAGAGAATCTTTTATTTTGGTCCGTTTTTTGCTTTCATTTCTATGGATCAAAAAGACCTTAATCCGAGGTTATTTGAGCTAAAGCAACATTTTATATGAGGGGGTACAAACAATGATAAAAAATAAAATCCAAATGCTGTCACCATTAATTTTCATGATGGTTTTTGCGACTGGTTTATTTCAAACAAATCTTTTAGAAGCAGCTATTTCTTCATACAGTTATGATTTTGGCCAGGTGGAAGTGGGAACTCTCAAGACAACAGGACTTAACATAACTAATCTTGAAGATACGTCTACAACCATTACAGGGTTTGTATTTGCCAACACAGACTGCAGTGACTTTTCCGTTGTTTCCACGCCAGAATCTATGACAATCCCACCTAACGGGACAATACATGTGGAAGTTGGCTACAAACCTTTGGCATTGGGTACATGCTCGGATACTTTGAGAATATATAATGGCAGTCCGGCTCCATATTCAGTGACTCTAACGGGTACCGGTATCGAGGCAAAATCTGAACAACCCGAGCCTTTTGATGTGAGCCGGCCGTATTTGAATCAGATTGAAGCAATAAAATCGTTTATGCAAACCAACGTTAAAAATGGGAATCTTCAAGGGGCAGGCAAAGGCAAAGGGGCTGACAAACGCCTTAAGGCTTTAAATAAAATGCTGATTATTACTTTCCATTTAATTGAAAATGGCTATCTTGAAGCATCACGCAACAAGCTTATTGCAATTTATAAAAAAACAGATGGTAAAGCCAACCCAAAAGACTTTGTTGAAGGAGAAGCAAAAGAAGAATTCGCTTCGAAAATTCAACAGTTGACAGAAATGCTGAATTTTAATTAATCATTTAAAAAAAATATTTATCTAAATTTCAACAACCATCTAATTACCCTGCAGCATGCTACAGGGTAATTTTTTTTTCAGGTTTTAACCTAAGTTGCCGATAATAGGTCAAGAATGAACGAAATCAATTAATTGTTCACCTTGAGGCAACCATTAATTTGTTTAATAGCTCTCTATTAAAAAATTTAATGACTTCATATTCAGCGTCAAATAAGCACATTTAGCGCAAAGTGAACAATGGGCTAAATTAGTATTAAATACAATAAGATATGACCGAGCATATTTTAAACAAGATTAAGTGGCGGTTGGCATGGAATTTGTATTTTCCTTAGGCAGGAGGCTAAAAAGGATGCGAAATAATTTTGGATTCACGCTTTTGGAGCTGATGATAACAATCGCAATTGTTGCAGTTATATCTGGCATTGGTGCGCCTGCATTTCTTCAGTGGCGCAGTGATGCCAAACTTAGAGATGCCGTCAGTTCTCTGCGCGGAGATTTGGAAATGGCGAAGTTAAGGGCGATGCGGGAAAATGAATTTGTGGCTGTTTTATTTAACACAGACAATTATCTGGTGTTTATTGATGACGGCACAGGTGCAGGGGGTGTGGCCGAAAACTGGAATCGCGATGGAGATGAAAAGATTCTGCGAAACAGACAAATGCCGGCAGGTGTGAGTATAGATTTGGCCAACACAACTTTTGCGGGCAATAGAACACGATTCAATGGCAGGGGGCGCATCGGAAATCAGGGTGTAGCAACAATTGTAAATACAGCAGGCAATCAAAGAACAATTGATATGAATAACCGATTTGGAAGGATCACGGTTAATTAAAAAAACGTTCGCCGATGGAGTTGGTTTATGGCAGCTACTAACCTATTTGAAAATAAAAACGGCTTTACCCTCATTGAACTTGCTGTGGTTATTGCCATCATGTCGATTGTCTTAGGGGCGATTTACAGTGTATTTGCCGCTACGAATCGATCCACTACCAATAACGAGGTCATTGCTGAGGTAATGCAAAATTTGCGCACCAGCATTGATTTCATGGAGCAGGATATTCGTATGGCAGGACTTGACCGCTTTGTCAGCGCTAACGCAGGTATTGAAGCTGCCACGGCTGTCAATCTGCGCTTTACAGCAGATCGAAACATGGATGGTGTCTTAAATGATAACCTTGAACGGATAACTTATTTTTATGACGCAGCCAATAAAAGATTGAGGCAATGTCTTTGGGAAGGAACTTTAAATGACTGGCAAACTGTCGCAGAAAATGTAACTAATTTTCAATTTTCCTACCTGGACGCAGATGACAATCTGCTTGCTTTTCCAATAGCAGATCTTGCTGGAATCAGATCTGTAGTTGTCTCAATGAGCATTGAGCAACCCGCCGGTCGTTCAGAGCCAGTTGAAAGGACGATAAACAAACGCATTTTGTGTCGCAATCTTATATTTTGACAGGTAAATCAGAGATGATCAAACAACCTCACAGCAACCTAAATGATAAGAACAATGACAAGGGATTTACGCTCATCGAGATGCTTATTGCGATCAGCATTTTTGCCATCGGTTTTTTAGCTGTTGCCTCTTTGCAAATTTCTGCCGGCAAGAGCAACCGTACAGCCAGTGAGATTACAACCGCTGTCAACTTCGCTTCTGATCAAATGGAACAACTTATGGGCATAGTATTTGACGATGCCGATCTTGATCCGGCTACTAATCCGCATCTGGATAATCAGGGCAAGTATAATATCCGATGGGTTGTTACAAACACCGATATAAATGCTGACGGGGTTGATGACGCAAAAATTGTCAATCTAACGGTCAGTTGGGCCCCTTATTTAAGTGGCGGGGCACCTCAACGAAATGTGAATATCGATTTTATTAAACCGGACATCTAAAAGCGCACCAAGTCATTTGTAAGAGGGGTAACCAGATGCAAAATTTGAACAATCAAAATGGCGTTGCGATCATTATGGTAATATTAGTTTTGGCCTTAGTTACCCTTGCCAGTGTGATGGTATCAAGAACTACCACCACTGAGTTGCAGATTGCCACAAGCGATCAGCTATATAAAATCGCTTTTTATGCTGCTGAGACAGCGCCAACTTACGTGATTTTAAATCCTGATTTGTATGGCTCAGCTAACATTGATCTAGCGGATCCCGTTAATTTTCCAGATGATGCCAATCCTGCGGCGACTGAGATTTTGGAAGCAGGCTCTATTCAATCTTTTAACGGCGAAGTTGGATATTTAAACCCGATGCTGCCTCCAAGAGGTTCAGGCTATCAAGCCGGTAAATATAAAGCACATGTTTATCAAATGGTATGCAACGGACATGGCCCCCGTAATTCTGATGTCACAATTGAAGTTGGCTTTTACCGTATCGGATTTTAATTGTATCATCAACCATGTAGACTTAGGTGAAAATATGAAAAGAATTAATTATTCACGGATAATCAGCGTTTTTGTTTCACTTTTAATCGTCTTTGCTGGGCAGACAGTTTTTAGCGACGATACCTGTGTATTTATGCTTACCGCCGATGACGTTCCACCCAATATAGTGATTCTTTTGGACAACGGAGCTGAAATGGAACAAATCATTTGGCATCCCAACTATGACAATAGCGTTGATTACACTCCCAATGTTGCCACTCCAACAGATGTTGTTCCCAATGGTGCAAGCGGCAACGGTTTTTTCAATGAAAATGGATACGGCATATACGTAAGCGGAAATAAATATTATCTGGTACCGGTGGGCACTGACTTACAGTTAAACACTGCTGTTCAGCTGGAAGGATTAGGCGCGGCAGTGCCAAAGACATCCATCTGGACGATCAATGGCAAAACCATTACTTTACCGGCAGCACCCTCCACAGTTATTATTGATGAAGCCAAAGATAACGCCACCTATTTTAGGTATTCGAAAAACTACCTTAACTGGATGTTTTTTAGCGGCAACTATATCGGTGATGGCACAGATTTGCCTGATAAAAGCCGTTTTTATTATGCTAAAAAGGCCTTGATGACAGTAGCCAAGCTTGCTGCCAATCAGGCTCAATTTGGTATTTACAACTTTACATCCAATGCAGATGGTGCCTCCAATGTACAGCCGCTCGGCATGGTCGTTGATACGCCTTTGGCGGCTCAACCAGAGAACAATACATTGGATTCAAATTATGTAAACAACATCAACAATATGGGCACGGTAACCTTTTCTCCCCTGGCTGAGGGATTGGCCAAGGTTGGCGGTTACTATGGTTCTCCTTCTTCTGGGGTTGTCGGAGAATATTGTCAGAAAAATTTTGTAATAATAGTTTCACCGGGGGTTTCTTCTGAAGACCAGGCGGCTGCTTCCGGATCTTCACCGGCAAGTCTATCTGATTATGACGATGATGGTGCAGCTGGTGGAATTGGCGAAGGAAATATTAACGAAGACGCAACTACATATTCGATACCAGTTAATCAGAACGGATCGACTTATCTTGATGATGTGGCCCACTATCTTTATTCCCATGACATTGTGGATTATCGGCCCGGGTTCCAAAACGTAATGACCTATACTATCGGATTTATGGGTGATCATTTGGGCAACCTTTTTCTTAAAAATACCTCAAATAACGGCAACGGCAATTTAAACCTATATGACACCAGCGATGAAGAATACGGCAAGTACCACTATGAGGCAGAAAACCCGAATGCTTTGGCCTCAGCCCTTTTAGCAGCTATAAAAGACATTCTTTCCGCCACCAGTTCATTTACCGCGCCGGTGGTTCCTGTCACCCGGACCACCAGCGGTAACAGAATCTATATGGCCTTTTTTAAACCGCAAGAAAGCAATTTCTGGGAAGGAAATGTTACCAAATTCGGAATTGCTGATGATAACACCATCATTGATGTCAATGACAACCCTGCCACCTGGCCCAATGGGGCTATCCGTGAAGACGCCACACCTTACTGGCAGACAAAAGACTGGGCTGATCCGACAAAAAGCAACTATATCTCTAACGCCAGCCGTGGCATTTATACTTATATTGGTTATAATAAAGATTTAACTGCTTTATCCAATGAATTTACCGCCGGAAATTCTGAATTAACAGCGGTGGTGCTTGGCAACCCGACACATACAACGACTGAAATTATTGATTATGTGCGTGGGGCGGATGTCTTTGATGAGGACGGTGATAGCGACACTACAGAAAATAGAATTGTTATCACCGGAGATGTTCTTCACAGCGAACCGGTGGTGGTGCAATACAATTATCCAGATGACACCTCAAAGACGATGGTTTATTTTGGCGCTAATGACGGCATGCTGCATGCGGTTTTAGATGAAACCGATCCGGATGTTGATATCGAAAATGATGAAACCAACCATGGCTTAGAGGCTTGGGCATTTATACCACCGGATCAGCTTCATCGCCTTAAAGATATGGTGGAAGGTTTAAATCATCAATATTACGTGGACTCCAGTCCTAAAGCGTACTTTTATGATGTGGATGCAGATGGACTGATTGATACGGTCGATGGTGATAAGATCATCCTGATTTGCGGTGAAAGAAAGGGCGGCACGAGTTATTTTGCGTTAGATGTTACCGATCCGCTGGCACCAAAGTATCTGTGGCGAATTGATCAGAGTAATAGTAAAACCGGAATCTTGGAGCTCATAGACACATCTATTTATGTCAATAATGGTGGGTCTTTCCAAGACGGTGATGCTTTGCGCATATGGAACGGTTCTGCTGTCTGGGGACCTGACATTGCTGCTTATGGGGATGGGACGATGTCCGGGTATCTTTTGCGTTATGAGAACGGAACGATCCCATTTGAAATCGGTAAATTTGTAGGCAATTTAACTACTTCCATTTACGACGATTATTTAAATGGTGGAACGGCAACCCCGTTTATCTGGGGACAGATTGATTTCATTACCAATGCGGATCCGGATGTGATCATCGCCGAGCTGGGCGAAAGCTGGTCTGAGCCCCAATTTGGGCTGGTAAAGACTTCCAGTGCCGATACAACCGGAACGCCTGTGTTTTTTATCGGAGCAGGATATAGCTCAGACAACAGCGCAGGAGCTGCTGTGCTGGCTATAAATGTCTTTACAGGACAAGTTGTTAATAAATTTAAAAACGATGGCAGCATTAGTGGCATGGATTACAGTATTGCAAGTTCTGTCACAACAATTGACGAAGATGGTAATGGTTTTGTGGATAAAGTCTATGTGGGTGATCTTGGAGGGCAAATGTGGCGAATTGGAAAATTCACAGATACATCCGGCAATCCCCTGAGTTTTCCTGAAAGCGAGGAAAACATCATGGATTGGACTGCTCAAATCTTGTTTATTTCTGATCCAACCTATGAAAGAAAATTTTACTATCCACCCAGTGTCACCCTTGAAGAGGGATATGATCTGGTGTTTGCAGGGACAGGCGACCGGGAAGACGCCTGCAACCCTAACAGTTCTGATAGAATTTACAGTATTAAAGATACTCACACCAACAGCTTACTTACAGAATCCGATTTGGTTGATGTTACCGATCCCGCAGCAACGGTTCCGAACCTTGACAATCAGACAGGAGACGTGGATCTTAATGGTAGTGTAGATCAAGGCTGGTTTGTGCGTTTAGCATCCGGAGAAAAGGTTCTGGCAGAAGGAACCGTTTTTTTCAAAACGCTTTATTTGACTACTTTTACTCCCAACGATGATCCTTGTTTACCCGGCGGTGTTGGAAAGCTATATGCCCTAGCTTACAAAACAGCTGCTGCCGTTATAGACTTTGATAGCGACACCAATATGGAACGGACTATAGATATTGGTGGCGGTATACCATCTAAAGTAGTAACCATCATTTCTGATTCTGGTGGAGTTAAATTGCTTATTTCGGTAGGAAGCACAAACCCGGATGCAAACTCAGAATCCTTTGATGCGGGCGTTGTGACTATTGATCCTCTGATTCCGTCAATAAATTTCTTTTATATGTGGTGGCGGGAAGTGCTTAAATTATAAAGCATTTAACCCTTGGGGTTTGGTCTTGTACCAATTATAAAACATGACTATGAACTCAGGAGTAAGAGTTTTTCTGCATTTGAAAATAAAATGAAAGTAAAAAATATTAAATCGCTTTTTATAAAGTATGTAACTTCCTGAATCGGAAATTCTTTTTTTACATTTTTCGATTAAAAAGAGAACATGCTATGAAACCAAGCCATTTTCTTCGAAATCAAAAAGGGTTTACTCTAATCGAGTTGATTTCTGTTATGATCATAATGGGTGTTATGAGTTCGGTAGCTGTAAAAAAAGTTGACTTTATAACAGATACCGCCAGTACAAGAGCATTGGCTATAACGGTGAAGGAACTTAATGTTAGGGAAAGCTTGGTTTGGTCTAATATGAAAATATCATATGACGGATATACTACAGATGAGGATATTTTTGCAGCTTTAGATACAAATCTTGGTGCAAAACTAAAATGGAATCCAGGCCCTACAATTGATGGCGGAACGCTTCACTGTGAATCGCAATCGATTGTTCTTCATCGAACCCACTCTGCAAACTCAACTGCAGGTAAATGGCAATAATTGGTAGTTTTATAAAAATGTCCTCTTCAGGCCAACGTTTTGAATAGACGTGGTTCTTCTCAACAATTTTCTAATCACTGTTATTATACAAATATTTTAAGATTTCAACCCTGTGGTAGCTCCAACGATTCGGTATATATCAATTCTGAAAATCTTTTGAATATTCGTTTTATATCTGGAATGATTTTAGCGAAATTGATATTTGGACATCTCCCCAATATATCAAAACCTTAGAGCCAAAACTTTTATAATCACCAAATTATAAGATTTTTCTAAAGTAAATTTCACTAAATGCCGAAATATATAGTGGACGTATTTTTATAAAAGTCGTTTTTTCATAGGATTAAATTCACATAGTTTCCCGAGATATAGCCAAACCTTTCGTGAGATTGGGACGGAAAGCCACGGGTCTCAAGGAGATAGTCGGGTTGCCTGGGTAGTGACAAGCAAGCCGGATTACCTTGAAATACAAGGTGGTCCGGCTTTTTTGTTTTGGTGAACTATCACCAAAGAAAAGGCCTTATTATGCCTTGGCTCAATCCGCAAGTTGTCTTTCTTGTAGTGGTAATTGTGGGAATCGTATTTTTAATTATCAAAATTATTGAACAAAAGTATAATCAAAACCCTAAATAGTTTGGAGGTTATAGGATGGAGGAAAAAGCAATATTAGTTGTTGACGACGAACGCACCGTTCGGGAAATGCTTGAAATGGCCTTTGATAGAGCCGGTTATTCAGTTCGTTTAGCCACATCCGCCGAGGAAGCCTTAGATATTGTAAAACAAGAGTCAATTCCCCTTATGTTTATCGATTTAGGTTTAGAAAAAATGAACGGATTTGAACTATGCGAACATATCCGAAAGGATAGCCCTGATGCGATCATTTATGCGCTAACCGGATATGCCGGGCTCTTTGCAGAACACGAAATTGCTGAAGCAGGCTTTGATGGTTATTTTGCCAAACCGGTTAGGGTTGAAACTCTCTATCAGGTAACGAAAGATTCTTTTGAAAAGTTAAATAGAGTGAATAGCCGTAAAGTAATTAAGCGAATTCTTGTTGTTGTTGATGATGATGAGCAATTTAGAAAAATGCTGAGGAAGACGCTGGAACAGGAAGGTTATGAGGTAGTGGAGGCAGCTGATGGGAATGAGGCGATCAACCGCCATTCAGAGCAGTCTTTTGATTTGATAATTACCGACATTATTATGCCGGGTAAAGAAGGCATTGAAACCATTATTGAAATTAAAAACAATGACCCAGAAGCTCAATTCATTGTTGCTTCTGGTAGTAGTTGGTATGGTTCTGATGTTGAATTTGACATGGCCAAAACACTGGATGCAAAGACTCTTAGAAAACCATTTGAACGAGAAGCATTATTAAATGTAATTAAACAAATACAAGATTCGATTTAAGCTGAGGACGTATACTCTAATCTTTAAAACCCTATTTCTCAAAATGGGAAGTGGTGTTTTTATTTGCGCTTGGATATTTAAAAAAATAAGCATGCCTGCAAATATGCTCTCAAGTAAACTAAGCAGAATCGAAAATCATCTAATTAAAGGATGCATCAGAAGAGGGAGGCATTAGTTTTTAACCCGAAGATTGGTTAATTGTACTTAATATTATCTATTTTTAAGAAACTCCTTTAAAAATTGATCAAAAATACCATTATGAGAAATACACTTGAAAGAAATTATCATTCATTAAAAAAAGCAGATGACTTCTACAGAGTCGAAATAAAGCTGAGTAAATTCGATTTCATTTATCAGTTTAAATTGAGGGAACTAAATGGAAACGAGGCCTGTTTTTTGATTAAAGAAGATTCTACTATTTTCAATAAGTTAAAGGTTGGTAACGTATTGGAAATGAAATATTGGACTGCTGGAAAAACCAAGACCATAAAATTTGCAAAGGCAAAAGTAAAAAATATTACGAAACAAAATCAGGAGCCCCTTGATGGTCATTATTTGGTATATCTATCAATACCAGCAAGGCTACGATCAGACTATGACCGAAGAAACAGTTTAGATCAAATAAGTAAGCAATATCAGCCATATACCCTAAATTAAAAAAACCTATGGGCATAATAAGTCTGGTTTCATTTCGAAAGTGAAGTTTTAAATTTATGCTTACTCTAAAAAAGATAAAGTCAGCAGGAGTTCCAGTTTTTACTTGATTTAGAAATTGTAACTCGAACTCACGGTAATTAATTACAGATAACTGCAACACATTCTTCTTTGCGTTTCTAAAACCTGTGATTTTTCCAAGTGCGCCACGAGCGCACTTTTAATATTCACAACCAAAGAAGAATGCAGGTATTTTGAGCTAAGGTGTGAATAAAAAAACCCAGCCAAGCGGCTGGGCCTCATAGGTTACCTAAAATAGTTTCTTGACAAATTTTCAATTATGCCGATACTTTTTTTTGAAATCATCTCCTATATCAAGACGGCACTCCAAAATATCGAAAATACCTCTGGCTTGATTATGCCACATTCTTAGCCCGATACTTAAGACAACAGGATACTGTCGCTGACGTCTTTTATTTTCCCAGTTTTTGTTCTAAAGTCTAATTTTTACAGACCGAAAATAGATATATGCAGCCTAAAGAGAAGAAATCCCTTACTGATATGCAGGGGTACGTTATGCATTTGCGGTATAGGCTCGCACAGTATCAATTTGGCGGAATTGCTCCGCCCGTATCCCTTCTAATTGAACTTAAAATGGCTGAACATCTTGTCAAGCTTGACTCAAAGGATTCTGTGCGCATTAATGTTAAAGTTTAAGTTTGAAAGGGCCTATACTTGATCCATTATCAAGATAGCTATCGCTAAATAGCGTCAAATAGCGCTTTAACAACTATTAAGTGTCAAAATGTGACTTTTATGCCCACCCATACCCGCACCGGACTCGGATCAGCGCGCACCATTTTCTTGCAATCTCCTGCGTTTTCTTTAATTCTTAAACTCATATGTATGAAAAAACGCTTAAATCGAAGATAAATGTATTGATTTCATTTTTTTCTGTGATAAAGTTTATTTGGTTCTGCTAACTCTTTAAGAGTTAATAGCAAAACCTCCTAAACTTGATGCTGGGCGGTTCGTATGGGCCGCCCAATCTTTTTTCTAAAGTTATCTGAAAGAGTACCGATATTAATTATAGCGGTTTAATTGTTTTCATTTACCCCAACTGGGCGGTTCTTCTTCCATGGAGCCGCCCATTTCCTTTTTTATTACCCACCATCCAGTTCCTGCCGGATCCGGTTCCACTCATAAGCCACAGCGTGCATGAAGTTTGTTAGCTTCGCGTAGTTCTCCGGTGTAGCGTTCATCCTTTGGATACTCATCAGCGTTTTGTGTTGAATGCCCGTGATTTCGGGAATCCATTCGGGATCGTATGAAACATGATGTCGATTAATCGCCATTTCTCATTTGCCCACCACCACCCGCGACGGACTCGGATCAAGCGCACACCGATTTTGAACCTGTCAACAAAAATTTATTTTATAGAATCCAAACACATTAACTTTGAGAAGTCCGTTTTATCAGGCCCATTTTCGGGCCTGATAGGCTCTTGATTTCTTTCGTAAAACCAATCAGGAGCGGGCCTATCCCGCAAAAAAAGGCTAATTCAGTCAAAAATAATTTAACGTAATTTGTCTCACTGCTCCCGTTCTTTTCCAGCGAAGCTGTGTGCCACAAGCAAAAGGCAATAGGGATGTAAGCTGTTCGATTATTGGTTTGGGTTTCCAAATTGTTTTCTTTTTACCCATTTTTGTTACGACTTCCTTTGGATCTCGATTGGACCAACGGAAGGACAACTCTGTTAAATAACGGCCGAGATGTTTTGGACTCATGTAATGAAAAACTCCGGACTTTACTCTTTCAAGCATGGCATTAAAAGATTCGGCTGTATTGATGTGGACATTACCCCGGGCATACTCTTTAGCCATATGATAAACGCTTTGATGAGAAGCAAACTGTTTTCCAGTCTGTTGGAAAACATAGCTTTTATCCGTCATCAAATCGGCTGAAGTATCGGCAACAGCATCGATGATTGGAGAAATAGTATCGGTTTTCACTGTATCAACCGGCACCGGGAACACCGGGCCTTGTCTTTGAATGGCAACAAGGATGCTTTGTTTGGCAGTTGCTTTGCCGCCCTTGTGCCTGACGCCATAATGATGACGCGGTTTGCCACCTATGAATTTTTCATCCATTTCAATGGTACCGCTCAGCAAAGGTAATTCTTTAGCCCAGCTGTCCATCATGAGGCGGATCGCATGGCCCATTTTCCAGGCCGTGCTTTGTTTTACCCCGATCAATCGGCTTAAGAAAACCGACGAAATGCCCTTACTTGAATTGAGTATGTAATAAATTGCCAAAAGCCATTTCCAGAGTGGCAGTTTCGTGCTGTGCATTGGCGTTCGGGTGGTAACAGTAAACTGCCGTTTACATTCAGCGCATTCATACAGACCAGCGCGACTTGTAGAACCCCTGAGTCTATATGAATGTGAACATTGGCAATGAGGGCATAAGCAGCCATCTGGCCAAATGAGTTTTTCAAAGAAATTACGACAACTGGCTTCATCCGGAATCTGTTCTCTTAACTCGTCGATATTCATTGCGTTTCCTCCTTTTTAGAGGAAACTATACCAAAGCACTTTGTCAGATCCGGACAATTGCAGCCTTTTTTTGCGGGATAGGCCCGATCAGGAGTAATCCATTCATTTTGCCCGGTGCCTTTGGTGCGGTGGGAGAATCTTTCCCAACCCAATAGTCAAAAGTTTTTCTAATAGTCTCGGCTGTCCACCTACCATCACACTCTTTTTCCATAATCCGGTGGCAAATTTAGTTAAAGTTTAACTTAAAATTCCCGATATTCATAATGGACCTACCATGATAGCTAACCCCAATGCTCGTGGTTTTTGTCCGTGGGTGGCCTCACATAGGGGCCACCCTAAAACACATAAATCATGAAAAGATCAATATGGAAATAAATGACAAGCTTTTCCTAAAATACAAATATGACTATCTGGAATTATCTCTTGAAATCTCTAAACTTCGTTACGATGGCGAAGAGGTACCCGTAGACCTTTTGTTACAAACCCTTGAGGTGGGGTGTCTGGCTGATATTCCAGAGGACGAATTAAGCAATCTTTTATTCAACTTGGATATTCAGTAATCGGAGTCGATGTATTGACTGTTTTCACTTATATAGGTAGTGGCATTCTTTGTTTAGGATGGATGGGTCTTTTAATTCTATACATGACCGATCAATTTGCAGATGACGAACAAGATAATGATTAAATTATTAATAATAGCATTGTTCTTTATCCTATTTTTCGTGGCCTTTGCATCCAGCGGGCCGTTCTAATCGAGATTGATACCCACTCATATGCTTAGGAGTTGTTCAATGGACGATCGGGAAAAAGATTTTATTAAATGCCAAACGCAATATATCAGTTTACTCAATAAATTAGCTCTACTTAGGCTTGCGGGGGAAAATCCCTCAGAGGAACTGATAAAAAAGGCTCGCGAGCTAGGACAAGCGGCTCAAACTCCAGATATTTTATTGAAACTCCTTTAACCTGATCATCGCTATTCCCACCATATTTTGACGATTTATTTCTTCTTTTCAATCCGTTTACGCTTCGTGTATGCCCGCGGGTGTGCAATTAAAAGACTGTTGACATTGGAAATAAGCTTTGGCATACATCATTTGGGCCACCGGTTCCCACCTAAGTCCGCTTCCATAGTATTACCCCAAATCTTTTATGCCGGTGGCCCTTCTTTATTTCTTGACATTCAAATTTTGCATTGTTAGTTCAATGTAGGGTTTTATGCTTTTTCTGTTCTTCTCCTCCGTACAGGGCGGTTTCATTTCAAGGGCGAAACCGCCCCTTTTTTTCTTGCCCCAGCCCCATTTGTATTGATAAAGGTTGTCTTACCGATGATGCCTGCCCTCAGGTGTCATGGTTAAGGCTGCTCTGGTAGAATGTGGTAGGCCTACTGGGCAGCCTGATTAATTTGTCCTCATCTTTACGCTTGCCGCCGCCCTGTGGTTTCCTGTTCTCAATAATCTGTGATTCATTATCTTCTGTATTTTCAGTAGTCTTTGATTTTTTAGGTACAAATGTACCTAAAACTTTATAAGCCCTCATATCCGGTTCGCCAGTACCAGTCTATCCCGTGGGTAATTGAAAGACTGTTTGACACGCTAAATAAACTCTGCCATAGGTCCATTGGGCCGCCGGCTAAAGAGGTTGGCTAACAGAATATAAAGGCGTTAAGGGCGCTCGATAATTCTGCAGCCGGTGGCCTTTTTTCATTTCTTGACACCCAACAATGTATTTTTGTATCCATCATTTGGGCCACCGGCTGTTGGGCTTCCGCTTTTACACCGACAGAGAGACCCCCGCAATACTCTCTCTGTCTTTAATAACCGGTGGCCCTTCTTCGTTTCTTTACATTCCATCTGGCATCATCTAAGTTAAGTTGGGATCAGCCGCCAGTTTTTTTGACCTTTAGTGAAATTATGATATAATATTATTTAGTTGTCCTGATACTCAATAATCTTAACTTTTGCTCGGGGGGGGTAACTCATTGGGAGTTGCCCCCTTTTGTTGTTAAAGTTAATCTTGTAGTTATCGATATTTCTACATGAGGATTGATGCAACATGGGAAAAAGAAAAATGTATAACACCACCTTAGATGTCGATCTTCTGAGGGAAATTAAAATACTCGCCGCCCAGTTAGATTTGCGCCAGAATGATCTTATTGAAGAAGCGATCCAGGACGTCCTGAAAAAATACAAAAACCAAGATATACAGGAACCTCCCTTAGACGCATCGGTTGGATAAATAACCACCCCTTAATCCCCTCAGAGACCGACGCACCTGAGTCTTCCTAAATGAAAAAACGCTAACTCGCACATTCACTGAATTGCGTAAACCGGCTTTGTAGACAAAATACCTTCCTTTGGAGACCTCTTTTTAATTGAACTTACAAATCTATATTAAACGAACTCAAGCATAAAAATTGAT
>PVMK01161223.1_pt1 | contig 21928 bp, 15 predicted proteins | sample 1853481 | NCBI WGS metagenome assembly PVMK01 (sample SAMN08533507, study PRJNA380276) | Marine sediment metagenome, whole genome shotgun sequencing project.
AAACACCCGTTACCCCAAAACATTCCGAAATGTCGCAGGTTACAATTTGAATATCCTTGCCCGACAGCAAAGACTTAATCCGGCAATTTTGCTGGCAGGCTCTGAAGGAACCCTGGGGGTCATCACTTCAGCTAAACTGAACCTGGTCTCCATTCCTCCTCATAAAACCCTATACTTGATCCATTTCAATGAACTAAAAGCCGCCCTTGATTGTATACCAGCGATCCTGGAGAGCAAACCAAGTGCAGTGGAATTAATAGATCAAATGCTGATTGACCTTGCCAGGGCAAACCCTGCCTATCGCAACCTGCTTGACGCGATCCAGGGAAGTCCAGCAGGTATTCTGGCTGTGGAATATCAGGGAAATGATCTGCGGGAATTATCCGGAAAAGGTAAACTGCTGTCTACTTTCGGACATACAGTACCCCTGCTTGATCCTGATCAGCAAGCCCGGATCTGGAAAGCCCGGAAAGTTGGCCTGGGTATTCTTCAGAGCACAAGGGGTGATGCCAAACCAACAACGTTCATTGAAGATGCTGCTGTTCCCGTAGAGCACCTGTCTGATTATGCCCTTGAGATCAAGCGTTTTGCAGAGGAGATCGGAGTGGGCGCTACAGCTATTTATGCTCATGCCAGCGCCGGCTGCCTGCACATTCGCCCCCAGGTAAACCTGAAAAGTGGAGCTGGTCTGGAGCAAATGCGCCTGCTGGCAGAAAAATCCCTCGAACTGGTTCTCCGATATGGGGGCACGATCAGCGGAGAGCATGGGGAAGGTTTTGCCAGGGGAGAATTTTCCCGGCAGCTTTTTGGTCCGGATCTGACCCGGGCTTTCAAACAGGTCAAGGAACTATTTGATCCAGATTACACGCTCAACCCCGGAAAGATCGTCAGTCCGCCGAGAATGGATGAGGATGAATTACTCCGTTATGGGAAAAAGTATCAGGCCCGGTATAAACCAGACCAGACTCTGTTAAGTTTCCAGGAGGATCAGGGATTTGACAGAGCGGTGGAAATGTGCAATGGGGCCGGGGTTTGCCGTCAGCTGGACGAAGGCGTCATGTGCCCATCCTTTAAAGCAACCCGGGATGAAACACACAGCACACGGGGAAGATCCAACATGCTGCGGGCTGCCATAAGTGGAAAGCTTGGACCGGATGGAATGACATCCCGGGAGCTTTACCAGGTCCTAGATCTATGCCTTTCCTGTCAGGCCTGTGCAAGTGAATGCCCTTCCACCGTGGATATGAGTAAACTCAAAGCTGAGTTTACCCACCAATACCATCAGGTTCACGGTGTGCCCTTCAGAAGCTGGTTTTTTGCCCATATAGCTGAAATCAGCCGCCTGGCTCAACGATTTTCCAGTCTGGTCAACCCGATCTTGAATTCACCTTTGTCCCGATTTCTGTCCTTGATAGGCATTCATCCTGAACGGCAAATGCCGGCCTTTGCCCGGGAAACCTTCACTTCCTGGCACAAAAAACAAAATATCACCCAGCAAGGTGATTTGACCAAAGGGGTAGTTTTTTTCTTTGATACATACCTGGAATATAATTATCCTCATATCGGTCAAGCGGTAGTGAAAATTTTTCAGAAAGCCGGGATCGATCTGATCGTGCTTAGGGAAAAAGCAGATTCAGGCCGCCCGGCCTATTCCAAAGGCATGCTGAAAAAAGCCCGAAAACTGGCTCAAACAAACCTGGAACTTTTAAAGCCTTACGCAGAGAAAGGCATCCCGATCATAGCTTGTGAACCTACCGTGGTTGTCATGTTAAAGAAGGAATATCTAGATCTGGTACCGGGCACAGGATCAGATCTAGTCGCAAATTCTACAATGCTGGTAGAAGATTACCTGCTCCAGAAAATTAATGCCGGCAGTATTAGTTTTTCCTATGATCAAAAACCAAGGCGAATTCTCTATCATGGACACTGCCAGCAAAAGGCTCATTTAGGTACTGGAAAAACAATAAGCATGCTCAATAACCTGCCACACTGTGGGGTTGAGGAAGTCGAGGCTGGCTGCTGCGGTATGGCCGGGGCATTTGGATATGAAAAAGAACATTATCAGCTATCGCTGGACATTGCAGAACTGGGGCTCGCCCCCAAAATCAGGGAAGCCGCTCCTGATATCATCATCTGCGCCTCAGGAACATCCTGCAGGGAGCAGATCGCCCATACCACCCAACGAAAAGCAATTCATCCTCTGGAGGTATTTGCCAAAGCGCTGGTTTGAAACTTCCAGGGTCAAATTTCGTAATCAAACAGGATGTACAATACTGAAAGATCGGATTAGATAAGGAAAACATTATGGCTTGGATCACATCGCCTGAAAGCTGGATTGCACTGTTAACACTTACTATCCTGGAAATAGTCCTAGGTATTGATAACATCGTCTTTATTTCCATACTGGTTGGAAAATTGCCGGAAGAGGAACAAGAAAAAGGCCGCCAGATAGGACTGATTGTGGCATTGGGCACCCGGATATTGCTGCTGCTTTCCTTGACATGGCTCATCAAATTAACCGCTCCCATTTTTTACGTCGGAGAGCATGGAGTGGCAGGACGCGATATGATCCTGATGGTGGGTGGGATGTTCTTGTTATGGAAAAGCACTACTGAAATTCACGATAAACTTGAAGGTGAATCTGAGGTTTCGTCAAGAAAAGTAAAAGCATCATTTGGGGCAGTGATCACTCAAATTGCGATCCTGGATATAGTGTTCTCACTGGATTCGGTTATTACAGCGATCGGTATGGCTGAAGAGCTGGCAATCATGATCACCGCCGTGGTCATCTCAGTGATAATCATGCTCTTTGCCTCAGGTCCGATCAGCTCTTTTGTCAACGATCGCCCCACCCTAAAGATCCTTGCCCTGAGCTTTTTGTTGTTAATTGGTGTTTCTTTATTTGCGGAAGGATTACACTTCTCCATTCCAAAAGGATATATCTACTTCGCAATGGCTTTCTCGTTATTTGTGGAAATCATCAACCTGAAAGCAGGTAAAAATCGGAGAGATCCAGTTCATTTACATGAACCTCATATTAAAGGAACATCCAAAAGTTAAGAAAAGCTAAACATGGAATCCCCTCGAACTATCCTGCACCTTGACCTGGATGCTTTCTTCTGCGCTGTGGAAGAAATCAAGGATCCGGCTTTGCGTGGGAAAATTTTTGCTGTGGGGGGTTCTCCCACGGGCAGAGGTGTAATCACTTCCTGCTCCTATCCTGCCCGGAAAATGGGTGTGCGTTCAGCCATGCCGGCAGGAAAAGCCCTCCAGCTCTGTCCAAATTTGATCCTGGTGTCCAGGAACCACGGCGATTACGGTCGCTACTCTAAGATGGTGATGGAATGCCTGGGCCGATACTCAGGTCAGGTTGAACAAATCTCCATTGATGAAGCTTTTTTAGATATCACTGAGCTGGGCTCAGAACCCAGGTTGATTGGAGCTGAACTCCAGAGGCTCATTCTTGATGAGTTGGGACTTCCCAATTCCATTGGAATTGCCAGTAATAAACTGGTTGCTAAAATCGCCACCGGTGTGGGCAAAATCGCCTCAAGTGGTGATACCTATCCCAACGCCATTACGGTGGTCCCCCAGGGAGAAGAACGAGCTTTTCTTAACCCGCTGCCGGTGGAAATGCTCTGGGGAGTGGGTCCAAAAACCCGGGAACGTCTGGAAAGATTCAATATCCGGACAATTGGCGATCTGGCAGATCATTCCGAGATTGAATTGGCCCAGAAGTTTGGAAAACACGGTTATGATCTCAGCAGGCGAGCTAAAGGCATAGATAAACGTGGTATCGTTACCCGCAGGGGAGTGAAATCTGTCAGCAATGAAAGGACTTTCCGGCAAGATCTGGGAAAGAAGAATGATGTACTGAAGTATATAACCAGACTTTCAGAAAAAGTCGCCCAACGTTTACAGAAAAAAAACTTGCGGGGGAAAACTGTCCAGATCAAAGTCCGCTGGTCAGATTTTACAACGATCACCCGCCAAAGCACATTAAATCAATCAACCAATCAGTATAAAGTCATTCAGCGGGAAGCAGCCACTTTGCTGAACCAGGTCTGGCAGGAAGGCAGGCTGATCCGCCTGGTTGGTGTGGGGGTCCATAATCTTGACAGCAAAGTCCAGCAGCTCGGTTTATGGGATACCGGGGTGGTTAAGGATATCCAACTTCAGAAAGCCCTTCAGGATTTGAAAAAAAAATATGGGGAAAATGTCATATCAAAAGGGATAAAGAAGTAATAAGGATAACATTCACAAGGGGACCTATAATCGATTATAATTGTCCCTTGGGTTAGCATGAGAAACCCCGTAAAAACACGTTTACTATCCTAACATCAGGAGTTAAGTTTATGTCTAAGAATATTCAAATGATTGACGGCAACGAGGCAGTAGCAGCCGTTGCTCATAAGATCAATGAAGTGATCGCGATTTATCCGATCACTCCATCCTCGCCCATGGGTGAACACGCTGATGCCTGGTCAGCCAAGGGAAAAACAAATATCTGGGGAACTGTTCCGGATGTGATCGAAATGCAGGCGGAGGGCGGAGCTGCAGGGGCAGTGCATGGTGCACTGCAGGCAGGCGCTTTGACCACAACATTCACAGCCTCACAGGGTTTGCTGTTGATGCTGCCAAATATGTATAAAATTGCCGGCGAGTTAACACCCACTGTATTCCATATTGCAGCCCGTTCATTAGCAGCCCAGGCCCTTTCCATCTTCGGAGACCATTCCGATGTGATGGCTGCCAGGACAACCGGTTTCGCATTGCTGGGATCTGGATCAGTCCAGGAAGCTCACGACTTTGCGGCCATTTCCCAGGCTGCCAGTTTAGAATCACGCATTCCTTTCCTTCATTTCTTTGAAGGCTTCCGGATCTCCCATGAGATCAATAAAGTAGAAATGCTGTCGGATGAAGTTCTCGCAGAATTAATTTCTGAGGAAGCTGTCCTGGCTCATCGCAGCCGGGCGCTCAATCCTGATAAACCAGTTCTGCGCGGCACTGCCCAGAATCCTGATGTCTTTTTCCAGGCCCGGGAAACTGTGAACCCATATTACGACAAAGCTCCTGAGATCGTTCAGGTAGTAATGGATAAGTTCAAAAAACTGACCGGACGGGAATACAAACTCTTTGATTATGAAGGCGCAGAAGACGCTGAGCGGGTGATTGTGATCATCGGTTCCGGTGGTGAGGCAGCTGCGGAAACCGCAAAATTCCTACTGAAAAATGAAGGAGAGAAAGTCGGTGTCGTGCAAGTTCGCCTGTACCGCCCATTCTCTGTCAAACACTTCCTGAATTCCCTGCCCGCCACCACCAAGGTAATCGCTGCCCTGGACCGCACCAAGGAACCGGGCGCAGTCGGCGAGCCTCTTTACCAGGATGTAATCACTGCTATCGCAGAAGGCATGAATGAAGGCTTAGCTCCGTTCAAGACTGCTCCGCTGGTAATTGGCGGGCGTTATGGTCTTTCTTCCAAGGAATTTACTCCTGGCATGGTGAAAGGCATCTTCGACGAGATGAAGAAGAAACTGCCCAAGAATCATTTCACAATCGGCATCTATGATGATGTCACCCATTCCAGTCTGGAGTTCGATCCCTGCTACCTTATTGAAAGCGATGAGGTCATCCGCAGCGTATTCTTTGGGTTGGGATCAGATGGAACGGTAAGCGGAAATAAAAACTCCATTAAGATCATTGGCGACCAGACGGAAAACTTTGCCCAGGGTTATTTTGTGTATGACTCCAAAAAAGCCGGAGCAAAAACCATTTCCCACCTTCGTTTTGGTCCTGAACCTATCAAAGCGCCGTACATCATCGAGGTCAACCAGGCAGACTTTGTGGCCTGCCACCAGTTTAATTTCCTTGAGCAGTTTGACATGGTCAAATATGTCAAACCGGGCGGCACTTTTCTACTGAACAGTATTTATGGACCAGACGAAACCTGGCAAAACCTCCCGGTGGATGTCCAGGAACGTTTGCTGGAAAAAGAAGCTGACTTCTACGTCATTGATGCCTACAAAGTAGCTGAAGAAGTTGGTCTGGGCACCAGGATCAACACCGTAATGCAGACCTGTTTCTTTGCCATCAGCGGAGTGCTCCCCAAGGATCGGGCTATCAAAGAGATCAAGGCCATGATCCAGAAGAGCTACGGTAAAAAAGGTGAAGAGATCGTTAAGATGAACTACAAGGCGGTTGATCTGGCATTGGAGAACATGCATAAATGTGAGCTGCCCGCCAAGGCGGACAGCCCCCTCCAGATGAGACCTCCCGTACCGGAGGATTCCCCGAAATTTGTTCGAGAGGTGATTGGCACCATCCTCGTTGGGGATGGCAATGATCTTCCCGTAAGTGCTTTCCCGGTTGATGGGACATTCCCAACTGGCACTACCCGATACGAGAAACGCAATATATCCCTCGAGATTCCAGAATGGAATCCTGATACGTGTATTCAATGCAACAAATGCGCTTTTGTTTGCCCACACGCAGTGATCCGTCCAAAAGTTTATGATGCTGATCTACTGGACAAAGCCCCCGGGACCTTCAAGTCGATTGACGCAACCGGCCGGGAGTTTAAAGGAATGAAATACTCCCTTCAAGTAGCTCCGGAAGACTGCACCGGCTGTAATCTCTGTGTGGAAGCATGTCCCAAGACCGATGTAGATAATCCCGCCCTGAAGATGGTGGATCAACCTCCGCTCAGGGAAACAGAATCCGAGAACTGGGACTTCTTCCTGTCTATCCCCAACCCGGATCGCACCAAACTTAAGCTGACCCGGCCCAAAGATTCCCAATTCCTTGAGCCCCTGTTTGAATTCTCCGGTGCCTGCGCCGGCTGCGGCGAGACTCCATATGTGAAACTGCTCAGCCAGTTGTACGGAGATCGGAGCCTGATTGCCAACGCAACCGGCTGTTCCTCCATATACGGCGGCAACCTGCCCACCACACCCTGGACAACCAACGCTGATGGACGCGGTCCAACCTGGTCCAACTCGCTCTTTGAAGACAACGCTGAATTTGGACTGGGCATGCGCCTGACTCTGGATAAGCAGCGGGCATATGCCCTCGAGCTTTTACCCCACTTCGCGGAAATCCTCGGCCATGATCTAATGGATGAAATCGTCAACGCTGAGCAATCTGACGAAGCTGGCATTAACGAACAGAGAGCCCGGATCGACAGCCTGCGTGAAAAACTGGCCAGGAAAAAGGCCGCAAAGCCAAAGACTTGCTCAGCCTGGCTGACAAACTGGTCCGCAAGGATGTTGGATCGTTGGCGGTGATGGCTGGGCTTATGACATCGGCTTCGGCGGCCTGGACCATGTGCTGGCCACCGGCCGCAATGTCAATGTGCTGGTTCTTGACACCCAGGTGTACTCAAACACTGGCGGCCAAGCCTCCAAAGCCACACCCCTGGGTGCTGTGGCCGCTTCGCTGAGAGCGGTAAAGGCATGCCCCGCAAGGATCTGGGCATGATGGCCATGAATTATGGTTATGTTTATGTCGCTCAGATTGCTATGGGATACAGCGACACTCAAACTTTGAGAGCTTTCCGCGAGGCGGAAGCCTTTGATGGTCCATCCTTGATCCTGGCTTACAGCCCCTGCATTGAGCATGGTATTGATATGGCCAAAGGATTGGATCAGCAGGATCTGGCAGTGAAGTCCGGTATCTGGCCTCTGTACCGTTTCAACCCTGACCGGGCTGATGAGGGCAAGAATCCGCTCCAGCTGGATTCCAAAGCTCCCAGCATTCCGCTGGCGGAGTATGCATACAACGAGCTGCGCTATCGATCCCTGCTGAAGAGCAATGAAGAACGCGCTAAAAAGCTCATGAAAGAAGCCCAGCAGGAAGTTAAAAAGCGCTGGTCGATCTACGAACAGATGGCCCAGATGGACTACAGTTTAGAAGAAGAAGGGGCGTAAAACCAAGTAATCCTGTGTTAAACTGAAGCTCCCGGAGTCTTGAAGACTCCGGGAGCTTTTTTTGGTCTTGGATTCAAGTTACAAGTGCAACATCACTCAGTTCGAAAAGAAATGAGCAGAGCCCACCGGTAACGGGACGTTGTCTACCGCCCTAGCAATGGGAAGGCTAATGCGTACAAGATGCTGCCTACGATACACGTGGCAAATGCCACCGGTAGTCCTCGTTTGCTCCACAATTTTGGAGTGATCGGTGTTTTTGTCCTCTCCGACAGCGATACGATGACGATGTTGGCACCAGATCCGATGCTTGTTGCGTTGCCGCCAAACCCCGCTCCCAGTACCACCGCCCACCATAGCGCGCTTATATCTATCCCGGCAGCGGCCAACCCCTCAAGTAGTGCAATCATAGCAATGGTGACCGGTACGTTGTCCACCAGAGCGGAGAGGGTGGCCACCACCCAAATGATGGTGACCCCTAATAACAATGGGTTGTTATGACCTAACTTGGCCAGAACTTTGATGATGGGCTCAAAGGCACCGGCCTCTTCCACCCCACCGACCAGTACAAACAAACCGATGAAAAAAAGGAGCACGGGCCAATCGACGCCACCAAGTACCTTTCGGATGTCGGGCCTCACCCATACCAGCGCTGCAGCCGATGCAGAGAGAGCAATGAACCCCGAACTGAGATGCAGCCATCCTTGAAGAACGAACAACCCTATAGTTACGGCTAGCACGATCAGCACACGACGCAACACAGGTTTATCCTGCAGCACCTCGTCAGCATCAATATTTAACACCGCTTTCGGGTTCGCAGGATGTATGGCCAGTTCGCGCGAGAAGAGATAGCGCAACATCACCAGCGTTACCATTACAGCCACAATCACAATGGGCATGGTGTGGGTCAAAAAGTCTGTAAAGTTATACCCGGAAGCTGCGGCCACAAGCACGCTGGCGGGGTCGCCGACAGAGGTCCCGATATCGGCGGTATCGGAAAGCAGCGCCTGGGCCATCAGAAACGGCGCTGGGAGGGAAGTCCGAGAAGCTCGGTTATAAGAATTGTCACCGGTCCCACAAGTACTACAGTCGTCACGTTATTAAAAAATAATGAAACTCCTGCAGTACCGAGGCCGAGTAACAACATCAATCTCCATGGGTCGCCCCGCGAGAGTTGGCCCGCCTTGATCGCTAAATATTGAAAAAAACCTGTCGGTTCCAGGATGGATACAAGGATCATCATGCCCAAAAGCAATCCCAAGGCATCGAACTCGATCGCTTCAATGGCCTGCGATTCGGAATAGAATCCCAGCGTCATTCCGGCACCCAACATCACCATCGCTCCGGCCATGGCAGCAATGGTGTGATTCAGTTTTCCAGAAAAGATCAGAGCGATGGTGACGGTTGCGATCACCGTGGCGACGATGGGAGCCATCATCACTTCTCCGGATTCTCAGCTTGTGTAATCTGCCAATCTATAAGGAACGCCCGCCCGATATCTACCCGCGAGGCAATACCCACTAATATCCCCTCTTTCAACACGGGCAGGTCCCGCACGCCATTTTTATGCATTACCGAAAGGGCTTTGATCAGAGAACTGTCGTCCTCAATGCCCACAGGCTCTTCCATGATATCGGTCACCAACATGTCCTTCACCTTCTCCAGTCTCTCCGAGGATGGGGACGCCAGGGCCCCGTAGTCCTTGACGAAACCGATGTCAGACAGGAGAGAGACGAAATCGGGGAGGAAAATCTGGATGATGTCTTTGATAGATGTAACACCGATTAGGACACCTGCATCGTCCACTACAGGCAGGGTGCCCACCCTCCTCTTTACCAAAACAGCCGCAGCCTCTATGACGGTTGTGTCAGGTTTTACGAAGAACACTTTTTGTTTCATACAGTCGCGAATTTTGCGCTGTCTCTTCATTCATTCCTCCCTGTCTGGGATGAGGCCAGGAACCTTTCCAGCTACGCTTCATTGAATCTGCAGGTGTCCCCGTCCGGGTGTTCGAGAAAAATTGTCGTTAATTCCATTTCGCGAACCACCTGTAGTAGAACATCGCGCAGCACGCCGCTCCAGATGACTGCCTCGGCTTTTACCCCTTCTGCTAGGGCGCGCTTCACAGCATAGCCAGGATGAATCTTAGCCAGTTCTTTCTTGGCAAACCTCCAGAGGACACCCACTTCATCACCTCAGGGTGATGCACAACACCAAGCTTCATTGCTTGGCTCTTGCTTATCGGCTCCTGGAAGATTAGCCGGTTCGTACACGACATGTTTGGGGTATTGCGCTGCTCAAACTCAGCACACGCTCACAACTAGCCTTCTTCCTTCTGTAAGGTGACTCTTTGCTCACTCTGCCAAGACAGATATCTGATTTTATTTTCACCTATACCATATCAACAAAACGACCAAAGATAAAGCAAACACAAAGCTTACACAATGATACTAACACAATGTTTAGACAAACATCTCTCATTCCCGGGCATCTCTGCCAAACCGTCGAAAGCGAATGGGTCGTCCAAGATATGACATGCTTCGCTCTCCAAAAGCTTAGCATAAGAAAAGTATTGGGATCCAGCTATTAATGACTTACCTTAACGAGTTGGATCAAATGGGGCAGTTTTTCCTGCTGATGGCCAAAGAAAGAGCTACAGAGCAAAGTGTGGAAGTCCGTACAATTACCCGCAGAGGCAAAGTGCAGGAGGAAATTATTAATGCAATCCTTGATGAAGGCGCCACCCGGGTCGTGCTTGGTCGCCCTGTGGGTAAACAAAGTACATTTCAGGAATCCAGTCTCCAGTCCTTTACAGATGAGATCGAGCGTGTGACAGAAGCAATACCGGTGCTTGTTTAATAAACCACCTGTTCGTCTATATCAGTGTTGTACCAAAAAGGACCGGATCCATTTAATGGATCCGGTCCTTTTTCATTTAAAAGAAAAAGTTCTTGGCAATGACCAACTCTCCCAGAGGGCCTCCCCTCAAGTACCATCGGCGCTGGCAAGCTTAACTGCTGGGTTCGGGATGAGACCAGGTGTACCCTTGCCGCTACAACCACCAAGAACAATATTCACATGTTAAAGTCGTACCTAATTGAATAGAATTGGAATAAATAACGAGTTCTCCGCACCACTGTATAAGCCCTCGACCATTAGTACGGCTTAGCTGAACACATTGCTGTGCTTACACATGCCGCCTATCAAGCAAGTAGTCTTCTTGCGGTCTTACTCCCTTTAATGGGATGAGGAATCTAATCTTGAGGCAAGTTTCCCGCGTAGATGCTTTCAGCGGTTATCTTTGCCAGACGTAGCTACCCAGCTATGCTCCTGGCGGAACAACTGGCACACCAGAGGTCTGTCCACTCCGGTCCTCTCGTACTAGGAGCAGCTCCTCTCAAATTCCTTGCGCCCACAGCGGATAGAGACCGACCTGTCTCACGACGGTCTGAACCCAGCTCGCGTACCGCTTTAATGGGCGAACAGCCCAACCCTTGGGACCTTATACAGCCCCAGGATGCGATGAGCCGACATCGAGGTGCCGAGCCTGGTCGTCGATGTGAACTCTTGGACCAGACTAGCCTGTTATCCCCGGGGTAGCTTTTATCCGGTAAGCCATGACCCTTCCACACGGTATCATGGGATCACTAAACCCGACTTTCGTCCCTGCTCGACGTGTATGTCTTGCAGTCAAGCTCCCTTATGCTTTTACACTCTATGGTTGGTTTCCATTCAACCTGAGGGAACCTTTGGGCGCCTCCGTTACTCTTTCGGAGGCGACCGCCCCAGTCAAACTGCCCGGCTGACACTGTCCTCGATCCGGATAACGGATCAGAGTTAGGGCCTAAACATGATAAGGGTGGTATTCCAGTGGCGGCTCCACCGAAGCTAGCGCTCCGGCTTCATAGCCTCCCACCTATCCTGCACAAACCATGTCCAAACACAATGGCAGCTTACAGTAAAGCTCCACGGGGTCTTTTTGTCCTGCTGCGGGTAACGCGCATCTTTACGCGTACTTCAATTTCACCGAGTCTTTCGTTGAGACAGTGCTCCGGTTGTTACGCCATTCGTGCGGGTCGGAACTTACCCGACAAGGAATTTCGCTACCTTAGGACCGTTATAGTTACGGCCGCCGTTCACCGGGGCTTGAGTTCTAAGCTTCGCTGATCCGAAGACCAGCTAACTCTTCCCTTTAACCTTCCGGCACTGGGCAGGCGTCAGCCCCTATACATCGTCTTACGACTTAGCAGAGACCTGTGGTTTTGGTAACCAGTCACCAGAGCCTGTTCACTGCGGCCCTCATATGCTCCAGAAGTAAATCTATCACAATAGAGGGCACCCCTTCTCCCGAAGTTACGGGGTTAATTTGCCGAGTTCCTTAACGAAAGTTCTCTCGCTCGTCTTGGTATGCTCTACCTATCTACCAGTGTCGGTTTGCGGTACGGGTATTTAGAATTCAACACTTAGAGGTTTTTCTTGGCAGCATGGATTAACCACTTCCGTCTCATGGACTCGCACTCATGCCTCGGCTCAGTCCGCGGATTTTCCTACGGACCTCATAGCCTACACATTTCCACCTACATCCAATTGTAGGCTGGTCTACCACCCTGCGTTGCCCCATCGCTCCTTCTAAATAGTTCCGGAATGTTGACCGGATATCCATCGTCTACGCCTTCCGGCCTCGACTAAGGACCGACTAACCCGATGCGGATTGACCTGGCATCGGAAACCTTAGATATTCGACGAACATGCTTCTCACATGTTTTACGCTACTCATGCCTGCATTCTCACTTCTGCCCGCTCCAGCCGTCCTCACGGTCGACCTTCACTGCTGACAGAACGCTCTCCTACCGCTCCAGTCCGAAGACTGAAACCCATAGCTTCGGTGATAAACTTAGCCCCGGTAAATTTTCCGCGCAAGATCACTTGACCAGTGAGCTGTTACGCACTCTTTCAAGGAATGGCTGCTTCTAAGCCAACCTCCTGGTTGTCTCAGTAATCCTACTTCGTTTTCCACTTAGTTTATACTTGGGGACCTTAGCTGATGGTCTGGGCTCTTTCCCTTTTGACTATGAAACTCATCTCCCATAGTCTAACTGCCGCGCTTAAAGTATTGGCATTCGGAGTTTGGTTAGGTTCGGTAGCCGACAAGGCCCCTAGCCCGTCCAGTGGCTCTACCTCCAACACTCAACACGCGACGCTAACCCTAAAGCTATTTCGGAGAGAACAAGCTATCTCCAAGTTCGTTTGGCATATCACCTCTACCCACAGTTCATCCTGCAACTTTGCAACGTTGAAAGGTTCGGGCCTCCACGAGCGTTTAAACTCGCTTCACCCTGACCATGGGTAGCTCACTTGGTTTCGTGTCTAATCCCAGCCACTCGCGCCCTATTAAGACGACTCGCTTTCGCTCCGGCTCCGGGTGTTACTCCCTTAACCTAGCCACTGAGATTAACTCGCAGGCTCGTTCTCCAAAAAGCACGCCGTCAGACGTTATGGCGGCTATTGATTCTCATCAACGCCTTTCCACCATAGTCCTCCGACAGATTGTATGCTCACGGTTTCAGGTTCTATTTCACTCCCCTTATCGGGGTACTTTTCACCTTTCCCTCACGGTACTATTACGCTATCGGTCTTCAAGTGTATTTAGCCTTGGAAAGTGGTCTTCCCGGATTCCAACCAAATTAGCGTGTCTGGCTGTACTCAGGGTACCTGAAAGAAGTTGGTAAGTTTTCGCGTACGGGACTGTAACCCTCTTTGGTAGGCTGTCTCACACCATTCTGCTAACAAACCAATTTGTAACTTCTATATATCAGGCCCTACAACCCCGGTCACGTAAACGCAACCGGTTTGGGCTCCTCCCCTTTTCGCTCGCCACTACTCAGGGAATAATTTCTTTTCCTCTGGGTACTAAGATGTTTCAGTTCCCCAGGTTCCCATCCTAAGACCTATGTATTCAGTCAAAGGATGCTGCGGGTTTACCGCAGCGGGTTTCCCCATTCGGAAATCCTCGGATCAACGCCTGTTCACGGCTCTTCGAGGCTTATCGCAGTGTCCCACGTCCTTCATCGGCACTTGAACGCCAAGGCATCCACCGTAAGCACTTAGTAGCTTAACTTGTGATGCGGAGAAATCGATATTTATTCGCAGTTTCTATTCAATTGTTAAGGTACGATTCCGACTGACTTTTGTCTGTCGGTGCCTATTCCTCATTCGAAAATCAGGAATACGCACTGGCAGGCAATTCTTATTCATTTGGCTTTATTAGACAAAACAGCCCGGCATCTCGCCGGGCCGCAAAGGTCCCATTGAGAAATGCGATCAAACTTAGGTTTTGTCGTTCAGGTTGTCAGCCAAATTTTTGTCCTTATTTCTCCTGCTCGTCCACTCTTTCAGTGGAGATGAGGGGACTCGAACCCCTGGCCTCTGCCTTGCAAAGGCAGCGCTCTCCCAGCTGAGCTACATCCCCGAATTCAGGGGAAGTGGGCCTGACTGGATTCGAACCAGTGACCCCTGCGTTATCAGCACAGTGCTCTAACCAACTGAGCTACAGGCCCATCAATTTTCCTTAACATCTGAAGAGTGATAGAAAACCGATTGAGATAACCTTGACACCGTCAAGGATTTTTTTGGTACATTTTTAGTACATATTTAGTACGTCTAGAGTGGAGCGCCAGTCCATAGACTTTTGCTCAATTCTCCAGAAAGGAGGTGATCCAGGCGCACCTTCCGGTACGCCTACCTTGTTACGACTTCGTCCCAGTCACCGGTCCTACCCTCGCCAGCTCCTTCCCGTTAGGGTTAAGATACTAGCTTCAAGTATTACCAGCTTCCATGACGTGACGGGCGGTGTGTACAAGACCCGGGAACGTATTCAACGCACTATTGCTGACGCGCGTTTACTAGCAACTCCGGCTTCATGCAGTCGAGTTGCAGACTGCAATTCGAACTGGGACCGGTTTTGAGGATTGGCTCCGCCTCGCGACTTTGCTACCCATTGTACCGGCCATTGTAGCGTGTGTGTAGCCCTGGACATAAAGGCCATGCTGACTTGACGTCGTCCCCACCTTCCTCCGGTTTTGTACCGGCAGTCCCGCATGACACATGTAACATACGGCAAGGGTTGCGCTCGTTACCGGACTTAACCGGACACCTCACGGCACGAGCTGACGACAGCCATGCAGCACCTGTATAAGCTCCCCGAAGGGGTCGGTCACCTTTCGGATCCCTACCACCTATATGTCAAGCCCAGGTAAGGTTCTTCGTGTAGCATCGAATTAAACCACACGCTCCGCTGCTTGTGCGGGTCCCCGTCAATTCCTTTGAGTTTTAACCTTGCGATCGTACTCCCCAGGCGGTGAACTTATCGCGTTAGCTTCGACACCGATGACTATTACGCCACCGACATCAAGTTCACATCGTTTACGGCATGGACTACCGGGGTTTCTAATCCCGTTTGCTACCCATGCTTTCGCGTCTTAGTGTCAGGAACGACCCAGAAGGCCGCCTTCGCCACTGGTGTTCCTCCCGATATCTACGCATTTCACTACTACACCGGGAATTCCACCTTCCTCTATCGTCCTCTAGTCTGGTAGTTTTGAGCAACCTCTCCTAGTTAAGCCAGGAGATTTCATACCCAACTTTCCAAACCACCTGCACGCGCTTTACGCCCAATAAATCCGGATAACGCTCGCCTCCTACGTATTACCGCGGCTGCTGGCACGTAGTTAGCCGAGACTTATTCCTGAGGTACCGTCCTTTCTCTTCCCTCAGAAAAGTGCTTTACAACCCGAAGGCCTTCATCGCACACGCGGCGTTGCTGCATCAGACTTTCGTCGATTGTGCAAGATTCCCTACTGCTGCCACCCGTAGGTGTCTAGCCCGTGTTTCAGTGCTAGTGTGGGGGGTCACCCTCTCAGGTCCCCTACCCGTCATCGCCTTGGTAGGCCATTACCCTACCAACTAGCTGATGGGACGCAGGCCCCTCCTAAAGCGATGCTGTGGCCTTTCGTCCACAGAACCTTTACTTCAAAAGCATCTAATCTTAAGAAGCACATAGGGTATTAGCCTCAGTTTCCCGAGGTTGTTCCCTTCTTTAGGGCAGGTCACCAACGCGTTACTCACCCGTTCGCCACTAAGAGCTCTCATGCGAACACAAGAACATCTTCGTTCGACTTGCATGTATTAGGCACGCCGCCAGCGTTCATCCTGAGCCAGGATCAAACTCTCCGCAAAAATTATCCCACAACGAAGTGGGATTCGATTACGAAGTTCTATCTCAAAGATTTGTTTTGCTGTTTTGGCTTTCTATCACTATTCAGTTGTTAAGGTTCAAGGCCCTTTTTTAAGAGCAGTTTTTATTTTACCACCCCCGCTTTTAAGCGTCAAGGGCAGTCCCCTAAGAGAACAAAAGACCCTGCCGATAATCACTGCTTGTGAAATCGGTCTTGCGTCCACACCTGAACTGCGCTTCCGCACAAGGTCAGCATTCTTTCAGTTGTCTGGATTTGCCGTCTATCCGGCGAAATCTCTGGGGTCAAACCTCCGCAATTATAGTGTATATCTTGTATCTGTCAAGGTGAATCAAGAATGATTTTCCAGGGTTGTTTTTTCGCCTTCTTAATCCATTTCCTGGCGGCCCATTAATGCTCTCAACAAGGTGTTCTGATCTGCGTACTCCAGGTCTCCACCCATTGGTAATCCTCTTGCCAATCTGGTCACTTTAAGATCATAGGCGCTAAGCTGCTGCTGCAAATACATTCCGGTTGCGTCCCCTTCCATACTGGGGTTGGTTGCGATAATAATTTCTTTAATATTCCCCTCTCTTAACCCGTTCGATCAGCTCCCTGATCTTCAAATCATCCGGGGTGATTCCTTCCACAGGAGACAGCGCCCCACCCAGGACATGGTACAAGCCCTGATAAGCTGATGTGCGTTCAAGGGCAGCCTGATCCAATGGCTCTTCTACAACACAGATGATTTCCTGATCCCGTTCCAGGTTTTCGCAAATGGTGCACTTTTCCCGGTCGGAGTTCATCATATTAAAACAAACTGGACAGGTATCGGTCCCGTCCATTAGCTCAACCAAAGCATCTGCCAATTTCTGGGCCAGGTCACTATCCCTGTCTCGCAGCAAATAAAAGGTTAATCGGGCGGCTGTTTTTGGGCCCACACCCGGCAGCCGGGCGAAGGCATTGATGCATTCCTGAATGGGTTCTGGCAGCATAATTTATCTCCCGGACTAAAAAGGTAATCCCTGGCCGGCAAGCGGACCCAGCTTACCTTCTGCCAGCTTTCCGGGATTCTTCCAGGGCCTGGTTGCTGGCAGTCAGGAACAAATCTTCGATCAGCTCTTTGTCCCCGTCTTCGATCAAACCGGGGTCAATGCTCACAGATATGATCCGCTGATCACCAGTGGCGACAATTTTCACAGCGCCCCCACCCGCGGAACCAGTCACCTGTTCTTCAGCCAGAGCTTCCTGGGCTTTTAGCATTTGTTCCTGGAGCTGTTGGATCTGCTGCATTACACCTCGGCCCCCCAGGTCACTGCCTCCAGGTTTTGATCTCTTAGCCATTCACTCCTCCTCTCACCAAGACCCTTTTATTATAGTATGGCTCGTGCAAATTATTCCCATATAAACCAACAAGCTGACCTTTACTCAGCACTACTATAATACGTTAATGTCACTTCAAGTGGACCAATGATGGTCTCAAATTCTTCTGTCACTCCATCCACAGCCGGGATGGCTAAATAAATCCGATCGGTAGCAGGATCATAATTTTCAACACCCCCATAGACACTGATATCTTCAATGACATAGGCAGGAAGATAGGTGATTTCTTCAAACTCGTTGCAGGTATCCGTCCCGGTAAAGATCACATCAGCCGGGAATAAGAATTTAAACACGCCATTCTCAGGACTGCCTTCCCGGTTTCCTTGAATCTTAAAATCGAAAGTTCCGGAAACATCCGTAGTTGAGGGGAGCTCTTCACCAGTCATAACATTTATACATGTAACCTCAGTGTGGGTGGACAAAGTACCCCGACCTTGGCCATCCAGCGTTCCACCATCTCCCACCTTAAATTGACCTTCCCAGGTAATGTAATGGAAGCCGGAATCCCAGATAATATCAATGAGCATAGTGATCTGCCAGGAATCACACTCCGGAATCTCCTCCCCAGCTTTCCGGCGACGTTGAATATCAAGCCACTCATTGATTTCATACCTGAAATCGTAGGGATCAGTTTCAGCACCCAGGAGAATTGCCCGGGCCGCTGCGTCAATTAATTTTCCGGTGTCCTCTTTGCTGGCAGAACAAGGTTCAAATAAATCCAGCTCACCTGCCAGGTCCAATTCTGCCAGGTCCCGGGCTCGTTCCAAAGCCTCTTGATCCAGATCTTCAATACCCAGCAGCTGGGCTTCTGCGACAATTCTCAAGGCTTCCTCCACAGATGCACTTTCAATCGCTTCAGCAGCCCATTTGGAGTATGTATCTTTGGCAGCGTCCATAAATCGATCAAACTTATCGTCATTACCCCAATATTGTGCTCTGGCAGCAACAATCAAATACGCCCTGACTGTTCTCCTTGTTTTTGCTCCTCCCTGCTGCAAACCAGGCGCAGCGGTCTTGTACATCACGCCCGCAGAAAATTTTCCGCTCTCGATCTCTATCAGCAGATCATTCAACATTTGATCTGCTTCGGTCTCCCGGTCGGAATCAATCAGTATTTGGATCTCATCCAGGACCTCAAGCAATTCAGCCGGCACATCCAGTCCGCAGAAAGTTTCGTCCAGGGTCAGGAGCTCATTAGCAAGATCGGCAGCTCCGTCCTCCCCCAATAGGCCCAGTTCGTTTTCCCCGATCAAGATCTGCATTACAGAAGCTGCCTGCAAATCAAAGATGGCCAAGTCTTGTGGTTGATCACAGAGGTCGTACTCTGCGGTCGAAGCGTTATCGTTGGCGCTGGTAAGATCAGGTGTTGTCGGGGAAGGTGCACAAGATGCCATGAAGAACGAAATCAAGAAAAAAGCAAGGTACTTAGAAGACCTGACACGAATAATATTCACGGTTGGCTCCAGTCTGAAATTGTTAAAACAATAAACTCATGAAATCATGTATGTTGAAATGCTAATTAAGTTATTAGATAAATATTATCAGCTGTTCTTATCCTGGTCCGAGACATAAGCTCCCCCCAGGTCTCGCACCACTGCCGCTACCAGTCCATCTGGATCCACCCCCTCGGGCAGATCAGACTGATCCTTGCCTCCCACCAGGCAAAGTACCGGCAGCTTTACACCAATTACTTTTTCTATCACTTCCTGGGTGATTTTTATATGATCGTTTCCTTCCATCTTTTCTTTGATGGCTTCACTGCCAAAACTGAGCACCAGTTGGTTGTCCTTAATCCCCAGGGGTTTACAGGAATTGAGTATGCCCTGGGTGGCAGGATTGGTATCCCTGACTCTTTCCAGAATTTCTTTCCAGCTCTGCAGCACTGTCAAGGGTTGCTGGTCGGTCTCTGTGCTGGACGGTTGTTTATCCTCAACTGGAGGTTGGGGTTTTTTAACAGGTGTTTTCGCTGGAGGTTTGGGTTTTTTAACGGGATCCTGGGGCTTTTTTATCAGGTGTTTTCGCTGGAGGTTTAGGTTTTTTAACGGGATCCTGGGCTTTTTTATCAGGTGTTTTCACAGGGGGTTTGGGTTTTTTTTGCGGATCTTTTCGGGGAGCTTGGTTATCTGTTGAACTGATTTCCAACGCTTCCAGGAAAGCCATTTCCAAAGGCAGGGTTGGCTGCCAGGATGAACTTTTGTCATTGACCGCGGCGTTAAAAATACGGATAAAGTCCAGCAGCTGCCTGGTATTGATTTCATTACTGTGTCTGATGATAACATCAAAAATTTCTGCCGGCACATCAATCTGATCGGCGTTTTCCATTTGCATTAATAAAACATTGCGGAAATAAGCCACAACCTGTCGGGCAAATTGTGTCGGATCATTACCCCTCTCAGAAGATTCATGAAGGATGTTTAATCCACCTGCTGGATTTCCTAATAATATCGCATCCACAAAGTTTAACACCGCCTGGTCTGGCGATGTCCCCAGGATCTGGTGAGCCAATTCAGCCGTGACTTCATCTTCGGCGTTGGCCAACTGATCGAGAATTGAAATGGCATCCCGCATGCTGCCGGTCGCCTGGCGGGCGATTAATCCCAGCACATCTTTTTTAACATTGATCTTTTCTTCTTCAGCCATATCTTCCAACAGATCTACGATCTCTGATACGGAAATTCTCCTGAAGTCATGCCGTTGGCAGCGGGAGATAACGGTAATCGGGATCTTGTGAGATTCTGTGGTTGCCAGGATGAACATAGCATGTGGAGGAGGTTCCTCAAGAGTTTTCAACAGGGCATTAAATGCCGATGTTGATAACATATGGACTTCGTCAATGACGTAAACTTTATACCTGCCGACATTGGGCATAAAGCTGATTTTTTCCCTCAACTCACGGACATCATCCACGCTGGTATTTGAGGCAGCATCAATTTCGATCAGATCCAGAAATTCACCTTTGTTCACTGATTGGCAATTTGCGCATTCATTGCAGGGACGGGCAGCCGTGTCATCTGCCAGGCAGTTTACTGCCTTAGCAAGAATTCTCGCAGTGCTGGTTTTCCCGGTTCCCCTTGGTCCAGAGAATAATTGAGCATGGGATACCCTTTCCTGGCGAACAGCATTTTTTAGGGTGGTGATGATGTGATCTTGGCCGATAACCTCATCCCAATTGCCCGGCCGCCACTTCAAATAAAGTACTTGTGTCATAGAATTACTTCCCGCTGGACCCTTGATCTGATTAGGTTAATATCACGTATTTATTAGTTTATCAGAAGGGGCGAGGAGGGTCAATCAAACCTGCCAGAGCATAAACAATTTTCCTCCTCCCGTTGTGCGAAATTGGCATTAAACTTGCACAATACAAGAAGGATGTCAGGAGAGTTTATTCTTTCTTGACGCTAATTACCTATTATGCTAGTATCAAATCAACCCTGATTGATTTGAAATCTCGTTCAGATGATCAAACAAAGAGGGGTTAGCACCCTCACAAGGAGAGACATTTAGATGAAAAAAAACCACATGCTAATCTTTGTCGTTATTATGTCGTCGCTCATGTTCTCAGCATGTACAATGTCAGCGTCCACACCACCCCCTGTCACACCGACAACGAACTTAAGTGAAATTGCCCGCCAGGCTACCGAAACGGCCATTGCAAAGACACCCAAAACAGGTGAAACCCAGGATCCTGAGGCAACTGCCGATCCAGCCGCAACTGTCGCTGAAGCTGACATTCCAACCAGCACTCCCGAAGCTGTTGAAACCGAGGAACCGGAAGTAGTTACTGAGTACGCAGTTCCGGATACCTACACTCTGCACGAGGGAGAATTTGTTTTCTGTCTGGCCCGCAGATTTAACCTTCTGCCGGAAGATATCATGACATACAATGGGATTGCCAGCGGAACGATCTTTTATCCCGGGGAAACTATTACACTCCCGGCCTCAGCCAGGGCCTTTGTAGGCAACCGCGCACTTCAATATCACCCGACCACCTACTCGGTTATCTACGGTGATACCCTTTACTCTATTGCCTGTTTATACGGTGATATTGATCCGCGGGCTATTGCAGCCGCCAACGATATTGACATTGATCAGGCATTGACTCCGGGAACAGTACTGCAAATTCCCTGATTATCGATTGGACCTAATACACAAGACAAGCAGCCTCAATTACACAGGCTGCTTGTTTTATTTACAGAGGTGATCGTCTTTATTTTGCCTATTCATCACCTAGATAACAAAAGGTGTTTTACAATAATAAGCATATACGAATATTCCCAGAGAGAGGTTATAACATGAAAAGAGCTGTAAGCATCAGCCTCGGATCACCATCCCGGGACAAAAGTGTCGTTACCAAGCTGCTAGGCGAAGAAGTCCTGATGGAACGGATCGGGA
>PVMK01138597.1_pt1 | contig 21919 bp, 23 predicted proteins | sample 1853481 | NCBI WGS metagenome assembly PVMK01 (sample SAMN08533507, study PRJNA380276) | Marine sediment metagenome, whole genome shotgun sequencing project.
CTCGGCGCCCGGATTACCGGGAACGGCTTCTCGAGGCTCGCCTAGTCGACGATATGATAGACGGGCGCCTTCTCCATCTCCCACTCGCCGGTGTTCCGGTCGTACTGGGACAAGGTGAAGCAATGCCAATCGGTATCGTCGAGCTTCGGGTGATCGGCGCGATAGTAGTACCCGGGCCACCGGGTTTCCTCGCGGAACATGGTGTGTTGCGTGACACACTCCGAAGCCAGGCCGATGCTGAAGCTCCCACGCGCGCTGAAGCTGGTGCAGGTCTTCGGCGCCGGAATGCTCCAAGTCCTCTTTCAGCATGCCAGTAGCTCGAGCCCCCGGTCGAGCAACACGCTGTTGGTCGTATAGTGGGAGCTGATACCGCCCACGTACTCGTCCATGATCTTTTCCAGGCGTTGCAGGCCGTGGAGCGGCAGGATGTAACTCGGCGACACGGTTCCGCCGACGATTTCGTTGCGCCCGATGCGGTAATTCTCCATGGGTTGGAAAACGACGGTCTTGAGCTTTTCGTACTCGTCCTCACTGACCTGAGGCAGTTCCTTGCCTAAGTCGTTCACGTAGTTGACGGCCGCCTTGGCCGCGATCCGGCCTTCCGTGAAAGACCCGGACGAAAACTTGTGGGCGGTGCCGCCGATGGTGTCGCCGGCGCCGAACAGCCCATCCACCGTCATCATGCGGTTGTAGCCCCACTGGTATTCCGATGGGGCGTAGTCCTCGGGTCCGCTGGCCCAGGCGCCGGAGCAGGTGGCGTGGGAACCCATGACGTAAGGCTCGGACGTGGTGAGCTCCGGGTTGATGTGCTTCGGGTCGATGTTTTGCGACGCCCACACGACCGCTTGCGCGATCGTCATACCGAGGAAATTCTCCCATCCCACGGTCTCCAGGTGGGGGTCCTGGAAGGCTTCCTTGGTGACCATGCGAATCGGGCCACGGCCGGCTTTGACCTCTTCAAGAAAGGCGTGATTCCTGAGACACGTGGGCACCGGATGCCGATCGATGTAATCCCCCACGATTTCCTTCGTGTGCTCGTACCAAGTGGTTTCGTACTCGTTGCCGTATGCGTTCTCGGTATAGGTCTTGAGGTGCAGGAAATAGGCACCACCGGGCCATAGCCGTCCTTGAATCGGGTGAGGACGATGCGGTTTTCCATCTGCGTCATCTTGGCGCCGGCGAGGATCGGCAACGCATAGGCCGAGGCACTGCTCCAGGGGGCATACCAGGTGCGCCCCATGCCTTCGCCCACCGCGCGGGGTTTGAAAATGTGCGACGCGCCGCCGGCACAGACGATAACCGCCTTGGCGCGGAAGACGTAGAATTCTCCCGTGCGGACGTTGAAGCCCACGGCCCCGGACACCCGGTTGGCCTTGGACTTGTCCATCAGCAGGTGAGTGATCATGATCCGGTTGTAGACTTCGGTGGCCGCTTTACGGGCAGCTTCAGCGACGATGGGCTTATAGCTTTCGCCGTGAATCATGATCTGCCATTTGCCTTCGCGCAGATACCGTCCGGTCTTCGGGTCCTTCATCATCGGAAGGCCCCACTCTTCGAACTTGTGCACGGTGGCGTCCACGTGCCGCGCGATGTCGTAGCCCAGGTCTTCGCGCACCAGCCCCATCAAGTCATTGCGCGCGTAGCGGACATGGTCCTCGGGTTGATTTTCGTCCCACTGCATGCCCATGTAGCAGTTGATCGCATACAAACCCTGGGCCACCGCGCCGCTGCGCTCGATGTTGGCTTTCTCGACGCAGACGATCTTCAAGTCGCGTCCCCAGTACCGGGACTCGTAGGTTGCCCCACAGCCCGCCATGCCGCCGCCGATGACGAGAATGTCCGAATCGACGAAAATCGTTTTCCGGCGCGAGAAAAGACCCACTAGACTACTCCCTGCTTGAGCTGATCCGGCGTCAGCGCCGGCAATTTTTCGATATTGAGCCCATCGGGTTCGTGCGCGAGCTCTTGGGATTTGAAGGCGTCCTGGCCAGGTCGCTCATAGTCCGCCGGTGACTTGATCGTTCCCCACTCCGTGGTCCGGATCGGGGACTCGAAATTCTTCTCGCGGCCGTCCCGGAATTTGAGCTTCCACGAAATCGTGCCCTTGGCCTCTTCCCGAAGTACGCGAACGCTATGGCCCAAAGGGGCGAAGTCAGCATAGCCGCGGCAATCGATGGCGTTCTGCGGACAGGCCTTCACACAGGAGTAGCACTCCCAGCAAAAATTCGGCTCGATGTTGATGGCACGGCGATAGGTGGGATCGATGTGCATGATGTCGGACGGGCAGATGTCGACGCAGTGTCCGCAGCCATCACAACGAGTCATATAGACGAATGTGGGCATGATATTCCGTCAACTCCTGTGTCGAAGACCAATAGGGGGCCAGTGATTAATAATGTCGGGTCTGGTGGCGCACGCTACCGAAGACTTCCGGCTTGTTGGCCGGCGCCGGCAGGTTGTTTCTCGAGCCGTCGGCTTCGGACACGCGTTTTTGCAGCGCCGCCGCGGGCTTGAAGAACATGTGCGCGAACTTGGACCACGGCACGGATCCGAACAGCACGGTCGTCGCGAAGAGGTACAAGCCGAAGAAGACCGTTGATCCCCCGGAGCCGATCCACTGCACAAAGGACCAGATCAACGCAAACGTCACGCTCGCGAGCAGCGAGAGCACGAATAGATCCGCGCGTATAAGGCGGAACGGCGACGGGCCCTCGGCGACCACATCGACGCGGAGGAAGAACCAGAACCAGTAACCGCCGACGCAGGCCATCAACGCTCCCATGTGCCACAGGAACGGCCAGATGGTGGGCGTGGCAGCGGCATTGGTCGGGTACCCGAATACCATCATGGCGGTGCTGATGAGATAGGCCACGAAACCGTACATGGTCAGCAGGTGCGCGACTCTACGCCGCGCATTGCAGAACTCCCCGGAGGTAGCGACATCCACGACCGCGGTTTGTATCACCATGGCCGCCATTGCTCCGCCGCCGACGTGTTTCGTCCCTTTCTTCTTTGCATCGCGCCAGTTGTCGAAGAAGTACTTGGCGCTGCCTTTATGGAGTACGTCGTACGCCGTGCCGCCCACGACCAGGATGATCATGATGACCACGTAGGTCTGCATGAAGGCGGGTGATATGGATGCCGAAAGCTCGGCAAAGGGATTAGTGGTGAACATTAAACCGTGATTCCCCCGATAGCATTAGCTTTGCTTTAGTTGCCCGATTGTGAGCGAACCCCTAATGCCATACAAGCAGACGGCTCTTGGGTGGGGATAAACGCAGTTAATGGCAGGCCCTATGGCCCCAACGCGGCGTGCGCTGCAAGACCTCCAGGCCCGGTTTCCGGGGGGGGCACGAATGCCCCTTATCCGGGCCTCTCCTGTGAAGGGGGAGGCGTCAGGATAGGGGCGGGAAGCACTATTTACTGACGCTTCATGGCGTCGAAGAATTCCGCATTCGTTTTTGTCGCCTTCATCCGATCGAGGAGAAACTCCATGGCGGCGACCTCATCCATGGGATGCAGGAGCTTTCGCAGGATCCAGATCTTCTGCAGCTCGTCGGCTTTCGTGAGCAGCTCTTCACGACGGGTGCCGGATCGATCGATGTTGATGGCCGGGTAGATACGTTTCTCGGCGATCTTGCGCTCCATGTGGATCTCGGAGTTGCCGGTGCCCTTGAATTCCTCGTAGATGACATCGTCCATACGCGAGCCCGTGTCCACCAGCGCCGTGGCGATGATGGTGAGACTGCCGCCTTCTTCGATGTTCCTGGCCGCGCCGAAAAATCGCTTCGGCCGCTGCAGCGCATTGGCATCAACGCCGCCGGTCAACACTTTGCCGGAAGAAGGCACGACGGTGTTGTAAGCGCGCGCCAGGCGCGTAATGGAATCGAGCAGGATGACGACGTCGCGCTTGTGCTCGGCCAACCGTTTGGCCTTCTCGATGACCATATCGGCAACCTGCACGTGGCGGCTGGCAGGCTCATCGAAGGTGCTCGCCACCACCTCGCCACGCACCGTGCGCGACATTTCCGTCACCTCCTCGGGCCGCTCGTCGATGAGCAGCACGATGAGATCGCAGTCCGGGTGGTTGGCCGCGATGGAGTGCGCGATGCTCTGCAGCATCATGGTCTTACCGGCCTTGGGCGGCGACACGATGAGCGCGCGCTGACCTTTTCCGATGGGCGCCACCAGGTCGATGATGCGCGGTATGAGGTCTTCGGTGGAACCATTGCCGCGCTCGAGGGTGAAACGCTCGTTGGGAAACAGCGGCGTCAGGTTCTCGAAGGCGACCTTGTTCTTGGAGTTGTCCGGACTGTCGAAGTTGATCTCATCCACCTTGAGAAGCGCGAAATAACGTTCGCCTTCCTTCGGTGGCCGGATCTTGCCGGAAACCGTATCACCGGTACGCAGGCTGAATCGCCGGATCTGGCTGGGGGAAACGTAAATGTCGTCCGGGCCAGCCAGGTAGGAACTGTCCGACGATCTCAGGAATCCGAAACCGTCCTGTCTGATTTCCAGCACACCATTGCCGTATATGTCCTCGCCCTTTTTGGCGTGCGCCTTGAGGATGCCGAAGATGATGTCCTGTTTTCGTGAGCGTGCGACGCCTTCAATCCCCATTTCCTGGGTTAGCGACAGCAGTTCCGGAGGGGTCAGTTGCTTGAGTTCAGTTAGATTCATGTGCGGTCAATTCGGACAATAGAACAAGGGAAGGGGGGGAGCGCGCGACATATGCGCACACTAAAACCGGCAAAGGTTAGGTCTGGATCGGCCAGGGATGTTTTGAGCGAATGAACATGGCGGGGAACCCGCCTTAGTTAAGTTAACTTAGCACGCCATTATTGCCGCGTCCAGCCTGAGCCGGCGCTTAATTTTTCGATACCGGAGCCTCGTCGGCAGGCTCCGCCCAATAGCCTAAAGATTGCTGTCCAGAAAGGCCGACAGCTGTGACTTCGACAGGGCTCCGACCTTGGTGGCTTCCACATTCCCGCCCTTGAAAAGCATCAATGTCGGAATGCCGCGGATGCCGTATTTCGGTGGTGTGGCCGGATTTTCGTCTATGTTTAGCTTTGCAACCCGCAGTTTTCCCGCGTACTCTTCGGCGATCTCGCCCAGAATCGGCGCAATGACCTTACACGGACCACACCATTCAGCCCAATAGTCCACCAGCACCGGGTGCTCTGCCTTGAGCACGTCGTCTTCAAAACTTTCATCCGTGATGTGGACAATCTTATCGCTCATCAGGAGCCTCTCCAAGTGCTGTTGCGCGTCATTTGAGCCGAATCGCAAATGTATTGCAACCCGCTCCTTACCAACGTGCGCGTGGCCGTTGCCGGTGCCCGGTCAGGGCCTTCCACATAAAGGCCGTTAACTCAGGCACTTATTCGACGTTCATTGGAAACAGGTTGATTTGGCAAAACACCTCTATCTCCTCTTACCGGTGAATACCACCGAAAAGCGGAGCACAGCAACCACACCGTATTGATATGCGGGCCACGCGACACCATATCAAGGTCTCGACCAGCCAACGGGGCATGGAACGCGCCCCGGTAACAGACAAGCAAAGCGAATTATTCGTATGAGTGATCAGTTGATGACAACGGTTACCTTCGCAAGCCTGGGAATGCCACCCGAGCTTCTGCGGGGGGTTGACGACGCGGGGTTCAAATTCTGTACCCGTATCCAGGCGGAGGCCCTGCCCCACGCCTTGGACGGCCACGACGTGGAGGGCCAGGCCCAGACCGGGACCGGCAAGTCCGCCGCGTTTTTGCTCGCGGCCATGAATCACCTGCTGCGCCACCCACCCCGCAAAGGTCACAGGGATGGCAATCCGCGGGCCCTGATTTTCGCCCCCACCCGCGAACTCGCGGTGCAGATCCACAAGGACGCGGTGGTGCTCGGCAAGCACACGGGTCTGCGCATCGGCGTCGTTTTCGGCGGCACGGGGTACGAGCAGCAACGCGAGATGCTGCAGGCCGGGCTCGACATCCTCATCGGCACGCCGGGGCGCGCCATCGACTATTTGAAGCAACGGGTGTACAGCCTCGACGACATTCAGGTGGTGGTCATGGACGAGGCCGACCGCATGTTCGACCTGGGCTTCATCAAGGACATCCGCTACGTTCTACGGCGTATGCCGCCGCCGGAGGAACGGCTGAATATGCTGTTTTCAGCGACCCTCTCCATGCGCGTCTCCGAGCTTGCCTACGAGCACATGAACTCACCCACCGTCATCAACGCCAATCCGGATCAGGTGACGGTATCCAACGTGAGCCAGGTGCTCTACCACGTTTCCAACGATGACAAGATCCCGCTGCTCATCGGCATTCTGAAACGGATGGAGCCCACGCGGACCATGATCTTCGTCAACACCAAGCGCGCCGCGGAGAAAGTCGAAGCCTATCTCGAGGGCAATGGCATACTCGCGGGTATGCTCACCGGCGACGTGCCCCAGCGCAAACGGCTCGCATTGCTGGAGAAGTTCACCACCGGCAAGGTGCCGGTGCTGGTCGCCACCGACGTCGCCTCCCGGGGGCTGCATATACCGGATGTCAGCCACGTGGTGAACTTCGATTTGCCCCAGGACGCGGAGGACTACGTGCACAGGGTCGGGCGCACCGCGCGCGTCGGCGCCAGCGGCGATGCGGTGAGCTTCGCGTGCGAGAGTTACGTCTATTCGCTGATGGATATCGAGGAGTTCATCGGCAGCAAGATCCCCACCGCCCCGATCACCGACGGTTTGCTGGTAAAACCCAAGCCGCCCGCACGCCGCGAACGCCGCCGCGGCCCCCCGCCGCGCTCCGGCCGCGGCCGCCCCCGTGGTTCCCAGGGACGCGCACACTCCCGCTAACCCAAGCACTTAGCAATTGGGGACACTCCCCGATAGCTAAGTGCTTGAAAACAGATCTGCCTCTTTCAAGGACTTACCTATTGGGGAGTGTCCCCAATTGTTTGTTGCAGCCAGAGGGTGATGTCTCGGATCTCTTCGGGGCAAACCGAGTGGGGCATGGGGTAGGTGTGGCATTGCGGGCGATAACCCAGTGAGGCGAGAAATTGCCGTGTCTGCTCGGAGAGCGCCAGGGGAATAACGGCGTCCTGACTTCCGTGGGCCAGGAAGATGGGGATGTTGCGGTTGGCTTGCGAGAACTCGTCGTCTGCCGAATCCTGCAACGGAAGATAGGTGGACAGAGCCAGTATCCCTGCCAGGGGTTGGCGAAAGCGCAGCCCCGTGTGCAGGGCGATGGCCCCACCCTGGGAGAATCCCGCCAGCAGAATGCGTGTCGAGGGCAGACCTTTGGCCAGTTCCTGCTCGATGAGTCCCTGCAGAATCTCAGCCGAAGCGCGCACACCTGCTTCGTCGGCGCGATTGGACAGGTCGGCGTCGCTGATGTCGTACCAGGCGCGCATCACCGCGCCGCCGTTGATGGTTACGGGGATGCGCGGTGCATGGGGAAACAGGTAGCGCACATTGCGCGTTACGCTGTCGCCGAATTCGGCGACGATGGGCTCGAAGTCGTGACCGTCGGCCCCCAGGCCATGCAACCAGATGACGCTGGCGATGGCGGGTTCCGGCGGCTCGATGATGAGTGGTGAATCGTCGTTCACATTGCTCTGCCTGTTCAGAGGGTTTGCGCCGCGGCAGTGTACGCGAGACCCAAGTCAGATCAAGGTCCCGGTGCTGCTATACTCCCCGACCGACGAGAGAAACAGCCATTGAAAGTCGCGCGCGATCGCCGCTCATTCTTCAGTCTTGCCCTGGTGCTCGCGGCGGGCGGCCTGGGCGCGGCATGCGGCGTCAAGGGGCCGCTCTATCTGCCCGAGGAGCCGGAGCCGGAGTCGGAAAAGGATAAGCAGAAGCAGAAGGACGCGGAGAAGATCTCTCAGCGCGGGCCCGCGCCGGCACCGTCACGCACTGGTTGACGGCGCGGCGCCGGCACCAGCCCCGTCCCTGTCCCCATCGAATTTCTAACGAGTAACCCCGTGCAGTTTTTTCACTACCAGGACGACAGCCTGCTGGCCGAGCAGGTGCCGCTGGCGGACATTGCCGAACGCCACGGCACGCCTTGTTACGTCTACTCGCGGGCGGCGCTGGAGACGCAATGGCGTGCTTTCGACGACGCCCTGGCGGGACTCGCGCATCGCATCTGCTATTCGGTGAAGGCCAATTCCAACCTGGGCGTGTTGGATGTTCTGGCGCGCCTGGGGTCAGGGTTCGATATCGTCTCCGTGGGCGAGCTGGAGCGCGTGCTGGCGGCGGGTGGTGATGCCGCGAAGATCGTGTTCTCCGGCGTCGGCAAGGGTGTGGCGGAAATGCGCCGCGCCCTGGAAGCCGGGGTCTACTGCTTCAACATCGAATCCGAAGGTGAGCTCGCGCGGCTCGATACGGTGGCCGCCACCCTCGGCGCGGTGGCGTCGATCTCGGTGCGCGTAAACCCCGACGTGGACGCCGATACCCACCCTTATATCGCTACCGGCTTGAAGGAGAACAAGTTCGGTGTGCCCATCGACGATGCGCCGGCGTTGTTTGCCCGAGCGGCGGGCCTCGACAATGTCGCCGTCAAGGGCGTCGATTTTCATATCGGTTCCCAGCTCACCTCCCTCGCCCCCTTTGTCGACGCGCTGGATCGGGTGCTGGCGCTCATCGATACGCTGACGGCGTCCGGCGTCGCCATCACCCATCTCAACGTGGGCGGCGGCCTGGGTGTGCGTTATCACGAGGAGACGCCGCCCTCGGTAGCGGACTACGCGGCCGCCATCGCTGCGCGCATTCGGGGACGCAATCTGGAGCTTCTGGTAGAGCCCGGGCGGGCCATCGCCGCCGAAGCCGGCCTGCTGCTGGCCCGGGTCGAGTATCTGAAGCTCGGTGGCGAGCGCAACTTCGCGGTGGTCGATGCCGCCATGAACGATCTGTTGCGCCCCGCGCTCTATGGCGCCTGGCAGGACATCCTGCCCGTCAGCCGAATCGCCAAGGACCATAGCGCCGCGCCGCTATTCGATGTGGTCGGCCCGGTGTGCGAATCCGCGGACTTTCTCGGCAAGGATCGGCGCCTGGCCCTGGGCGCCGGTGATCTGATCGCGGTGGCTTCGGCGGGCGCCTACGGATTTGTCATGAGTTCCAACTACAACAGCCGCCCACGGGCAGCCGAGGTCATGGTGGACGGTAATGCCGTGCATCTGGTGCGGGCCCGTGAGCGGGTCGAGAGTCTCTTCGCCGGAGAATCCCGGTTGCCGGATTGACGCCGGGCGTGGGATTCGTCCCCCCAGGGGGTAATATGCCATCCACGGTCACGAGCCTCCACGAGGGCAACCCTGCATGCAGAATTCTGCCGTTCTGAGCGACGCGCCGGCGGCGGCGACGTTAAGCCAAGCGCAGCCAAAGGCGGTGGCGCTCATCTCCGGTGGCCTGGACTCCATGCTGGCCGCGCGCGTGATGATGGAGCAGGGCATCCACGTGGAAGGGCTCAACTTCTTCACCGGTTTTTGCGTCGAGGGTCATACCCACGCCATCCGCAACAAGGACCGTGCGGCTCCGAAGCGCAACAATGCCCTGTGGGTGGCGGAGCAGCTGGGGATCCGACTGCATTTCGTCGACGTGGTGGAGGAATACAAGAACATCGTCCTCAATCCCCGCCACGGATACGGCGCCAACCTCAACCCCTGTCTGGACTGCAAATCCTTCATGGTGGGCAAAGCCCATCAATGGATGCAGGAGCACGGGTTCGATTTCGTCATCACTGGTGAAGTCATCGGACAACGGCCCATGTCCCAGCGCAAAGACACCATGCCTGTGATCGCCCGTGAATCCGGTGCCGGTGATCGTCTATTGCGGCCCCTGTGCGCGAAGCATTTGCCGGAGACGCTTCCGGAGCGTGAGGGTTGGGTGAAACGCGAAGCGATGTTCGATTTTAACGGCCGATCGCGCAAGCCTCAGATGGCGCTGGCAGCGCGTTTCGGCTTCAGCGATTACGCGCAACCGGCGGGTGGTTGCTGTTTTCTCACCAACCGCGAGTACACCGTGAAGCTCACCGATCTGTGGCAGTCGCGTGGCGTCCGTGACTACGAGCTCGATGACATCATGCTGCTCAAGGTGGGTCGTCATCTGCGGCCTCGCCCGCACTTCAAGCTCATTATTGCGCGCGAAGATGGCGAGAATAACTTTCTCTCCGGTTACCGGCGGCAGTTCACACATATTCGCGTCGTCAGTCACGGCGGGCCGCTGACGCTGGTGGACGGCGATGTCGGTGAGGACGATTTGCATCTGGCCGCTCGCTTGACGGCGCGCTACAGCCAGGGGCGCGACGCCGACGAGGTCCAGGTGGAAGTGACGGTGCGCGGTGGCGAGCCTCGCCTCATGAGCGTTACGCCCTATCCCGCTGACGACATCCCAAAGGCGTGGTACATCTGACCACCACCGGCTCCGGGTCGCGGGTGGTCAGCAACAGGTAACGGCGGATGGCGCACAAGCATACTCTGGATGCACGGCGGCTGTTGTGCCCGATGCCGGTGATTCGGGTGCAGGAAAAGGTTTCCGGCTTGTCGTCCGGCGATGTGCTGGAGGTGTGGTGCACCGACCCGGGAGCGCGCAACGACATACCGGCCTGGTGCCGGATAAGCGGTCACCGGCTCCTGGACATCAGCGAGAGTGACGGTGAGCTGACGCTGACCATCGAGGTTGGCGAGAGCGCGGTGCCCGGATCCCCTTATGAGTGAAGTCACTCCGGGCATGACCTTGAACGAGCGCTATCGTCAGATGCGCCGCGTGACCCTGGTGGGTGCCGGGGTGGATCTCGCGCTCGGCCTGATCAAGATCGTCGGCGGTTGGTTCAGCCATTCTCAAGCCCTGGTGGCCGACGGTGTGCATTCGCTTTCCGATCTGGTCACCGACGCGCTGGTGCTGTACGCCGCCAAGCACGCCCACGCGGAGGCCGATGCGGATCACCCCTACGGTCACGCCCGCATCGAGACCGCTGCCACCGCCGGTCTCGGCGTGGTGCTGGTGCTGGTCGGCATCGGCATCGCCTACGACAGTGTGAGCGCGTTGCTGAGCCCGGCGGCACCGGTGGTGCCGGAGGCCTGGGCCATGGCGCTGGCGGCGCTTTCGGTGATCAGCAAGGAGGCGGTATACCGTTACACCATGGGCTACTCGCGCCGCCTGGGTTCGGAGTTGCTGCGCGCCAACGCCTGGCATTCACGCAGCGACGCCATCTCCTCGGTGGTCGTCATGATCGGCGTGGGCGGCGCGCTGCTGGGCTTCACCTACCTGGATGCAGTGGCGGCCCTGGTGGTGGCCGTGATGATCGGCAAGATCGGCTTCGACGTGGCCAAGAGCGGCATGAGCGAGCTCATCGACACGGGCCTGGATGCCACCTACCTGGAGGGCATCCGCGACACCATTCAGTCGGTGGACGGGGTCGAGAACCTGCATCTGCTGCGCACCCGCCGCATGGCCCATCGGGTGCTGGTGGACGTGCATCTCATTCTGAGCGACCCCAGGGTGAGTGTCTCCGAGGGCCATCAGATCAGCGAGACCGTGCGCAGCGCGCTCATGAGGCGCTTCGAGAACATTGCCGACGTGACCGTGCACATCGACCCGGAAGACGACGAGCACGCGGCCCCGGGAAAACATCTGGGCCTGCGCGATCAGATCCTCGGCCGGCTGCAGGCAGCTTGGCAGCAGCTGCCGGCGGCGCGCCAGATCCGCCGGGTCAATCTGCACTATTTGAACGGCCACGTGCACGTGGAGGTGGAACTGCCCCTGGCCCTGGGCGCGGATCCCGAGCAGGCTGCCGGCAATACCGCTGCCTTCAACAAGGTCGCCGCGGATGATCCGGACATCGCCGAAATTCGGCTGCTCTACTCGTGACAGCACCATACTGGGGCGAAAAGAATCGGAACGCACCATCTGAGTGCATGGTGCGGTTTGCTACCCTCGAAGCCCCTGGCGGGCGGATCCAGAGCCAGCGCCGGTGGTCGCTCCGAGGGTGCCTCCCGCCCCTGGGACGTTCAGCCCAAGCACCTGAAAATGCTCGCATCCGGGCTCGCCGGATGGCGCCGCTGCCGGCGGGCAGCGCGGGGCAGCCCCCAAGCGCGTGCAGCCCTGGTGCCTGGCACGCTTCCTGCTATTCAAGACACTGTCAGTCCAACGGCGCCGGCAGGTGCCGGCGGGACGCCTATTTTCATTTTTGGCAAATTTCGGGAGGAAGCAGCCATGTCCGCAGATGACGTGCTGAAATCGATACAGGATAAAGGGGTGAAGTTCGTCGATCTGCGCTTCACCGACACCCGCGGCAAGGAGATGCACATGACCCTGCCGACGTCGATGGTGGATGCCGATTTTTTCGAGGACGGCAAGATGTTCGACGGCTCTTCCATCGCCGGGTGGAAAGGGATCCAGGAGTCGGACATGATCCTCATGCCCGATGCCGACAGCGCCATCCTCGATCCCTTCACCGACGAGCCGACCCTGAACCTGCGTTGCGACGTCATCGAACCCAGCACCATGCAGGGCTACGAGCGCGATCCGCGATCCCTGGCCAAGCGCGCCGAGGCCTATCTGCGCTCCACCGGGATTGCCGATACCGCCTATTTCGGTCCCGAGCCGGAGTTCTTCATTTTCGACGACGTGCGCTGGTCCGCGACCTCGGCGGGCGCCATGTACCGCATCGATTCCGAGGAAGCCGAGTGGAACTCCGAACGCGCCTACGAGGACGGCAACATGGGCCACCGGCCCGGTCCCAAAGGCGGCTACTTTCCGGTGCCGCCGGTGGATGCTCAGCACGACATTCGTTCCGCCATGTGCCTGGCCATGGAGGAGATGGGGGTCCCGGTGGAGGTGCACCACCATGAGGTGGCGACCGCCGGCCAGGCCGAGATCGGAACGGCTTTCAACACCCTGGTGCGCAAGGCCGACGAGCTGCAGATTCTCAAGTACTGCGTGCACAACGTCGCCCACGCCTACGGCAAGACGGCCACCTTCATGCCGAAACCGCTGGTGGGTGACAACGGCAACGGCATGCACGTGCATCAGTCCCTGGCCAAGGGAGGTGAAAATATCTTTGCAGGCGAGAAATACGCCGGCCTCTCGGAAACGGCATTGCACTATGTGGGCGGTATCTTCAAGCACGCTCGGGCGCTGAACGCCTTCACCAATTCCGGCACCAATAGCTACAAACGCCTGGTGCCCGGCTTCGAAGCGCCGGTGCTGCTGGCCTACTCGGCCAAGAACCGCTCGGCGTCGGTGCGCGTGCCCCACGTGCCGAATCCGAAGGGACGCCGGCTGGAAGTGCGCTTTCCGGACTCCAGCGGCAATCCGTACTTCATATTCACGGCGCTGATGATGGCGGGTCTGGACGGCATCCTGAACAAGCTCGATCCCGGCGCGCCCTTCGACAAGGATCTCTACGATCTGCCGCCGGAGGAGGAGAAGGGCATCGCCACCGTGTGCGCGTCTCTGGATGAGGCCCTGGCGGCGCTGGACAACGATCGCGAGTTCCTGCTGGCAGGCGACGTGTTCACCAACGACGTCATCGATGCTTACATTGAACTCAAGATGGAGGAGCTCACGCGTTTCCGCATGACCACCCATCCGGTGGAGTTCGATATGTACTACAGCCTTTGATGGGGACACCGCCCCGGTTCCCGGGGCGGTTGGCCGTTCACCCTCGAGCCCCCGAATCCGGGGGCTCTTTATTGTTGGCACGGGCACCATTGACTATTCTGTGGGGCATGAAACAGCTCTTACTGGTGCTCTGCGTGGCACTCGCCAGCACCGCCGTCCAGGCGCAAAAAGTCTATAAAATCATTCATCCCGACGGCACCGTCGAATTCACCGACACGCCGCCGCCGGATGCGCCGGCGCAGCGGATTGAGGTACAGCCGCTGAACTCTGCCCAGCCGCTGGCACCCCCGTCGGGCAGCTCGAGCCAGTCGGCGAACGGCGCGCCGGCGGGCTACAGCCAGTTTCGCATCACGAGTCCCACCGACGGCGAGTCGATCAGGGACAACGCCGGCAATGTGAACATCGACCTGAGCCTCCAGCCGACTCTCAGACGCGGCGACAAGATCGATCTGTATCTGGACGGCCAGTCCATCGGCGGCGGCAGAGCCACCGGCATCACCCTGACCGACATGGACCGGGGCTCTCACAGCATCGAAGCGGTGGTCAAGAACGCGAACGGCCAGGTGGTGGCGCGAAGTAACAGTGTCACGTTCACGCTCCAGCGTCGCAGCGCCATCCTCCAACCTGCCCGGCCAACGGCGGTTCCCTTCGGCGGCGGCCGCGCCAACTGATCGTCCGTCTTCCCCGGGCGACGGGATTTGGTCGGTGAATCCACCGCCAGAGCCTCAGGCTAGGCTGCCGAATGCGACCTGAGCCACGGTTTTCGGGGGATTTGTTGTGCCGTCCCGGAGCGTTGTCTATGCTCAGAAAATGCCCAAGATAGCTTTTTTCCTGTGCTTGATGCTGGCCTTGGGTGCTGTTCAGGCGGGCAAAGTCTACAAGTACACACTCTCCAACGGCGATGTCGTGTACTCGGACAAGCCGCCCCCCTCGGACCAGGGCGAAGAGATCACCCTCGAGCCCCTGCAGGGCTTCAGCCTGCCCCCACCGCCGCCCCTGGAGGACTCCACCGCCGACAAGGACGACGACGAGCCCACCGGCTACCAGGAATTCAAGGTCACCAGCCCCAGCAACAACGCCACCATCCGCGACAACGGCGGCAACGTGAGTGTCAGCCTGAGCCTCACGCCGGGACTGCGCGGCGGGCACAGTATCGAGGTCATGATGGACGGTCAGCCCATCGGCAGCGGTAGCGGCACATCCATCACGCTTACGGAAGTGGACCGCGGCACTCACACTGTGCAGGCGGCGGTCAAGGACAGTGAAGGCAAGGAAATCGCCCGTAGCAACAGCGTTATCTTTCATCTGAAACGCGGCGGCGGCTGACACCGCCCGCCGGATCCTCTCCCCGGCCCATCTCCGGTTCTCTCACGCACCATTTTGGTGCATACTCTCCACCCCATGAGCATGCCGCGGGTCGCCGGCGCCACGCCTGGCTGCGGGCAGAACAGGTAATTTCCCGTGGTTACGCGGCCAGAGCAGAGCTTCGCCGTTGGGCGGCGCCGATAGCTGGCGGCGGCCGGGCTGGCCCGATTGTTGCTCAGTGGAAGTCATGCCCGCATCCGCCGCCAACACCCAGCCGGCCATGGAACCGGCCAGGCAACCCGCCGTCAGGCAGGTTCAGAGCGAGCCCGTGGACAGCACCAAGACCATCATCGACAACCTCACCACGGCGGTGCTGCTGCTGGACACGGATCTGCGCCTGTTGGCCATGAATCCAGCCGCAGAAGAGCTGCTGGACTTGAGCGCCAATCAGGTGCTCGGGGAAAGCGCCGAACGGCTGTTTCCCGAGACCACGCTGTTCGCCGCCGCTCTCGGGCGGGCGGCTACCAGCGGCGCGCCCTTCACCGAGCGCGAGATGCCGCTCACGCTTGCGGCACAGACCATCCGCGTGGACTGCAGCGTAACGCCGGTCGGCGAGGGGCGCGACCAAGCGCGGCTTGTGGTGGAGCTCGTGGCCGTGGATCGCCAGCGGCGCATCACCCGGGACGAGCAGGGCATCGCCCGCAATGCGTCGGTGCGCGCGTTGATGCGCGGCCTGGCCCATGAGATCCGCAATCCCCTGGGGGGACTTCGCGGCGCCGCGCAACTCCTGGAGCGGGAACTTGGCGACGATGCCCTCAAGGAGTACACCCAGGTCATCATCCACGAGGCGGACCGCCTGCAGAATCTGCTCGATCGCATGCTGGGCCCCCGGGGACTACCCAACAAGCGCAGCATCAACGTCCACGAAGTGACGGAGCGGGTGCGCGCGCTGCTGAGCGCGGAAGCGCCGCCCGGGGTGCGCGTGACCCGGGATTACGATCCAAGTATCCCGCCCCTGCATGCGGATCCCGAATTACTCATTCAGGCAACCCTGAACGTGGCCCGCAACGCCGTGCAGGCTCTTGACGGCAGTGGCGCGCTGCAGTTGCGCACACGCATTCAGCGCCGCTTCACCATCGGTCAAACCTGCCACCGCTTAGTGGTGCGCATCGAGGTGCACGACAACGGTCCCGGTGTGCCCGATGATTTACGTGAGCAGCTGTTCTTTCCGCTGGTCACGGGCCGCGGCGACGGTACCGGGCTGGGCCTGTCCATTGCCCAGTCTCTGCTGCACCAGCACGACGGAGTGATCGAATTCACCAGCGTTCCCGGAGACACCACCTTCAGTCTCATCGTGCCGGTGGAGAACGGCACATGAGCGAGGCGCAGGTCTGGGTGATCGACGACGACCGCTCCATACGCTGGGTGCTGGAGCGCGCCCTGTCCCAGGCCGGCATGACGGTGACTGTCTTCGAGAATGGTGCCGAGGCCATGGCACGGCTCAGCTCAGAGCAACCCCATGTGGTCGTCTCCGACATCCGCATGCCGGAGATGGACGGGCTCAGCTTGCTGGAGAATATTTCCGCCCGCCATCCGCAGTTGCCGGTCATCATCATGACGGCATTCTCGGATTTGGAGAGCACCGTGTCGGCCTATCGAGGCGGCGCCTTCGACTATCTGCCGAAGCCCTTCGATGTGGACGAAGCGGTGGCGCTGGTGCGCCGGGCGCTCGGTGGTCACGCGCAAGCCACCGAATGGTCGGCCCCGGCGCAGGATACCGCCGGCGCCGTCGGCGGTATCGTCGGATCGGCTCCGGCCATGCAGGAAGTTTTCCGCGCCATCGGCCGGCTGTCGCGTTCCAATATCACCGTGCTCATCACCGGCGAGTCGGGCACCGGCAAGGAGCTGGTGGCGCGCGCGCTGCACCGCCACAGCCCGCGCAGCAACGCAGCGTTCATTGCGCTCAACACGGCAGCCATTCCCCGCGAGCTACTGGAGTCCGAATTATTCGGACACGAGCGCGGCGCCTTCACCGGCGCCCGCAGCCAACGACTGGGGCGTTTCGAGCAGGCCGACGGCGGCACGCTGTTTCTCGATGAGATCGGTGACATGCCGCCGGAGTTGCAGACAAGGCTCCTGCGGGTGCTCGCCGAGGGTGAGTTCTACCGCGTTGGCGGCCACTCTCCCGTGCGCGTGGACGTGCGCATCATCGCCGCGACCCATCAGGATCTGGAGTCCCGGGTTGGCGACGGAAGCTTCCGCGAAGATCTTTATCATCGCCTGAACGTCATCCGGGTGCACGTACCGGCGCTCAGGGATCGCCGGGAGGATATTGTGCCACTGCTGCGCCACTTCCTGTCCGTTGCCGCCAGGGAGTTGGACGCCGGGGCCAAGACCCTGGGTGGCGAGGTCGAGCGCTATCTCACCACCATGGCCTGGCCCGGCAACGTGCGCCAGCTCGAGAACCTGTGTCGCTGGCTCACGGTGATGGCCTCGGGAAACGAGATCCAGCTCGCCGATCTGCCGCCTGAGCTACGCGACAGCCCGCAATCGGCGCCGGCCGACGACGATTGGCAGGCACAGTTGCGGCGTTGGGCGGAACATCATCTGGCCAGCGGCGAGAAGGCGCTGCTCGACGCCGCCGTGCCGCGTTTCGAGCAAGTGATGATCGAGACTGCCCTCAACGCCTCCGGCGGCCGGCGCCAGGACGCGGCGCGCCTGCTCGGCTGGGGGCGCAATACCCTGACCCGCAAGATCAAAGAGCACGGCTTGCAGTTCGACGACTAGTCGACGAGGATGGCCGAACACCGATCTCTCCGCGACCTCCTGTAGGAGCGAGCTTGCTCGCGAACAATTCCACTCATGAAGCCAACCAAAAAACCAACAACACGTCTCTGCACCCACAGCACCGATGCCATTACTATTCGCGGCGCGGATCTCGTCGATGATCTCATCGGCGAGCTCAGCTTCACCGAGATGACCTACTTCGCCATCACCGGACGCCGACCGACGCACGCCCAGACCCGCATTCTCGATGCCGTGCTGGTGACGCTGATGGAACACGGCCTGACCCCCAGCGCTATTGCCACCCGCATGATCTACGGCAGCACGCCGGAGTCACTGCAGGCGGGCGTGAGCGCCGGATTGCTTGCCGTCGGCAGCTTATTCGTGGGCACCATGGAAGGCGCGGCCGCGTTGATCGAACGCATCCTCGCGGCAGCGGACGGGGAACAAGAGGCCGGCGACATCGCCGACGAATACCGGCGGGCGCGAAAACCGATCCCCGGTTTCGGTCACCATATGCACAAGCCCGACGATCCGCGCACGCCCAAGCTCTTCGCTCTTGCGCAGGCCGAGGGCCTGCCCGGGCATCACATCGCCGCTCTGCGCACATTGTCCGCGGCGGTGGATCAGCGCTTTGGCAAACACATCACCATTAATGCTACTGGTGCCGTCGGTGCGCTGCTTGGCGAGATCGCCATCCCCGCGCCCATCATGCGCGGCATCGCCGTTATCTCACGCTCGGCGGGCCTGGTCGCCCATATTGCCGAAGAGCAGCGCGCACCGAGCATGCGTTACATATGGGAGCTCGTCGAAGAGGGCGTGCCCTACGAAGCGGAGCCGGACACGGGCGACTGAAGGGTTCTGGACGAGCATGCAGCCCGTCGATCTCATCTATCGCGCCGCCGCGCGCCACCCGGACGCCGTCGCCGTGGAGGCACCGGGGGTTTCCCTCAGCTACGGCGAGTTGGTCAACCGGGCAGACGCACTCGCCGTCGCGCTGCAGGCCATGGATCCTGAGCCCCAAAGCCGCGTCGGCGTCTGCGCTTACAACAACGTAGAGCACCTGGTGGCACTGCTCGCGGTGATGGCCGCGGACAAGATCTGGGTGCCGTTGAATCCCCTGGATGCTTCCCGTGATCTGGACAGCAAGATTGCTGCCGCCAGGCCATCGTTGCTGATCGCCGACGAAGCATGCCTCGACAAGTTCGATCCGGGTCCGGCAACCCTCTTGATCGGCGCCTCCAGCGAAGAGAGCGAGAACGCCGACGCACCGCGCATCGGCGATCTCATCAATCGGCATCGGGGCCGACAGCCGCGACGGCAGGGGCTCCCGCCAGCGCTCACCCAGGCGATCAAATTTACCGGCGGCTCCAGCGGCAAGCCAAAAGGTGTGCTGCAGCCCTACCGGGCGTGGATCGCCGGTGCCAGCAGCATGATCCACGCATTCGGATTCGGCCCGGCGGATCGCTATCTGATGGCGGCGCCGCTCACCCACGGCACCTCGTGCTACGTAACGCCGATCCTGGCCGTGGGCGGCACGCTGGTATTCATGGAAGGCAAGACCACGCCCGGGAAGGTTCTGGACGCCTTCCAGGAACGGGCCATTACAACGAGCTTTCTGCCTCCGACCCTCATCTACATGATGATGCCGGAGATGGACCACGAGCCGCGCCGCTTCGAAGGGCTGCGACTGCTGATCTACGGCGCCGCCATCATGCCGCCTGAGAAAATCCGCCAGGCGCGCGCCCTGTTCGGGCCCGTGATCGCCACCAACTACGGCCTTACCGAAGCGCCGCAGATCATCACCGCGCTCACTCCGGAGGAAGCTGGCGACGAAAGCACCATCGCGTCGGTGGGCAGACCAGGCTTCATGACCCGGGTTGGCATCGTCGACCCTGCCGGAGCGCTGCTAGCCGCGGGCGAGCAGGGCGAAATCGTGGTCAGTGGCGATCTGCTCATGAGCGGCTATCTCGACAACCCCGAGCAGACCGCCGAGGCCATGATGGATGGCCGACTGCACACCGGGGATGTGGGTTATCTGGATGAACGCGGTTTCTTGTTTCTCAAAGATCGATTGAAAGACGTTATCATCAGCGGCGGATTCAACGTCTACCCCAGCGATGTGGAAGCGGCTCTGGTCGCCCACCCCGCCATACACGAGTGTGTCGTATTCGGCCGCCCGGATGACAAGTGGGGTGAGGCGGTGCAGGTGGCCATCGAATTGCGCGAGGGCGCCGACGCCAGCGCCGAAGACATCATCGCATTCGCAAAGCAACGGGTGGGATCGGTACAGGCACCGAAACAGGTGCACTTCGTGGACAACCTGCCGCGCAGCGCGGTGGGCAAGGTGCAGCGCCGGGAAGTACGCGCCATGACCGAGAGAGTGGAAGGCGAATGACATTCACTCACGCAATTGCACGCCGACCGCTTGCCAACGCCGGCCATGGTCTGACCAGCGCCGGCCTCGGCGCACCCGACCCCGAGCGCATGCTCGCGCAACACCGTGACTATGTACGGATTCTGGAGTCGCTCGGTTTGCAGGTCACGGTACTCGATGGGGAAGAGAATTACCCCGACGGCTGCTTCGTGGAAGACTCCGCCGTCGTGACCCGGGAAGTTGCCGTCATCACCCGCTCAGGCGCCCCTTCGCGCCGGGGCGAGGAAGCTGCCATCGAGCCATTGCTCGCCGCCCATCGGCCTATCGCCCGTATCGTCGAACCCGGCACCGTCGATGGCGGCGACATACTGGTGATGGGCGAACGCACCCTGATCGGACTATCCGCGCGCACCAACGAAGAGGGTGCCAGGCAACTGACGGACATCCTCGAGGCCGGCGGGATGCGGTGCATTACGCTGGCAGCCGGCGGCGGTCTGCACTTGAAATCCAGCGTCAACGGGCTCGGCGACGATCGTCTTCTGGTGACCCACGAGTTCTCGGAGTGCAACGAGTTGAGCGGCTTCGAACGGGTTTCGCGTTCCCGCACATGAGTCCTACGCCGGCAACAGTCTCTGGGTCAACGGTCGTGTCATCGTGCCGGCCGGATTTCCCGCGACGCGGGAGCTGATCGAGGAGATCGGTATCGAAACCATAGAGACGCATGTGAGCGAATTCAGAAAGATGGACGGCGGGTTGACCTGTCTCTCTCTCCGACTCTGATGCAACAAGCCTTACACGGGGTGTTATGACGCCATGATTCGACAGTGGTTGCACATCGCCAGCAGAAAACCCATCGTGATGAGGGGATTGAAATACGGGATCGTCGTCGGCTCGATTCTCATCATCATCAATCATGGAAACGCCATCGCCGCCGGCACGGTGGATTCCACCCGGGTGATACAGATGATGTTGACAGTGTCTGGTGCCCTATTGTGTATCCACGGCCTCGAGCGTCGGCGCCATCATCGATCATCGCGCTGGCAAGACGGATCCGTAGTGGACAAGCACCGGTGTCCACCATGAATTTCACCATCGATCCTTCAATAGCACTCAAACTCGGTTTTCTGCACTTGACCGGCTGCCGCGTAGCCCCGAGCAGTGACGCACTCCGGGAAATTCATGACGGCGCAGCGAATACGGCCAGAGAGCGTTTTGCCGAAACCCCACTCGGCGAGCATCCGGTGGCGGGCGGCGTTCGCCGTCTGTTCAAGTCGGCAGGCATCGACCCAACGCGCTACCGGCCATCGGGTGAAGCCCTTGTGCGCCGTATTCTCAAAGGCCAGGGGCTTTACCACATCAATTGCATCGTCGATATCAACAATATCTGCTCCATAGAGTCATTGTTCCCGCTGGGTGCTTACGATCGCGGGCGAATCATTGGCGACGTCACCATACGAATGGGTGCGCGTGACGAGGTCTACCGCGGAATCGGGAAGGAAATTAACATCACCGGCAAGCTCGTCAGCGCCGACAGCGAAGGTGCCTTCGGGAGTCCCCATCGCAGACTCCGACCGCACTAAAATCTCGGAAGACACCAGGGAGGTTCTCGTCTTACTCTATGCGCCGGAGACGACGGATGACAGTGACATTCGAAATACACTGGGTCGGTTCGCGGAATTGGCAAGTGAGCATGCCGGTGCTCAGACGGGAAACTCAGGAGTCCTTTCTGGCTCATAGTCTTCTTTGACTCGTCACGACCGGCGCCGTGGTTCCAGAGTTAGATTTTCGAGCACCTCAGTGCATCACCAAGAGGACTTTTTACCGCCATACCGCCT
>PVMK01121053.1_pt1 | contig 21916 bp, 19 predicted proteins | sample 1853481 | NCBI WGS metagenome assembly PVMK01 (sample SAMN08533507, study PRJNA380276) | Marine sediment metagenome, whole genome shotgun sequencing project.
GGGCCACCCGCGATTCCCGGCCTTGGCACCGGATCAGGTTTCAGCATGATGTTGCAGGACCGCGGAGGTAATTCACCAAGCTACCTGGCAGAGCAGACCCAGGCGTTCATCGAAGCGGCCAGCGAACGGCCGGAAATTGCAAGAGTGAATTCGACTTACCGGGCCAATGTGCCGCAGATTTTTGCAGATGTGGACACCGACATGGTGCTCAAGGCTGGAGTATCACTGGCTGATCTGAACACGACGCTGGGTGCATTCCTCGGTGGTGCCTACGTCAACGACTTCAATCGGTTTGGCCGGCTGTATAAGGTCTACGTTCAGGCCGAACCCGAGTACCGTTCTGACCCCAGCGATATCCGCTATTTCTTTGTTCGCGGTAAATCGGGTCAAACTGTGCCGCTATCGGCACTGGTATCTACCAGAAGTACGCAGGGACCGGAGTACACCAACCGCTTCAACCTGTTCCGCGCAGCCGAGCTGACAGGTTCTCCGGCGCCAGGCTACAGCTCCGACCAGGCTCTCGATGCGCTTGAAGAGGTGGCTGCCCGCGTACTTCCCACGGATATGACTTATTCCTGGAATGCGATGAGTTTCCAGGAACGTGCGGCTGCCGGCTCTGGTGGGAAAGTTTTCGTCCTGGCCCTGTTGTTTGTTTTCCTGATCCTGGCTGCCCAGTATGAAAGTTGGTCTTTACCGGCCGGCGTATTGCTGGGTACACCGATTGCCATATTCGGTGCGATGGCCGGATTGTGGCTTAGCGGATTATTTTTACCGGGTTACCAGAATAATGTTTTTGCCCAGATCGGCCTGGTGATGTTGATCGGTATGGCGGCCAAGAACGCGATCCTGATCGTCGAGTTCGCAAAGCTGAAATCGGACGAGGGGTTTTCAGCACTGGATGCTGCACTGTCTGCTGCAAAAGATCGTTTCCGCCCCATCCTGATGACTGCTTTCTCATTCATCCTGGGCGTGACGCCCCTGTTGATCGCCAGCGGCGCGGGTGCCGAAGCCCGGAAAGTCATGGGCATGACGGTGTTCTCCGGCATGCTGGCCGCTACGGTGATGGGTGTGTTGATCATTCCGGCGCTCTACGTGATGGTGGAGCGGCTTACCGGGCGCGATAAGCCATCGGCGAAAGTGAAACCGGAAGAACCCGTGGAGCAGGGCGAATGAAGCACTGTTTCCGTAAGCTGTTGATGGTGACATCCACAGTCATCGTGGCGTCCTGTACGATGGGGCCGGATTATCAGCGCCCCGAGGTTCCTGTGCCTGAAAGCTACCAGTCACCAGCGGTTCCGGGTGCATCGTTCGCTAATCTGGAATGGTGGGATCTGTTTGAGGATCCGGAACTGGTCGACCTGGTCAAGACGGCCCTGGTGAATAACAAGGAACTGGCGATCGCGCTGGCCCGGATTGAGGAGGCGCGCGCTTCACTGGGTTTCGTCCGTGCCGACCAGTTCCCAAATCTTGATGCCGGGGCTGGCGCCGCCCGTGGAAATGTCGTGCCTGGAGCCGTTGTGCCTGGCTCCATTAACGAAACCTTCGTGCTGGCGGCTAATCTGAGTTTTGAAATCGATCTTTGGGGCAAGTTACGCCGCTCCACCGAAGCAGCACGGGCTGAGTTGCTGGCGACGGTAGAAGCCCGCAACGTTGTGACCATTACACTGATCTCCGATGTTGCCAGTTTCTACCTGCTGTTGCTGGATCTTGACGCCCGCGTAGGTATTGCACATCGGACGGAATTAACCCGCGAAGACTCACTGAGAATCATCGAGGCCCGTTTCGACAGGGGAATAGTACCCCTGATTGATGTTAACCAGGCACAGATTGAGCTTGGTGACGCCAAAGCGGAATCGGCAGCACTGGAACGTCAGCGCGGCCTGGCGGAAAATTCACTCAGCGTGCTGCTGGGACAAAATCCCGGCCCGGTTGCCAGGAGTCAGCAGGGGGTTACTTCAACATTGAATGTTCCGGAAATCCCGGTTGGCCTGCCTTCGGAACTGCTGGAGCGGCGACCTGACGTTCGCCAGGCTTCACAGCAACTGGCTGCGCAAACAGCCCGGATCGGTGTGGCCGAGGCCCTGCGTTTCCCTTCATTGTCACTGACCGGCACGCTGGGCCTGGCGAGTAACGATCTCAGCGGGTTTCTTTCCAGTTCAAACAAGGTCTGGGGCATCAGCGCCGACTTGCTGGGGCCTGTTTTCGATGCGGGCCGGAACAAATCACGCGTCGAGGCCGAGCGTGCCAGGACTGAGCAGTTGCTGAATAACTACCAGCTAACGGTGCTGCGTTCCTTCCAGGAAGTTGAAGATGCGTTGATCGAAATTCGAACCTACCGTGCAGAAGCCGAGGCCCGCGAGGCACAGGTGACTGCTGCCCAGAGCGCATCCACGCTCTCAAGAGCAAGATACGACGGCGGCGTGACCAGTTACCTGGAAGTGCTTGAATCTGAACGATCGTTGTTCCGCGCCGAGTTGTTGGCGTCTTCTACCCGTCGCGAACAGGTAGTTGCCATTGTCAGTCTGTACAAGGCGCTGGGGGGTGGTTGGACTACCGAGGAAGAAATCACCGAAGCAGGCAGTTTTATTGACGCGGCGTTGCCACCGAACTAGCGTTTTTTGAAGAAAGGTTTACGCACCGCTTTGTCCCGGGCGCGAAGCGTGATGAACAGGATACCGAGAATGACCATGGCGCCGCCAAATAACAGGCGTGGGCCCGGCCGGTCACCCCAGATGAGGACGCCAAAGACCACGGCAAGGACGGGCGTGAGTTGCAGGTAGGGCATCACACTGGTGACGGGATGCCGTTGAACGAGATAGAAAAACAACCCGTGCCCCACCATTGACGCCATGACAGTGGAGTACGCAACAGCGGCCCAGTTCTGCCATTGCGCCGTTTTTATCATCTCGAGTTGCCCTTGTTCTGTCAGTAGCGTCGCCGCCAGTAATACAGGCAGCGCAATGACCGCGGTCCAGGCCTGGAAGTTGAGCACTCCGATACCCCTGATGCCGCGTTGGTATATTGAGCCCAGGGCCTGGAACAGGGCTGAGGCCAGCGTAATGGCCAATACGTCGGTTTGCCTTAAGACCAGGGGATCAAATCCGACGACCAGCACACCCAGAAATGCCAGAAAGGTGGCGGCCAGTGTTTTCCAGCCGACTTTTTCTCTCATCAGGAATATTGCGAGCAGGACGGCCATGGGTATATAGGTTTGCTGGATGATGGCTACCGTTGAAACATCCTCTGAGCGGGACAGGGCCCAGAACATCAGGGTGAAATGCAGACCGCCGATGAGCAGACATACAGAGATCAGCCTTGGCCACTGGCCGGGTGGTGGCCGGCGCAGGAACGGCAGCAGGATCAGCAGCAAAAGTGCGAAGCGCATAATCATGAAGAGAAAAGGTGAGAAATGCAGCATGCCAACAGAGCCGGCAATGAAATTACCCGCCCAGACAGTGCATATGACCAGGATCAGAATCAGGTCACGCGCCGGCAAACTGTAGGAGGACATATTCCATAGTATGGGGCTTGTGCCGGCTTGGGTGAAGGCTGGTTTTTGATTGATTTAGCAAGAGCAAGAAGGTACCGTGAGATTACATTCAAACCCGCCGGAGCAGATCGAAATGAACGATACCCTTTCCCTGAAATTACCCGCTGTTTTAGTAAATACGAAGCGTCTCGTAGTATTTCTCCTGGCCGTCTGCATCCTGTCACTGATGGGTTGTGGCAGCACCACCAAGGTTTACAACACAGACAAGACCATTCTCTACAAGGGTGATCTTTACAACATGCGCAATGTGCAGCGCATCAGCCCACAGGTGAATGGAAAACTACCCAATGGTGACGTCAGTAACATGAAAGGCATGGACAAGAAGGCTGTCGAGGCCTTGTTGGACGAGGGTTCACCGATTATGGTTTCCATGGTCGTTGAAATGGACAGTCAGGAAATGGTTTACGTGCGAAAAAGTGTCAGCAAGTATTCGGAATTTTCGAGCATGAAGAAAAGCTTTGAGAAGGCGATGAACAAAATCAACAAGTTCATGGCCAACAAGAAGTCGACCCAACTGAAGTTGTAAGAAACCTACAACCCCCTCATCCATTCCGGGCGCAGGTTCGCTGCGCCCGGTTGTTCCAGTGCATTTCGAACCATCTGAAGCAGGCGCGGCTTATCGCGGTTCAGCGTCCCTTTAAGCACCAGGTAATTAGAGGCGTGATCGCTTCGAAAAATCGTGTTCTCCAGTTCCAGCGTATCAAGCAGCCAGAACATTTCCTGGAACAGTCCGGCCTGGTCCAGTGGTTCGTATTCACCCTTGAAACCTGCCTGGTATCGGTCCAGTCCCGTGGGGAAACTCACCACCAGCGTGGAAAGAAATTCCGGCTGAGCCTTGTTCATCAAGCGGGCTGAATTTACCGCATGTTGTTGGCTGTAGCGCTTACCGCCCATACCGTTGAGAATCATCACCGAACTTTTCGAGCCTGCCGCCTTAATTTTTTTCAGGGCGGACAGCGAGCTGTCAAAATTTTCCCCCTTGTTGACGCGTTCCAGCACCAGGTCATCGCCGGATTCGCAACCGATGTAGAAAAGCTCGAGGCCAAGGGATTTCAGCTCAGCGAGCTCACTGACTGTCTTGTTCTTCAGGTTGCGTGGCAGGCAATAGGAAGAGACGCGTTGAACATCGGGAAAGTAATGGTTGATGGCTTGTAAAATCAGCTTCAACCGCCTGAAGGAAAGCGTCATGGCATCGCCGTCGGCGAGAAAGATCCGTCGCACCGGCGCACCGCTTGCGGCCACCGCCTCCAGTTCCTGCTCAATTTTCTGCTGCGGGGTGAGGTGAAATTTCTTCTGGGCTTGCGTGTACATCTCGCAGAATGTGCAGTTGTTCCAGGAACAACCGTTGGTAACCTGCAGGATCAGGCTCCGGGCCTCGGAAGGCGGGCGGAAAACAGGCTCAATGTAGGGCAAGCGGATCATCCTGTTCAGATGAGGCCGGGTACTGCGTTTTTAAACTGGCTGAACCCAGAACCCATCCGGGGGTCAGATGTGATGATCATCATGGACTGAGGGGCAGAAACAATATGAAAAACTGGGTTATCGGCGCGTTGCTGGTTTTGCTGGGCGCCGCAGCATATTACTATTTCAGTGTTTACCAGCCGGCTGAATCCCCGGCAACCGTAGCGACGACGGTCCCTGCAGTGGTTCCTGAGCCTGAATCTGTTTCTGAGCCGGATCAATTGCCGGTAGAAGAGGTGGTGGCTGAAGAATCTGAATCCGGCTTGGAGACAGCAGCACCGGTAGCTGTCGAAGAAATCCCTCTGCCGATGTTGATGGACAGCGACCCGCTGGTGTTGGACAGACTTGGTGACCTGATTGGTGAGTCGGCCGTGATCCAGTACCTGGCCAGTGACAACGTGATTTCGCGGATAGTGGCGACTGTTGACATGATGGGCAGCAGGCAAATTCCCGGTGTTGTCCAGGTGGTGCAAGGGCCTGAGAGTAATTTTGCTGCAATTGTGAACGAACAGCCGGAGACTGTAATTCGTAATGAAGAAGGTGACCCGGTTCCCCAGTTCGTTATCAATCCGGCTAACTACAGAAGGTACACGCCATACGTAGAATTACTGGAAGCGGTGGATACAGAGCAGCTGGTTGAGAACTATCGCAGCCATTATTCGCTGTTCCAGGAAGCGTATCGCCAGATGGGATATGCAGACGCTGAATTCAATGACCGTCTGGATGCCACCATTGATGAATTGCTGGCGACGCCTGAAGTCACCGACCCGGTAAACCTGGTGAAGCCCGAAGCCTTCTTTTTATTCGCCGACCTTGACCTGGAATCCCTGACAGCGGGGCAGAAAATCCTGTTGCGAATGGGAAATGCAAACGCTGCCCGCGTAAAGTTGAAATTAGCAGAGATCAGGGAAACCCTGTAGAAGCAATGCGGGGATCCACGGGACGAACCAAACCAATGCCGCCGGAGGCAGACGTTGGTATATGGCGGTAAGCCCTACCAGCTACCGCTATTCGTAAACCCAGCGTGAGTATTCTTTTCCGGCACTGATGACGCTGTGCGGTAACTTGGCCATGAGCTCACGGAAGTCCTCGCCCTTCAGGTGAATCAGGTGTTCGTGATCACCCGCTTCGATGTAGATGTCGGAAGCGTGTTTGAGTTGGTCGTCCCAGATCACTTTCAACCCATAGGCATTACTCAGAGCGGGTACTGCGCCAGTTTCGCAGTCTTTGAACAGTCTTTTCAGTTCAGGCTCGGTGGCCAGTTTCAGATCACGCTGTAATTCCTCGTTCACCCAGCCCAGGTTCAGGCGGTTACTGGAAGGAAGGACACTGACGATATAACCGGTGTCATCTTCAAGTACTACTGCTTTTGCCAATTGGTGAGCGGGAATGTGGGCGGATTTCGCGGAATCCATCGCGGAGGCGGTGTGTACGTGTTCTACCGTGTCATAGTGGATACTGTGACCATCCAGGTAGGATTTAAGGGTGATTGCAATCGCCATTGCTGTTTCCTCTGCTATCCAGGTTCAAATTAGGCCTGTATGCTGCGGAACCTGCGAAAAGCGAGGGTCCGCACTATTTAGCATAGACTGCTTTGGGCGTTTTTCCTGCGACGCAGATCAATTTCACATGATATTTCACCCCGGAGCCCCATGATTGCTGGTTGCACGATTGATTCAGGGTTAGGCTAGGCCACCATGAATCCCTGGATATTTCTGCTCCTGGTTATCGTCGCTATTGTGCTGGCGCTCTGGATCCCGCGCTACCGGCTGAGACGTGCCGTGGCTGAGCCTTTTCCTCGGGAATGGGTACAGATCCTCGATCGCAATATTGGGGTCTACCCGAACCTTCCGATGCCTCTGCGCCTTCAACTCCGGAAGTTGATCAAACAATTTCTGCATCAGAAGCATTTTTCCGGCGCCGGCGGGCTCGAGGTAACAGATGAAATGCGGGTGACCATTGCGGCCCAGGCCTGCATGCTGCAACTGAACCGGCATGGCGGGCTGTATCCGCGACTGAAATACATCATCCTGTACCCAAGCGCATTCGTGGTGACACGCCCGGAAGTGGATGGATCGGGCGTGGTGAGCCACGGCAGGAAAGGCCTGCTGGGAGAATCCTGGCAGAACGGCAAGGTCATCCTGGCCTGGGACAATGTGATGCACGGTGCGCGCAACTTCGTGGACGGCAGTAACGTGGTGCTACATGAGTTTGCCCACCAACTCGATAGCGAGACGGGGAGTGCGGATGGTGCCCCGTTGCTAGCCGGCAAATCCAGTTACCGGAGTTGGGCCGGTGCACTTTCAGGCGAATTTGAAGAACTGCAAAAAGATGCGCGTTTCGGAAGACGTTCCCTGATGGACCACTACGGCGCTACCAATCCAGCTGAATTTTTTGCTGTGTCCACCGAGACATTTTTTGAGAAGCCACGCCGGATGGCGAAGCATCACACGGAACTGTTCGAAGTTTTAAAATCCTATTACCGCATTGATCCCAGAGAATGGCAGGAATCCCCATGAGCAATCAGTCGAGCAGTGACCGGCCTGCTGCGAAGTCATTAAAACCACTGCGCACGCTCTGGCCTTTCATTACGCCTTACTACCGCACGTTGATTGCCGCTCTGAGCGCCTTGCTGATTGCTTCCGCCGCAATGTTGGCGATGCCGGTTGCCCTGCGTTACCTGATCGACAATGGATTCATCGCGCAGGACCTGGGGACCGTCAATCGTTACTTCGGCTGGTTCCTGGCAGCCACCGTTGTGTTCAGCCTGTTTGCCGCAGTGCGCTATTACCTGGTGACCTGGCTGGGCGAGCGGGTGGTCGCCGATATTCGCAATGCCGTGTACGCGCGCGTGATCCGGATGGACCCGGCCTTTTTCGAAGTGACCCGCACCGGTGAAGTGCTCTCGCGCCTGACCACGGACACCACGTTGGTGCAGAGCATATCGGGCTCCGGCCTCTCGATTGCCCTGCGCTCCACCCTCAGCCTGGTCGGCGGACTGATTATGCTGGTCCTGACCAGCCCGCAGATGGCGGCCTACACCCTGGTCGGAATAGTCGTCGTTGTGTTACCGGTGGTCATTGTTGGACGTTTTATACGCAAACTGTCGCGCCAGTCGCAGGACCGCGTGGCCGATACCAGCGGCCTGGCGGGTGAAACCCTGAACGCCATGCAGACGGTTCAGTCGTTCACACTGGAGGAACTGCAGATTGGTCGTTACGCCGATGCTGTGAAGAGCAGTTTCCTCACCGCAGTGCGGCGCATCCGAATGAACGCGGTGCTGATTGGTGTCGCTTTCGTCCTGATTTTCTGCATGTTAACCCTGTTTCTGTGGGTGGGATCCCGCGCCGTCCTGGCCGGGTCGATGACCGGGGGGCAGCTTGGCCAGTTCCTGATGTACGCGTTTTTTGTCGGGTCCTCGGCGATGGCGCTGAGCAGTCTGTGGGGTGAAATCCAGCGGGCGGCCGGTGCGATGGAGCGCTTGTCTGAACTGCTGCACGCGGAACCCACTATCCGGGCGCCAGCCACACCGGAGAGATTCTCCGGGCGCGTTGACGGGCGCATCCTTTTCGACAATGTTTGTTTTAGTTACCCATCGCGCCCGGATGAGTTGGCGATGAATGATTTCAACCTGGTGATCGAACCCGGGGACACACTGGCCATCGTGGGACCGTCAGGGGCCGGGAAGAGCACGTGCTTCCAACTGCTCTTGCGCTTTTACGATGTGTTCAGTGGCGCCATCCTGGTGGACGGTAAGGATGTTTCATCCCTGGATCCCCGGGAATTGCGGCGTCAAATCGGCCTGGTTCCCCAGGAAACCGTGTTATTCGGTGAGAGCGCCATGGAGAACATTCGCTACGGGCGCCCTGACGCCAGCGATGAAGAAGTAAAGCAGGCAGCGATCATGGCGGCAGCGGATGAATTCATTGTGAAACTTCCAGACGGTTATGACACTTTTCTGGGGGAACGCGGTACACGCTTGTCCGGCGGTCAGAGGCAACGCGTCGCGATTGCACGGGCGATTCTCAAGGATCCCCCCATCCTGTTGCTCGACGAGGCCACCAGTTCACTGGACGCGGAGAGCGAGCGTCTGGTGCAGGCGGCGTTGGAAACCCTGATGGAACACCGCACCACCCTGGTGATCGCACACCGCCTGGCAACCGTGAAAAAAGTTGATCGTATCGTGGTGATGAATCATGGCAGGATCGAAGCGGTAGGCACCCATTCTGAATTGATCCGCAACAGCGAACTGTATGCACGCTTGGCCGAACTGCAGTTTGGACTGGAGTGATTCTGTTTTATTTGGTGATGCGGCCCACCATGGGAACCTGGCAAACATCCAGAACCTGGGGTGGCTTGTTGTAAAAAAATGCCTGCTTACGGTTGCGCCGGTTTTTCAGGGTTTTTTCGAAGCCCTTGCTGTTGGTATCCATCACAAAGGCTGACAGGCGCTCATTTTTCGGGATTTCGGAAGCCAGTTGCATGCCGCGAATCCGGCTGCTGGTTGTTTCGTCCTGGATGATGCCGTTTTCATTTGCCGGACCCCGTCTGATCTTCTGCACGACATCCATGCCGTGAATCACCCGGCCGAAGATATTCATGTTCCGGTCCAGGTAGCGTGGCGCCTGGCCAATCACGAAGTAAAAATCCGTTCGGCTGGAGTCCGGGTCATCATTCCTGGCCATGGCCAATACCCCGGGGCAATGGGTGAGCCAGATTTTGTTTTCAGAAACGTCCCGGGCTGCGGCAAAGCCATCGACAAAGCCGGTCTCGGGAGCGAACAGGTCATTTTTCTGTACCCTGGTAAATTCGATGTCATCCGACAGTTCCCGTTCGAATTCCGCATCGATCAGAGGCACCATGCTCAATTTTCCGAGGTCGCTGCCGTCACCACCCTGGGCCACGAAGCCATCTATGACGCGATAGAAACTGAGGCCGTCATAAAACTGTTCCTTTACCAGTTTCCGGAATTGCTTGACGGTTTCAGGCGCGAACAGCGGGTTGAGTTCAATGGCGACCTGGCCTTCGAACAAATCAATGAAGACGAGATTGTCCGGATCGACTTGCCGCCAGATGGTGTTATCAGCGGCTACGGCCAGGCCAGGCAAAAGCCCAAGCGCCAGCGCTAGCGCCCACAGTCGTGATCTTATGTGAATTCTGCTCAATATTCTGGTCCTACGGCATTTGGATGTTACCACCACCTATGCCGCCGCCCATCGGGTTCATGCCGCCCGCCCCTGGAACGACAATCGATGAAGCCTGCTGGCGCTGCATTTCCTTGAGTTCTCCCATGGTTTTTTCAAAAGCGCCTTTGGCGGCATCGCCGAAGGCTTCGGCTGCCTCGGCCAGCGACTCTGCCGGAATTTCGAAAGAGAGCGGCAGAGGCCCGGCGGTCGTCAGGACCTGGGTGGAACCGACGAACTGAGCAGAACGGGCAGGATCGGGGTCGCCGCTTGCTGTCACCGGCGTCAGGCGCCGAAGCGTGCCGACCGTGTTGTCGGTGAATGTTTCTTCCCGGTACAGAGCGGAAGCGTCCATCTTGATTTCGTTACTGGTATTGGGGTTGTTCATCTGTGAATCCTTGATTGCAGGACGATTATCTGGGGACAGCATAGCTCAATCACAATGTATGACCGATTGCAGTAAACTGTAAGTTCCCGGAAACATTCAACAGAGCGTAAAAAATCCATGGCCAATATTCAATCAGAGGAAATCAGCTACAGCGCCGGCGGCGTTGAAATGAAAGCATACATTGCATGGGATAGTGAACTGGAGGGTGAGCGCCCCGGTGTCCTGGTGGTGCATGAGTGGTGGGGTAACAACCCCTATTCGTGCCGGCGGGCCGATATGCTGGCGGCGTTGGGATACACCGGCATGGCCCTGGACATGTATGGCGACGGCAGAGTCGCAGCTGACCCGGACGAGGCCGGGGGTCTAATGAACAGCCTGTTAGAAGACCTGGGCACCGTTCGCGCCCGTTTCAACGCGGCGCTGGAAGTCTTGCAGGCGCACCGGACTACGGATGCTGGAAAATCCGGCGCAATCGGCTACTGCATGGGTGGAGGCATTGTCCTTCACATGGCGCGCTATGGAGCTGACCTGAAAGCGGTTGCGTCCTTTCACGGTGCACTGCCACTGGGTGTTGCCGCGGAAGGTGAGGGCAGTGAAGTCACCGCACGAATCGCTGTCTACCACGGCGAAGATGATGTGTTGATTCCTGGTGAGGCGGTGGAAGCCTTTAAAGCCGAAATGGAAAAGACCCATGCAGACTGCCTGTTTGTGTCACTTCCAACCGCGCTGCATGGCTTCAGTAATCCGCTGGCCACGACCAATGGCGAGAAGTACGGACTGCCGCTGAGATATGACGAACGGGCCGATAACGCTTCCTGGAACCATATGCAATTGGTGTTGCAGTCCGCTTTCAAGTAGCGCGCCATGGCTGTTGAGCCTGCTCGTCCAAAATTGCGGGCTTGATGTCCAATAGAGGTGTTCCATCGGGACAATCGAGTCCTTTCACGAAAATACGATTATTTTTGATGCTCTCGATTCTTACAACAGCAGACCCGCACCGGCGATGGCGCCAATGCTTCCCAAAATGCTGAATCCGAAAGATCCATGCAAAGAGCATTGTGCGAGTTTAACGCCCGTTGCGCCGCCAAGAGGCGAGCGAGATCAAAGCATCCGGGTATAGCTGAAGGAACCGCGCATGCACTTCTGGCGGACGAATTGCTGGAACGCAAGCGGTGCTTGGTCTAATCTATTTGTGATGAATAAATTAATTTTGTGTGTAGTATTTCTGGCCGGTTTTTACAACCTGGCAATGGCAGAGACAGTTTTAATTCAGGCGACTCAGGACAACACGTTGTATGAGAGTCCGTCAGGCCTGTTCAGCAATGGCAGCGGCAACCATCTGTTTGCAGGCCGGACACTGGAACAGCTCAACAGGCGGGCTGTTATTGCATTCAAGGAGCTGGATGCTATCCCTGCGGGCGCCACCATCACATCGGCAAAGCTCCACCTGCACCTCTCTAGAGTAAACTCCCCTCCGGCAACGTACACCTTGTACCGGCTGACATCAGATTGGGGTGAAGGGCTTTCGCAGGCGTCAGAAGCTGAAGGCCAGGGGACGAATTCAGAAAATGGCGACGCCACCTGGGCCCATACTTTCTGGCCGAACCGTCCCTGGCGTACTCTCGGGGGTGATTTTGCCGCAACGTCCAGTGCGGATTTGAATATTGATTTGATCGGCGACTACACTTTTGGGTCTACCGTCGACATGGCCAGTGATGTCCAGTTATGGCTGGACCAGCCGCCTCAGAATTACGGGTGGATCTTGATCGGCGATGAAAATGAATTCACCAAAAGCGCCCGGCGATTCGACAGCAGGGAAAACGACAACGTGGACAACCGGCCCGTATTGGAAGTCCAGTACACCGTTACCGGTTCATCGTTTGATTTTTCCGGGCCCTGGTTCGACCCGTCACTGGATGGCGAGGGCTACCTGGTTTACCAGACCCCGGCAGGCTGGCTGATCTATTACTTTGGCTACAGCGCTGACAGTAATTTTCTCTGGCTTATATCGGACCTGGTCAAACTGGAACAACTCATCCCTGGCGTACCGTTTGAATTATCCATGTTTATCGGCAAACCTGGTTCGTTCCACGCTCCCAGTAATGAGTTGACTGAGTACGGGACCCTCAGCGTCACGTTCGACACTTGCACAGCAGGTCAATTTATCCTGGATGGCCTTGATGGAAAGAAGACGTCCAACGTGATCAAGATCATCGGGGTGGATGGGACGAACTGCGAATAGCCATACATAGAGACCCTGAAAATGAAAAAAATAATATTGTTACTGGCAGCGGTCCTGCTGCCTGTCGCCAGCGCGATGGCCCAACCGGATATGCCCTCAGATCATGCTCGTAAAACCTTCGAGATCTTTCGCGCCATTATCGAGATCGACACTTCCAAGGCCATGGGTAACACACCAAAAGTGGCGCAGTTCCTGGCAAACGAACTCATCGAGGCAGGTTTCCCGCCATCGGATGTCGAGGTACTGCGCAAGGATCATCTTGCGGCGCTGATCGTGCGTTACCGCGGCGACGGTTCCTCCGGCAGGAAACCCATCCTGTTTCTTGGCCACATGGACGTGGTGGAAGCCTACGCCAAAGACTGGGAGCGCCCGCCGTTCGAACTCACTCTGGACGAAACCAATTTCTATGGCCGCGGCACCACTGATAACAAGTTCGGGATAGCACAGCTCACTTCAACATTTATTCGTCTGAAGCAGGAAGGGTTCGTACCCACCCGGGACTTGTTCCTGGCATTCTCGGGAGATGAGGAGAGTGGCATGATCACGACCCGCATGCTTGCGTATGAGCGGCCGGACCTGGCAGAAGCAGAATTTGCACTCAACTCCGATGCAGGTGGTGGTGACCTGGACAGCAACGGCAAAGCAATCACATACAATATCCAGGCGGCGGAAAAAACTTACGCCACCTGGGAAATTACGGTTCGCAATCCGGGCGGACACAGTTCTCGGCCGCGCGAGGACAATGCCATCTACGATTTGGCGGACGCTATCAGGAAGATCCAGGAATATATGTTCCCGGTACGTTACAGCGACATGACCCTGGCATATTTTCGGGAAACAGGTGCGCAACGCGGTGGTGAATTGGGTGAGGCCATGCTGAAATTTGCACGCGACCCGACTGATGAGACGGCTGCGGCCCGGCTTGCAAAAGAGTCCTCCTACATCGGTACAACCCGCACGACCTGTGTGGTCACCATGCTGAGGGCCGGACACGCAGAAAATGCGCTGCCGCAGTCAGCTACAGCCACGGTGAACTGCCGCATTTTTCCGGGTGTTCCAGTTGCAGATATTGAAAGCGTTCTGCGTGAAGTAGTTGCCAATACCCAGGTGGAGTTCGAGTTGCTGGAGGAGCCTACCGAGAGCCCGGTCTCAGAGCTACGCGAAGACGTAGTGGATGCCGTCAGCACGGCAGTAAACGCCCGTTACCCAGAGGTAAAACTCATCGCCTATATGGAATCCGGCGGCACTGACGGGATGCACTTTCGCAGGGCTGGCATTCCAACCTGGGCCGTCAGCAGTATTTTCATGGATCCGGACGAGATGTATGCCCACGGCCTAAATGAAAGGGTGCCGATCAAGGCATTCTACGGCGCCCTGGATCACTGGAGCATCATTATCCGACAGCTTGCAGGGCCAAATTCCGGGCATTCAAATTAGGTGGCTGCCTAAGTGATGATCACTTAAGTTAAATAATTTTAACTATATGAAATATTTAGCCATATACATATATATACTGTATACTAATATAGTTATATATTGATTTGGAGATCTCCGTGAACCACCCCCTTCCCGCAGTAATTCCTGGCGGTTTACCCGACCCTGATCGCCTCATCAGATTGGCCCGTCTTGAAAACAAAATCACCGAACTGGCTGCGCATATCAATGCCGCTACGTTCCAGTTACTGAATCTGATTTGTGAATACGATGAGCAGACAGGCTGGGGTAATCACGGTGTGGCGTCGTGTGCCCACTGGCTGCAGTGGCAGTGCGGCACCAACATTGGAACTGCCCGCGAGAAAGTCAGGGTGGCCCGTGCCTTGCCAGCGAATGCCGAACATTTCTGCGTCCTTTCAGCCAGGGCCGGATCAGTTACTCCAAGGTGCAGGGCGATGACTCGGGTGGCCACACCAAAGAACGAAGAGTACCTATTGCATATCGCCCATCACGGTACCGCAGCCCATGTAGAGAAAGTGGTCAGTAATTACAGTCGCGGCAAGCGCCTGGAGATTCTGTTTGCGGAAAACAACCGGCACGCCCACCGGGAATTATCGTGGTACATGGATGGTGACGGTATGTGGGTGTTCAAAGGGAAATTTACTGCTGAGCAGGGAGCCCTGATCAAGAAGGCGCTTGAAGGCGCGATGGACGAGTTATTTGAAGAACAGAAAAACGAGCCTTCCGACGTTTCCGCGGAAACGCCGCAAGGCGTTAATCCTATCGAAGTGAAACCATACCCCATCGCAACCCGCCGGGCCGATGCATTGGAACGGGTAGCTGAAACCTTCCTGGCAGGAGGAAAGGGAGAACGCTCCGGTGGTGACCGCTATCTGGTCAATATCCACACAGAAGTCGACACTTTGACCGCAACGGGTGAAGGAGCCGAATCGGAATGTGAAGACTGCGGAAACGTTTCCGCGGAAACGTCCAGGCGCATGGCTTGTGATGCTTCGGTGGTTCACTGGCATGAATCAAAAAACGGAGAACCCCTGAATATTGGCCGTAAATCCCGGACCATTCCGCCCGCCATCCGGCGCGCACTGAAGCGAAGGGATTGGGGATGTCGCTTCCCAGGCTGCACCTGCAGCAAATTCGTAGACGCCCACCATATCCAGCACTGGGCTGATGGTGGTGAAACCAGCATGGGTAACCTCGTGCTTTTATGTAGAAGGCACCACCGCTTGGTGCATGAGGGTGGATTCGATGTGCAAACCTTGCCAGATGGAGAAATCTGGTTCATTTATCCTGACGGCAGAACCCTGCCTGCATCCCCCGCTGGACGTTTCCGCGGAATCGCGGACACGATCAGGGCCGGCAATTACAACAACGGACTCGAAATCACCCCGAAAACCCTTCCAACGCTGTGGCGGGGCGAGATAATGGATCAGGATCTCGCGCAACTGGGGATGCAGAGCCTGGAATGATGTCGATTTATATCTAATATTAGCCCTGTATTTGGCTCAAATATCAACGCAAAACAGTGACTAAGATCACTAACTTTTTACGCTATTAGGGTGATACTGAAGGTATCTGAATCAACAGCGTTTCGCCCATGACAGTCGTCATCTCCGAAACAGAAGCGCAGGAAGGATACCCGCCATGTTACAGGAAACGAAGTTTCATCTACCCAGTTCGACCGACCCCTTGCATGTCACCGAAAGGGGCCTCGAAATTCTTAACAACCCCTGTCTGAACAAGGGCACCTCCTTTAATGACGAGGAGCGTGAAACCCTTGGCCTGAAAGGCCTGCTGCCGCCATTTCGCGCGGACCTGGAAGAACAGGTTCAGCGAGTGATGGAAAATTACCGGCGCCACACCGACCCACTGGACAAGTACACGTTCCTGATTAGCCTGGCTGACCGTAACACTACCCTGTTCTACCGTGTCCTGATGGAAAACCTGCTGGAAATGACGCCCATCATGTATACCCCGACCGTGGGCTACGCCTGCCAGCAATTCGGGCATATTTACCGCAAGGCCCGTGGCATGTACATCCACCTGCACCACAAGGGCCGCATCGCCGAAGTACTCGACAACTGGCCCAATGACGAGGTCGATATCATCGTCATTTCCGACGGTAGCCGGATTCTTGGCCTGGGCGATCTGGGCGCCAACGGCATGGGCATCCCGATCGGCAAACTGGTGCTTTACGTGGCGGGGGCCGGCCTGCATCCCGACCGGACGCTGCCGATCTTGCTGGATGTCGGCACCGACAACGAAGAACTCCTCAACGACCCGCTATATCTTGGCATCACCCACCGCCGTGTCCACGGTGAAGAGTTCTATGAAATTGTCGATGAATTCGTCCAGGCCGCCACCGCCCGCTGGCCCAATGTGTTGATCCAGTGGGAAGACTTCACCAACGACAAGGCCTTCCCCCTGCTGAACCGCTACCGCGATGAAGTCCTTTGCTTTAATGACGACATCCAGGGCACCGGTGCGGTCGCACTGGCCGGCCTGCTGGCCTCGATGCGGGTTATCGATCAGCACCTCTCTGACCAGCGCATTGTCTTCTGTGGCGCAGGATCAGCCGCCGTCGGCATCGCGGATATGATTTGCGCCGGGATCGCCGACGAGCACGCCATGACCACCGAAGAGGCCCGGAAGCTGGTCTGGATGGTTGATTCCAGGGGACTGGTCACCACCACTCGTGAGAGTGGTCTTGAAAAGCACAAGATTCCCTATGCGCGTGATGAAGCCCCGGCCGCGGAACTGCTCGAAGTGGTCAAGCGCGTTAAACCCACAATCCTGATCGGCGCCAGCGGCCATCCGCACACCTTCACCGAAGACGTGCTGAAAACCATGCACAAGCATTGTGAGCAGCCGATTATTTTCGCGCTGTCCAACCCGACCAGTAAGGCCGAGTGCACTGCTGAAGAAGCCTATGGCTGGACCAATGGCGCGGCCATTTTTGCCAGCGGAAGCCCTTTCAACGCGGTTCGGCTGGACGGAAAGGTCCTGGTTCCCGGACAGGGAAACAACATGTTCATATTCCCGGGTGTCGGGCTCGGTGCGGTGGTTTGCGGCGCAACCAAGGTCACCGACGAGATGTTTTTCACGGCAGCCAAGACTCTGGCCCACATGGTCACGGAGGAAGAACTCAGCGCCGGAACCATTTATCCGGACCTGGGGAAAATCCGCCAGATTTCACTGGCGATTGCCGCTGCGGTCTGCAGGCTGGCCTGGGATGACGGGCTGGCGCAATATCCGGAACCGGATGACATCCGCCAATACGTTCGTGACTGCATGTATCACCCGGATTATCGGCCTTACGTCGCAGCCTGATTTATTCGCGGATAAATCCGCGCCTACCCATAGACGTAACGTAGGAGCGAATTCATTCGCGATCAGGTAACCTCCAGGAAACCGCAGGGGCAGACCTCGATGCATTTGCCGCATTCGTGGCACTCATCGAGGTTGATGGTGAAATACTTCCCGGGGCTGGACTCTTCCAGCCTGGTGAAGCAGCCGGTTGTGCAGTACATGTAGCACTGCTCGCAGCCAAAACATAATCCGCAGGAAAAGCATCGTTCCACTTCGGCCAGGAACTGGTCTTCAGTGATGCTTTTCGCAACCTCTGTCATCCCGAGCGTGATTCTTTCCTCACCGGATAGCTTGGGGGTATGTACGGCCTCGCATTCAGGTTTGCTGGCAAACAGAACGCTCTCAGAAGGTATCTCCGGACGATCAGCTTCGCTGGCGGGCACGGGATCGAGTCCGCGGAACTGCGCATGCAGGTCCTCGGCGGCACGCCTGCCCTGCACGATAGCCTCGCCTGCAATCCCCAGGCCAAGGGCATCTCCGCCCACCAGTACTTGATCACCCACCGCGCCGTTGGCATCTGCAATCAACCAATTCCCGTCATGGTCCAGTGCTTCGAGACCTTCCAGGGCCGGAATCTGCGAGACCGCCGCGATGATGGCATCAGCAGAAAGCCTGAATTCAGAACCGGGGATCGGCACAGGGCGGCGGCGCCCGGTTGAATCGGGCTCGCCAAGACGCATGCGTTGAACTTGTAGCCCGGTCATCCTGCCGTCCGCCTGCCGCTCGATCTTCGTCGGCGTCGCCAGTAGGGTGAGCTCAATGTCCTCTTCCAGCAAATCGTCAATTTCATGCGCAATTGCAGGCATTTCTTCGCGGGTACGCCGGTAGAGTACCGTTACTTCGGCTCCATTGCGCCGCGCACAACGGGCGGCATCCATCGCCGTATTGCCACCGCCGACCACGATGACTTTATCGCCGGTATCAACGGTTTCACCGCAGTTCACCCGCGACAGGTAATCAGTGCCGGTCCATACGGACGGCCCATCGGCGCCCGGAATGTTCAGCCCAAGCCCTTTTTGTGCACCGATCGCCAGGTACAGACTCGAATGGCGTACACGCAGGTCTTCCAGGCGGATGTCCTTGCCGACTTTGGTATTGAGTTCCACTTCGACACCCAGGTCGATGATTTTTTGTATTTCCGCATCCAGCACGTCCGGCGGCAAGCGGTAGTCCGGCACTCCGTAGCGCAACATTCCCCCGGCATGCTCTCGCGCGTCGTAAACCGTTACCCGGTATCCGCGGCGCGCCATCTGGTAGGCAAAGGACAACCCGGATGGTCCGGCGCCAACGACCCCAATCCATTCACTGGCAGCACCATCGGCAGACCGGGGAAGCGGTAAATCTGTTCTGATTGCAAAATCACCAAGGAACCGCTCCATGGCGTTAATGGCCAGTGGTTCATCCAGGTCTGCGCGATTACAGTGGTTTTCACATGGGTGGGGGCAAATGCGCCCCAGCGTAGCCGGAAACGGATTCACATCGGCGATAAGTCGCCACGCATTAGCGAATGATTCTTCACGGGACACACCGGTCTTGTGGCGCTGTGCGACCGTGCCTATCCAACCCCGGATGTCTCCGCAATTGGCGCAACCGACTTGGCAAGGCGCAGTTTTTTCCACCTGCCTGGGCCGGAAAGATGGTGTAATCCGGTTCACAGGTGGGTCTTTTTGTGGCGGGAAATCTCAGAGTTCAGATCCCTGATACGGTGCGACATGGTTTTAAGCAGGTTCACGGCCAACAAAGGATCCTCACGAATTCTTGTAAGCAACGCTTTCTTGTCAACCTTCAAAACCCTTGCCTCTCCGGCTGCCTGGACTGTTGCCGAACGGACTTCCTTTTCAAACACTGCCATTTCACCAAAGAAATCACCGGCATCCAGGAATGCGAGATGCTGTTCTCCCCCTTTTTTGGAATGCTGGAGCACCTCAACGCGGCCACCTTGCACCACGTACATGCTGTCCCCAGTATCGCCCTGGCGAATGATCTCTTCACCATCCCCATAAATCTTGCCAAGCGCTCCTCTAACCATAATCAGGCAGCCTTCCTGTCAGCATGTGTTTTTTTGGGTTTCGGTCGCAAACTCGCTACCACACTAAGCAACAGGTTATAGATAAAGCCCGGATGCATTGTTCCGCGGAACATCTCAACATAGGGTGCGCTGCCGGTGAACATGTTCCACAGCAGGGAACTCATGTGTGGTTTTGCTTTGCTCCTCGCCTGCTCTCGCTGCGCCATTGTCAGCATTGCCTGCCGGGTCAGGCGCGAGTTCTTCATGATCGCATTGGTGGCGAACATGACCTTGCCAACCCTGTTGTCATTCACAATTCTCTTGCAGGCCGGCCAGTAATGTTTAGCGAAGTCCTCGCCTGAGACTCCGTGAAATACAGCAGCGGCCGCCGCCGCCTTGCCGGTCCTGAAAGCTGCGCCGATGCCGTCTTTGTAGAGGCGCGTGATGCCGCTATCCCCCACCATCACCACACGATCACCGTACGGCCTTTTGCGTGCCCCGAGATTAATCAGTGGTGAACAACTGCATACGCATGGAATCGTATCGGTAGGAAAAGCGCGGCGGACGACTGGATCGTTCAGAAATCTATGGACCAATTCCTGGTCGAGGTCTTCACCAACCATCACAACGGTTGCGAACTCCCCCTTGGGAATAATCGCCGCGAACTCGAAACGGGGAATGTCCAGCAGAAAAACGTGCACCGACTTGCCGAGAATGCGGAGGATTTCTTCCTTTGTTGAGTGGAACTCGCAAATGTATCCGCGCGTCGTCTTTGGTGGCTCGTAGTCACCCGGCAAATCATCCAGCATATTAATAAAATTGCTGTTGACCCCGGCCGCCACGGTTACCAGGTCGTAGGACTCACCAGCGCCGTCGGCAAACTGAAGAAATGGCAGATCGTCCCGGCTGGAAACAGCGGTGATCAATTTGCGGACGATATTAGCGCCCTGGGCTGTCGCCATGCCCTGCAGATAGCCATCGAAGCTCTCAAGCGATACATCCCCGCCTTCACGCGGCCCATTGCCGCGATAGAGGGCCGCGATGCGCTGCTCATGCACCGGGCTTTCTATTTCCACGTCACCGACGTCCATGTGCACCACGTAGGATTCGACTCCACGCTGAACTACGCTTCTGGGTAGAACAATACCCTCGGTAGCAAGGGTCTGGACGAGTAACTCGGAAACGATGCCGCCGCAGTGGTTGCAACCGGCAGGGCCACAGTACTGGAAGGACCTGGGCTCAAAGATATCGACCTCGATATCAAGGTCGATGGCACTGGCCATTTTCAGCAGAAAATAGGAAAAAAAGGAACCCGCCGGACCGCCGCCAACGACGGCAATCCGCGATCCGTCCCGCAGAGTAAAATCCCTTTCCTCGTCTTCGACCATATGCGAAAACGAGTCCGCCACGGATGTATGGGCAGACAGTCTCATTCTCCTCGCTTCATCTGTCTCAATTTGTCTGTTAGTCTACGGCGTCGCTTGCATATCCCGTCAGGACATAGATCAATAAACGATAAAATTTAACTTGTCATGCGCACATTAACGGAACAAGTAGAAATCGATGCCCCACCCCATCTCGTGTGGGAAGCTTTGGCAGATTTTGGTGGTGTTTCAGATTGGGCGCCGTATATGAAGCACTCGCACCTGATAGGCGATATAAAGTCAGGGGTCGGGACGCGCCGTGGCATGCGCCACGCCTGGGGGTTTCGTTTCGAGGAAATCATAACCGATTGGAATGACGGAGACGGTTATGCGTTCGATGTTTTTCGTGCGCCATTTCCGATGAAAAACGTCCATGAATCCTGGGTAACGGGGCGTCACAACGGGTTTTCTACCGTGCATACAACAGTAAACTACGAAATGAAACTGGGCGCTATCGGGATCTTCCTGGACTGGCTACTGGTACGTTTTGTCGTGCAAAGGGAAATGCGTGCCGGTTTGCGCGGCCTGAAACAACACCTGGAAGATTGAACGTGGGAGCGAATTCATTCGCGATTTCTTTGTTTTGAATATATTGATTCGCGAATGAATTCGCTCCTACAGTTAGTTATCAAGAACGGTTGCGATTTCTTCCAGCACCTCGGGGTCTTCAATTGTTGCCGGCATCTTGTAGTCCTGTTTTTCAGCAATTTTGCGCATGGTTCCGCGCAGAATTTTTCCGGACCGGGTCTTTGGCAAGCGTCGAACGACATGTATGTCACGTGGCGTTGCAATGGGCCCGACCTGCGACCTCACCGTCTGGATCAATTCCTTTTTCAGTA
>PVMK01153010.1_pt1 | contig 21913 bp, 21 predicted proteins | sample 1853481 | NCBI WGS metagenome assembly PVMK01 (sample SAMN08533507, study PRJNA380276) | Marine sediment metagenome, whole genome shotgun sequencing project.
ATGCTCCGATGAGAGTCCTTATAAATACTGAAATGCCCTGCATTCTGATCGAAACAGCGTTTATAAGCAACCCCAAAGAAGCAAAACAACTCAAAAGCCCGGCGTTTCAAAACATACTTACTGCATCTATTTTTAACGGCATTGAAAATTTCAGAAGTGCCCGAAGAACTGCATTTCAATAAAACTGCTCCTTAAAATTATTTTTCTTTACCGTTTAAAACCAGACAGGACAATAAAGACTGCTCATATGGATTATCCTACAATAAACAATATCCGTAACAATGGGATAAGGCCTGTTAAAAAACGCGGACAGAATTTCCTGATTGATAAAAACATAGCTGAAAAGGCAGTGTCTCACGCACACATTTTACCTGATGACATTGTTCTTGAAATTGGGCCGGGACCCGGATCACTGACATATTTTCTAACCCAAACAAATGCACGGATCTTTTCATTTGAAATAGACAATAATCTTTTTAATCTTTTAAACAATTCCCTGAGTAACGAACCAAACGCGCAAATCATAAATAAAGATATCCTTGAAATTGATTTTAATGACTATGCAGATGAAAACGCAAACACAGTCTTAATTGGAAGCATTCCTTATTCAATAACAACCCCCATTCTTTTAAAGTTTCTCGAAAATTCCAGCATATTTAAAAGGGCTGTATTTATTATTCAAAAAGAAGTTGCGGAAAGGTTGTGCGCTGAACAGGGAAGCAAAGATTATGGAATATTTTCAATCTACTGCAGTACCTATCTTAAATCATCTATTGTTCAGATCATCCCTTCTCATTGCTTTTTCCCAAAACCAAAAATTGATTCTGCTACAATTGAACTGGTGCCGATAAAGGACAAAAATTGGGGCAGTGATAATGAAAAGCTGTTTAGAAATATTGTCAGGGCATCTTTTTCCAATAGAAGAAAAACCCTTAGCAACAGTCTTAAAAATTTCCTGCATAATAAGAACATTGATCAAAACCTTTTCATCGCCAGATCCAAGGAATCAGGAATTGACCTGTCCAGAAGAGCAGAAACACTTTCTGTGAATGAATTTTACAAGCTGACCGAAATCACAAGAGAGATGTTTAATAAATAGCAATTTACAATTAACAAATGATGAAATTTATTTGTGATAGTATGCTTGGAAAACTGGCAAAAAAACTGAGGATGCTTGGTTTAGACACAGCATATCATATTACAGCAGCAGAAGAAAAAATCATTACCGTAGCCTTAAAAGAAAACCGAATAATTTTAACCCGCAAAACAAATTTTCCTGTCACTGATAAAAACATTCCTTCTCTTTTTATAGTAGACAACGGCCCGGAACAACAGATCCGCCAGGTAGTCTCACATTATAATATAAACAGGAGTATGCTAAAGCCTTTCAACATCTGTATCTCCTGCAATACTGAGCTTAGACCCTTAAAAAAAGAATTGGCGGAAGGAAAAGTTGCGGATTATGTCTTTAACACTTCAGAACATTTTTCAGAATGCACGACATGTAAAAAGATATTCTGGATCGGAACGCACTATCAGAACATGACGAGATCAATCGATAATATATTTATATAATCTACAGGTAAAGTTGTCAGGATCTGAAAAAGCATGCGGATATTAACCCAGTTAAAGTTAATACGCCTCGCCACCACCCTTGGTATCACTCATTAATCCCTGTTTCCAGCGTTTTCGAAGTTTAAGCACATCCCTGAAGCAAGACAGTATCATATACCAGGGGGGACGGCTGCCGAAGCGCTGTACCCAGGCAATTGGGAAGCAAGCGGCTTGATAGCCGTTTAAGTGGAGCAGCATAAGCCACTCACAGTCCATGCTGACAGTGGGAAGCACAGCAGACCGAACAAGCAGTCCGGCAGCTGCAGGATTGTATACCTTCATTGGCGCGTTTGTATCATAGTAGGTTTTAATGGGCGGAAGCAGCATCCTGACTAACAAATTAAAGACACGGCTTTTCAAGTTGCCGGCAATCCCCCTGCCGATGACTAAGCCCCCTTTTTCCGGAGAGCGTGTGCCTATAGCCGCATCAAAGCCGTCACAAAGAACCTGTTTGAGGCCCAGAGTGGATAATCCGGCATCCACTTTCAGGTTCAAATTTATGTAAACAACAGCTGATAAACCAGGATCATTTTTAAGTGCGGCCTCCATGCCGTCAAGAAGCGCCCTGCCCTTCAGACCGCCGGCCACAGGCTTAGCTGTTTTCAGTTTCAACAGCTTCAACCGGCTATCACTGCCAAGCCTTTCGCTTAGGGCACTAAATCCGTGCTGAACAGCACGTCCGAAGCCCTCCTCCTCCGGCAGATCATCAACTACCCACAGGGACCAATGAATTTTTTCATCCAGTCCAAAAGTCTCTATAAGCTGATCGACTTTTTCTGTAATCTGGTCTTCTACCGGCTCAAAAGAAGTATCGTAAGAACAGGATATAAAAGCTACCCGCTTTGTCCCATCAAGGCCGGCACTTAGTCTTTCAGCTTCTAAAATAGCCTGCTCTTTTAATGTTATGATATCTTTTAAATCCTGATTCATATTTTGAAAAAATTGGTTTTCATCATACCCTGAAATCCTTCCCGTACTCTGCAGTAGCTATGCCACGGAAGGTTTCAGGCCCATTGAATCCTTTTCATAAAGAAACCAAACGGCTAAAAGCTGTAAATCCCATTTTACGGAAAGTATAATTTAATACGGCGATGGGTCTAGTTTACCGCACAGTCGGCAGGATCACCCTGAAGTTTTGAAACTGTGTGAGGTATTGCTTTAAGTACAATCTCAAGGTTTTCTCTGGCACCTTTTGGGACTGCCGGGAAGATTAATAATCAGAGTATTTCCTCTAACTCCTGAAACAGCCCTTGAAATAAGTGCATGGGGGGTCTTTTTGAAGCTCTCCATTCGCATAGCCTCGGCAAAACCTGGGATTTCCCGATCGATCACAGCAAGCGTCGCATCCGGAGTCAGATCCCGGGGAGAAACACCGGTGCCTCCGGTAGTCACAATAATATCTAGTTTAATATTATCTGAATATGAAATAAGCTTCTGTTCTATTACATCTTTTTCATCTGGGATGATCTCATATTTTTCAACTGTTATGCCAATGCCTGTAAGAAGTTCTCTTACTGCTGGTCCCGCTCTCGTCTATACGCTCATTTTTTGAGCCCTTGTCACTTATGGTTAGAATACCTGCCTTCATTTCTTTACCAGACATTTATCTTCCTCTATTCGCAAGCATTTTTAACGCTTTTTTTGCTAACACCGTCGGGACGTCTTTGCTTTTTGAGACACTTCTTAAATCCTTAGGTAGCAGATGTATCAAAAACCTTATGGCAGTGGGGAGTGGCGTCTTTGGGTTATTCACAAGCGCCGATTTTACCATATAGTTTTTAGTATATTCTTTTTTATTTGATATTATAAGAGGAACTTCTTTAGACAGATTCTTATTGCCTGCAAAAGATATTATTTCATCATCTGTAATTTTCGGACTGTTTAAAACAGCCTGAACAATGATCCTGTTTGGATTCTTTATCAGGAGATTTCTGGCTTCCCTGTTTCCCAAAGGTTGCCAGCCGAACCATCTCAGTAACCGACATTTGCTGAATACGATTATAGAGTGAGTCATTTAGTGCTCCCTCCGCCTTCTCGCCATCTATCTCAACAGGTATTTTTTCATCATCCATTTGTCCAGCTTAATAAGATAATTAATTTTTTAAAATGTTATGTGATCTGACCTGAAAAGTATTCTATTTTGACCTGTAAACCCAGACTATTCTTCCTTGCCTTTTTCGAGGCAGCAATTATTTTTTCACTGACCTCTCTTGGTACTTCTTCATAGTGATCAAACTCCATTTCAAACATTCCCCGTCCACTGGTCATGGAGGTCAGCTCTGCGGAATACATAAGCATCTCAGCCAGAGGAACATGCGCTTTAACCATCTGTCCTCCGACAGCCTGCTCCATTCCAAGAACCCGTCCGCGCCTGCTATTAAGGTCTCCCATAACATCACCGGTTGCGTCGTCAGGAACAGTAACTTCAACCGACATAATCGGCTCGAGCAGAATAGGCTTACATTCCGGAAATCCAAGCTTAAACCCTTTGGAACCGGCAATCTGAAAAGCGATATCAGAGGAGTCGACATCATGATATCCACCGTCATATAAAGATACTTTTATATCAACAATGGGATAACCCGCAAGGATACCGTCTTTCATCTGGTTAACAATACCCTTTTCAACCGCAGGGATATAGTTCTTTGGAATTGTGCCGCCGACAATTTTATTTTCAAACTCAAACCCTCCGCCCGGCAAAGGCGAAATCTCTATCCAGGTGTCCGCAAACTGTCCGCGTCCGCCTGACTGTTTCTTATGTTTTCCCTGTATCTTTGTCCTGCCTTTAATTGTCTCACGATAAGAAATCTTTGGGGTCTTCATCTCAATATCAACACCAAATTTTCTCTTAAGTTTTGAGACTGCAACATCAAGGTGAACCTGCCCCACACCTGAAAGCAGAAACTCCTTGGTCTCATCATTTCTGCCAAAGATAAGGGTTGGATCCTCTTCCATTAACCGCGCAAAAGCGCCGGCCATCTTATCTTCATCCGACCGGTTCTTTGCAAATACGGCAAATGAGGCTACCGGTTTCTGATGCTCAATCTCTTTATAACAGGCTGCGCCTTTATCCATGGCAAAAGTATCACCGGTGGTGGTTTCTTTCAATTTTGCAACTGCCACGATATCACCGGTAACAGCCGAATCAACTGAATTCTGTGCTTTTCCTTCTATTCTCAGAATCTGTCCGATTTTCTCCTTGGTCTGCTTCTTTGCATTATAAAGCGTTGAATCAGGTGTAACCGTACCTGAGAATACACGAAAAAGAGTAAGTTTTCCGGCATAGGGATCAGCGATTGTTTTAAAAACATAAGCAAATAAAGGTTCATTCTCACCTGTTTTCACCTTTATAAGCTCTTCTGTTTTAGGATCAATTGCCTCCACCTCGGTTTTGACAAGCGGTGAAGGAAAAAAGTTTACTACAAAATCAAGGATCTGTTTGATGCCGAAATTCTTTGTCCCTGCGCTGCACATCACACAATTTAGATTATCATCCACAACCGCAGCTTTTATGGCCTCTGAAATTTCCTCGTTGCTCAGCTCCTGGCCATCAAGATACTTATCAAGCAGTTCTTCACTGGACTCTGCAATATCTTCAATAAATTTTTCTCGGATCTCACTGGCTTTGTCCTGCATATCCGCTGGAATATCTGCGGCGCTTGAATCTCCAGAATCATTGGCTGCAAATTCTTCAGCCTTCATTTTTACCAGGTCTACAACACCCTTAAATCCGGCCTCGGCCCCAATGGGCAGTTGGAGTGGTGTGGGGTTTATACCGAGTTTTTCTTTTATGTTTTCCAGAGCAGTGTAAAAATCGGTGTTTTCCCTGTCCAGCCGGCTGATTACGATCATAGTCGGTATCTTTTTTTCACGAAGTCTCTGCCACAGCTTTTCAGTCACAACCTGAACCCCTGCTGCTGCATCAACAACCAGGATCGCAGCATCAACGACCTGTAAACTGTTGAAAGTATCAGAAACAAAATTTGCGTCTCCAGGAGTATCAATAATATTTATAAAATGTTTTTTCCAGGCCAGATTATGAAGTGCGCTCATAATTGTAATTTTACGGTCTTTTTCCTCCTGCTCAAAATCAAGCACAGATTCACCGTTATCCACTTTACATAAACGGTCAGTAGATTTACCGCAAAAGAGCATAGCTTCTGCAAGAGATGTTTTTCCAGATTTACCGTGTCCTATAACTGCGATATTTCTAATCTGGCTGGGTTCATTTTTTTTCATTCTCATTTCCTTCCTAAATCATTATTTTGATACAGTACAGAATTGAATACCCGATCATTTAATATAAGTAAAAGTAATTTTAAATAATAAATATTATCCCATAATATGTCAACCAAATTATATGCCTCTGTGTTACCAATAACAAAATGACACATTAATGCCAAAAACAAAATGTCAGTAAATGCCGAAAAGACCTATCTAGAGTTAAACGTTCAGGATAGGAGGAAGGATGGTAACACTGACAATGAAAGAGCAGTTAAAACTTGAGGTAATTCAAAGAGTAATGGACAACCAGGTTGAAATATCAAAGGCTGCCCAGGTACTTGGATTAAGCGATCGGAGCATATATCGATTATTGTCAAGGGTGAGAATAGGTGGTGTAAAAGCAGTGATCCATGGGAACAGGGGCAATAACCATGCAGGCAAAATCACCGAAGCGTATAAACAGAAGGTGAAAGATTTTGCAGTAGGAAAATATAAGGGATTCAATGACAGGCATTTTCAGGAAAAACTTCTGGAAAAAGAAAGTATTCAGATAAACAGAGAATCCCTCAGACTGATACTGAGAGAGGCTGGTATTTCTGCAAAGCAGAAACGAAGGGGTAGAAAATATAGAAGACATAGAGATCGCAAGGAAGCAGTTGGTATAATGCTCCAGATAGATGCCTCACGCCATGACTGGCTGGAATCACGAGGGCCTGTTATGACGATTGTAGGAGCAATAGACGATGCCTCAGGAGAAGTCTGGGCCAGGTTTGAGAATTCTGAGAGTACCTGGGCATATCTGCGGCTTATACGGCAAATAGCAATAGATAAAGGGTTGCCGCTGAGTCTTTATTCAGATCGGCATACTATCTTTCATTCTCCCAAAGAGGCAACAATAGTTGATCAGCTTGAGGGCAAACAGTTTAGAACACAATTTGGCAAATCAATGGATGAATTAGGAATTAAAATTATTAAGGCATACTCTCCTCAAGCTAAAGGTCGTATTGAGAGGGTATGGGGAACATTTCAGGACAGGTTAATTGCAGAAATGAGACTTGAAGGAATAAAAAACAGGGAGGAAGCCAATAACTTTTTACCTTCCTTTCTGAAAGATTTTAACAAGAAATTTTGTTGTAAGCCTAAAAAACAAATTGTTGCTTTTAGAAAAAGTCCGCCAGTAAAAGAACTTGACCGAATTCTCTGTTTAAAAGAACCGAGAACAGTTTCTAAGGATCATACAATAAAATTTTATGGGCTTTTACTACAGATACCTCCGTCGCGTAAATGGGCATCTATTGCAGGACAAAAGGTTTTAGTTTTACAGCACAGTAATGGTTCTGTTGAAATCATATACAAAAAACAATCTGTAGCCAGATTCTCATATGAGAGCATTAAGAATATTGTTAAAAAATGCGGTTTTAAGGACGACCATATCCTTTTGGCTGCTTAACCCTTATTGACATTTTGTTTTTGTCGTTAACTGACATATTGATTTTGTCGCGACACCAAATTATATGCCTCCTTACTACATCCATGCTTTTCAGATAATAGCAGTATTTTTATCTAACTTTTTGATTTATCATTATTTCTTTACCTTTTACCAAAAATTAATAATTGCAAAAATGCGTAAACTTATGCATAATCGTTGCGCCGAAACAAAAACAACGATTAGGTCAAAAATGTATCAGTTTGACCATACTATAAATTTATATTTTATTTAAAACAGCTGAAATGCCAAAACAAAAGACAATATACACATGCTCTCTCTGCGGGTATCAGTCACCAAAATGGCTTGGAAAATGCCCGGACTGCGACCAGTGGAATAGTTTTTACGAGGAAGTCAAAACCAGTCCGTCCAGATATTCCTCTCTTAATCCTGAAACTTCAAACAGCAGCCCAACCCCCATAAATGAAATAACATTAAACACAGACAACAGGATCTTAACCGGGATTAAAGAGCTGGACCGTGTACTGGGCGAAGGACTGGTACAGGGTGCGGTTGTTCTTATTGGCGGCGACCCTGGAATCGGGAAATCAACCCTTGCGCTTCAGGCCATTACAAAACTGGCTTTAAAAAAGAAGAATGTGCTATATATCTCCGGCGAAGAATCATTAAAACAGCTGCGCATGCGTGCAGAAAGGCTTGGGAGCCTTCCTGAGAATCTTTTCATCCTTGCTGAAACCTCTCTAGAGAAAATCATCCAGGAAATAAGAAACATTAAGCCTGAAATAATTATCATTGACTCTGTGCAGACAGTATACACCTCAGAGCTTGAATCTGCTCCGGGAAGCGTAAGCCAGATAAGAGAGACCTGCGCTAAACTCATAAATTTGTCAAAAGAAACCGACATCTCAGCTTTTTTAATAGGCCATGTAACTAAAGAAGGAGCAATTGCAGGACCGAGAGTACTGGAACACATGGTGGATACGGTTCTCTATTTTGAGGGAGACCGGGGACATTCCTACAGAATACTTCGCGCGGTTAAGAACCGTTTTGGATCAACCGATGAAATCGGCGTATTTGAAATGAGTCAATCGGGTCTGTCTGAAGTTAAAAACCCATCCGAGCTGTTCATCTCAGAGCGCCCTGACAATTCATCAGGCTCTGTAGTTGTTCCAAGTATTGAAGGGACAAGACCAATCCTGGTTGAGATTCAGGCGCTGGTTACACCCACTTCTCTTTCCCTGCCGAGGAGAACAGCCATAGGTCTTGACAGTAACAGGGTCTCTATCCTAATTGCGGTTATTGAAAAAAAACTTGGAATAACCATGTACAACCAGGATGTATTTTTAAATGTTGCAGGAGGGGTGCGTTTAAGAGAGCCTGGAATCGATCTGGGAGTAATCACCGCGATTGTATCAAGCAAGCTTGATCAGCCGGTTCCATCAGATACGGTTATCTGCGGCGAGGTCGGTTTAACAGGAGAAGTAAGAAACATCAGTCAGACATCACTAAGAATAAACGAGGCAGAAAGACTTGGATTCACAAAATGTATCCTGCCTAAAAACAGCTTAAAAAATACTCAAAAAGGTCATAACATTATAATAAAAGGCGTCGAAACCATCAGTGAAGCAATGGAATCGATTTTTAAACTAAAATAAGCTTCACAAAAAAAGATATCCGCTTTGAAAGGAAACATTATTGTGTCATCTTTAATTGCCCGCGGAGGTTATCCTGTATTACTGACAGTATTTGCGATTGCATTATTATTTTTTGCGGCAGGTTTTTTTGCAAACGGCCAGACCGGATTTTTCTTTAAAATATGTTCTACTGTCTGTTTTTTATTTTTACTGTTTTCGTTCTATTTTTTTAGAGACCCAGTAAGGCAAACAAATACTGATCCAAATATTATAATTTGTCCTGCGGATGGGCTGATAATAGACATAAGGGAAACTAATGAACCCCTCTATTTTAACTCTGCAGCCAAAAGAGTGAGTATCTTCATGTCTGTTTTTAATGTTCATGTCAACAGGTCTCCTGTAGACGGAAAAATTAAATTCATGAAATACAATAAAGGCAAGTTTATTTCTGCTTTTAAAGAAAAAGCCTCAGAAGACAATGAAAACCTTTTTGTCGGAATAGAAGAAAACAGAAAAAAAGAAAAAATAGGGGTTAAGTTTATTGCCGGGCTTATTGCCCGCAGGATAATGTTTTATAAAAAGATGGATGATGAACTTTCCCAGGGTGAACGTATAAACCTGATAAGATTTGGGTCCAGAGTGGATCTATTCTGTCCTTTGGATACTGAAATACTGGTTAAAAACGGAGATAAGGTTAAAGCTGGAGAGACAATAATGGGAAGATTCAGCTCTAAGTAAACTGAATATTTTTCTTTCGGCCTTTACTTTCGATCTCACCGATAATATAGGCTTTTTCATTCAGGCCGTTTAATCTGATCATTATCTCATCCGCATCCTTTGCCGGAACAACCAGAACCATACCTATACCGTTATTAAAGGTCCTCAGCATATCCTCGTCATCAACATTACCTTTATTTTTCAGAAAATCAAATATCGGCAGGATATCCCAGGAACCCATATTGATATTTGCTCTGCATCCCTTTGGAAGGACACGAACAATGTTGTCTAAAAGCCCGCCGCCGGTGATATGGGCTATTCCATTTATCTGGAAATCTCTCATAATGTTTAGAACAGTTTTTACATATATCTTTGTCGGTTTTATCAGCTCTTCTCCAACTGTGCAGCCCAGTTCATCAACATAATCATCCGGTTTCATTTTCAAGCTGTCAAAAAAGACCTTTCTCACAAGGGAAAATCCATTACTGTGAATTCCGCTTGAGCCAATACCAATAATCTTATCGCCAAAAGTAATTGAAGAACCGTCAATTACCTTTTCCATATCCACTACACCAACCACAAAACCGGCAACATCATACTCACCATCCTCATAAAAGGATGGCATTTCAGCTGTTTCACCCCCGATCAAGGAACATCCGGCCTGTTTACAGCCTTCGGCAATTCCCTTTAAAACATCTTCAAGTATCTGGTGATTGATTTTTCCAATTGAAATGTAATCAAGCAGAAAAATAGGTTCCGCACCCTGAACAATAATATCATTGGCACACATTGCAACAAGGTCTATCCCTATGGTATCGTGCTTATTTATCATGCTCGCGATTTTAAGCTTGGTCCCTACCCCGTCTGTTGAAGATACGAGAACAGGGTTATCATATTTCTCTTTATTAAGAGCAAACATTCCCCCAAACCCGCCGATACTTGAGATCACCTCAGGCCTGAAAGTAGGTTTTACAATTTTTTTCACTGAATCCACAAACTTATCCGCAGCATCTATATCCACACCAGCATCTTTATAGGTAAGTTTTTTATCCATAGTCGTAGTTAAACCCTTTAATTGTTTTTGGATCCTGTTAATACTATTAATATACCTAAATTTTTATAATATTACCAGACAAGAAATGATAATTTTCTGATTTAAATCACAACAACTACGGACAGCTTAATGCTATAAAACTATAATCATAAACTATAAGCTATGTGAATAAATACCGGTTCAATGTTATTTTGATACAAAGTCTAAAATTCATGACCAATTAAGGTTGTATTTGATTTTGTATTCGATTATTTAGAGTATTTTTCATCAATAAGAGGAGAACCTAAACAGCCGTAAGATACAGTTTAGGCATAGAAGTTAGCACCCCCAGAGGTTGAAGTGCTGTAATAAAATTTAAAAAAAAGCAGCGGCCTTTGCTGACCACTGCTTTTATAATATCCTATTGCCAGTACCGCTCCACGACTATATCCTTTAAAAGAGCATTGAGGCAACGGCATTAACAGAACTTATTTTTTAGTACCGCCATGAACGGCACGCATGGTTTTAGCCATCTCCTTTATTTCACCCAAATCCTTTGTCAGCATGGCCCAGCCATACCAGTAAGCATAATCCGGATTAACATGGAAAAAGGCCTGATAAGCGCGCATGCGGTGCTTCATGTACATTTCAAACAACACCTGGTCAATGTGGGAGACTTCCAGATTTTTTGCGCCTTCGGCTCCGCCGGTCTGCATAAAAAACATAAAATCAGGATAAGCAAATGCGTAGTCAGCCGGTTTTTTGATAATCCCGTCACGATACAGACCACCAACAACTTCAATCGCCTCTGCCATTAAACGGTCTGCGGCCTGCATGATTTTGTCACCCATGCCCAGCTGTTCACGGGCATAAGATTCTGAATGACATTTGGTGCAGGTCTTGATCATCTTGTCCCGCTCTGTCTGCCAGGCTTCCTGAGTCAGGCGGGCCATATCAGCAGCCTTGACAACATCGAGCCGGGCAGTGGGTTTACCGGTTTCAGGATCCAGTACGCCCAGCGCTTTCAGAATAGTCTCTTGATCAGCTGCCCACTGTTTATCCTCAGGCAGAGGAAGACGGACACCTAAAAATCCCCAGGCTGTCCGGTTTTCATGATTTCCATCAGACATATGACAATCCTGACAGGTAGGTGCTGCAGCTCCTTCTGGCAGATCACCCTCTTTTTTCATTGCATAGCGTGCGCCGTGTTTCGAGCTGCTCCACATTTCCCACTGGGGGATGATCATAACCCATATGACATTGCTGGCAGGCTCGGGATTTCAGCGCCTCTTTTTTGGAAAAGGTATGTCGGGTATGACACTCATCGCAGGAATTGTTCTGATATTTATATCCCTTTGGCACGCTGCTCTTTCTTCTGTTCCTCGGATTTAATACCCATGTTATGGCACCCGCCGCAGCCGCGGCCGCCTTCCATCAAAATATCGGGCTCCACGTGGGTAATGGGAAGGGCATTTCAGGGCTGTCCAGCCCAGGTTGTGCTTGCCTTTTAAAAACTGATTAAACTGGTCCTCATGACTGTTCGTCCTGGCGTGCAGCACAGACCGCTTCATCAGGCATTTGAGCCAGTTTCGCATCATCTTTAGTCGTATGCTTCTCACCATGGCAGGCTGAACAGGTTATATCATTTTCCTTGTGCAGGCTGACTTCCCAGTCTTTCACTTGTCCTGGCGAAATACCGCGATGACAGGTTATGCAGTTTTCCAGGTCTTCAGCCATAACAGGCGTAGATAAGAAAGCTGTCATAACTATACATCCCAGGGTTAATATTAATCCTTTCTTCATAATTCTCTCCTCTTGTTGTTAATTAATTTTATTTTAATTTACAAACGATATACAGGTGGCCATGAAAAAGCAACTCATATTGCAAAAAAGTTAACATAAAACAAAAGCAGGCTGCAAGAATATCTCTAAAAAATAAAGGGGCGACATTCTAAATATATAGATACTCACAACATTCTTTATTTAGTAAACAATTTTATTAGTGAAATATTTGACACCATTTAATATAAACTGTTAGGGTTACAAAACATTTATAAACAAAAATGAGGAACACATCATGAAAATAGTCTTTTATGATATTGAAACTTCCGGCTTAATGCCAAACAAGCATGACATTATTCAGATCGCAGCTATCGCATTCTCCATAGAATCAGGAGAATGGAATGAGCTGGAAGAATTCGAAATAAAACTGGAGTTCGACCTTGAAAAAGCTGATCCATACGCTCTTGAAGAAAACTGTTATGACAGGGAGGTATGGGAAAGAGAAGCCATACCTCAGAGGAAAGCAATTAGAGTTTTTTCCGATTTCCTTAGAAAATATTCAGAGGTTAAAAGAGTAGGGAAAAAAACAGGCAAAGGGTTCCTCTGCTGCAGAACTGCCGGTCATAATATAAAGAACTTCGACGACCCTTTTGTCAGAGCTTTTTTTAAGAGAATGGATATTTTCTGCCCAATGGACTTTATGGAAGTATACGATACGATACAGCTGGCTTTGTGGGAATTAGGGTTTAAGAGGACAGGATCTGTCCCGGAAAACTATCAGCTTGGAACACTATGCAACAAACTTGGTGTCACCCTGGAAAATGCTCATGATGCATTATCAGACATAAGGGCAAATTCAGAACTGGCAAAAGCGATCTTAAACTCTTAATTCAACCCTTTGGTTTTGCTTAATTTGGAGAGAAAGTCTCACACAAATCCACACACAGAGACTGAGGCGTATTGCGTATTTTTTAATCTCTGTGACTATGTTATTGAACAAAACTTGATAGACCATTTTTGGAGTTATCTGAGAATAAAAATTCTTCCGTAATTTGTTTATAAATAAGAAAAAGGCGGGGATATTTAATTCCCCGCCTTAAGCAGGCTTTTAAAACTATCTGCTTAGCATTACTGTTCGCAGGCAGGCTGACCACAGCCTCCACATCCAGGCGTATCATCACAAACATCTCCAATACCGTCACCATCAGCGTCCAGCTGCAGTTCATTGCAGCTTAAAGGACAGTTGTCCTCGATATCTTCAACACCATCACTTTCACCCATGTTATTGGCTTGTATTATATTTACAATTGAACTTGATGAGTTACCTGAAAAATCCGTTGCCTTAACCGTTATTTCTTTAGATGAAGCTACAATGTTCTTGTCTTTAGATAAATTCAACAATGAATAGCCATTTATTAAATTTGCTGTAATAGCGTTACCTATAAATACTTCATAATTTGAAATATCCAAGTCAACGGAATCGGTAATTTCAACTTCGAGCCTCATATTTCTACCAACAAATACTTCACCTTCATAAGGTGCTAATATTGTTATATTTGGTGGAATAGTGTCAGATACGCAGACCGAAATACTTGAACTTACTTGGCCTCCTGTTTCCACATCTGTAATTTCAAGTATTATTAGAATCTCCTCTCCCACCTCGATATTAGTAGAGAAGTTAACGCCTTCTCCATAGTCACCGGCTGAGGCGCTCCCTGAGTACTCTACATCCTGCTCATTTCTGTTTTCACCCCGGAAAGAAACGAGCGCTCCATCGGGTCCGGCTGCTTCTATGCAGCCTTGCTGGTTCAGTTCATCATCGAAGTTAATTTTGGGTGGTATGAGACCGAAGGGCACAAAAGCAACAAATGTACCCCGAGTTCCTACATTAAACCTGGAAAAGCCAGAGAAGTTTTCATCAGTTATGGTCACCCCTCCAAAACGATCCCCTATCACCACACGACCATCATGGGACACGTCAATATCATACAGGCTGCATGTTGCAGCAATTCCGCATACATTGGTTTCAATTAAAATATTTCCGGTAGAATCAAGCTTTTGAAGATCTCCACCCCAGCTAGCTGTAAATACTTCACCATTTTCATTTACAGCGATAGCTCGACACCCTGCAACCCTGATGGTTCTTATAAATGATAAAGTTTCAGGATCAAACACGTCAATATACTGTCCATCAAGCACATAAAGCAGACCATCAAGACCCAGTGTCAAGTCAATCGGTTGTCTGTTATTTGCAAAACGTTGAGCTGTGCCATCAAGGCGTCCAAACCTTATAACTCCAGCCGCTAAGTCGACCCCTCCATCTCCATAGGTACTCATATCGGTGACAAAAACATAATTTTCAGAGGCCGCAATTCCGCCATAAGTTCCATTGTTTACTGTGCTCCATCCCTGATAAGTCTCATGCGACCATGAATCAGCTGAGATATCTAAGGTGGTTAAGTAAGGATCAAACGTTCCATTGTATATCATAACTTCTCCGGGACTGGTTGAGACTATATCCCGGGCATATTCAGTCGCTCTGGTGATGGGTCCGGGAGGAATTGCATATGACTGCACCAAGGTTCCGGATTCAGTGTACTCATAGAGAACGTCTCTTGTACTAACTAGGATATTGCCTTCTCCAAGCAAGTCACCCCAAGCATAGAATGGTATCAAGCAAAAAACAATTATCACTAAAATATTTGTTATGACTTTTTCATATAACATCTTTCCCCTCCTTAAAATCATTGTTAGTATAGAATCGATAAATTTAAGTTCGATATTTTTGATTTTAAACATTATATAAAAATTAGTAGCCATTGTATATAGGGTAATCGTCTCATTTTATATAGGTGTATACACCTATATAAGCCTGGGGGTTCAGGCTAGATATTAAAAGGAAAGTAATTAGATTGGCTGAATAAATTAAGATTACTGCTGATCAACAGAGATGCTTCAAACCGTATTGAGATAGCAGTTTTTGGAGAAAGTGGAGACATTTTGGAGACACAAAAAGAAAAGCACTTAACCCAAAAGAGCTAAGTGCTTGAATTATCTTACGCGCCTTGCAGGAGTTCCTTCGCTACGCTCTGGATAAACTCACCTGCGACCTACGGATTCGTAGCCAGAACCCTTGAGTTTTCTAACCTCATCAATTTACTTAAGTTATAAGAAAACCTATTCTGTTTAAATCTCAAAAACTAGCCATCTTCTTCAATAGGAATTAAACTAAGAATATCCTTGGCCCAATCAGAGAGAGGATCAAGTTTAAAAATAAGTTGGCCTTTTTCTACGATAGCAACTGTCTTGAATGGATCTAAGCGGTATGAATTGTTTAAAATCCGTGCTTCACTAACTAATGGCAATACCTTTGAAATATTTTTTATGGTTCTAGGTATTCTAGAATGTATTTTATCAATAGGAACTGCGTGTCCACCTTCAGTGGTTCTCTGTATTACTCGCGCTTCATTTAATTCTGGGTTCTCCAAGTGGATATACACAAGAATAACTTCATAGCCCTTATCTATAGCTTTGGAAATAAAATCTATTTTTGACTCATGTGAAAAAACTGTTTCATAGCAAAAGGTAGCTCCTTGTGCTAAAAGATCATCTCGTAATTCTGCAGCTATAGCTGCTGCCGCGTAATTTATATCTTCAGTATTATCACCATCAATATCTTTAGCTATCAGATCAGCGTTTAAGAATATCATGCCTGTAGCAGCAAGATTATTATCGTAGAAAGTAGATTTCCCTGCTCCATTTCCACCAGCCAATAACCATAACTGTTTTGATGTTGTCATACTTTTTCTATAAATTTACCGTTCTTAAAATTTCCTGCCTTCCTCTCACCAGTAGTACTATCTACCTTATCAAGAAAACCAGAATGGCTCAAACTAGGTTCATAATAGACAGTAGATGATGTTACTTCTTCCGCAAGTCTTCCGCTTTTCCGTTTAATTTCAAGAGAATTAAAGACATCTTTGGGATCTACCCTTTCCGATATTACCGGCTCAATTACAAGTTTTTTAATACCCTCCCTTACAGCAATAGCATCTTCTAAAGTCACTGTTTTTTCAACGGCTTTACCTAATTCTGCCCAATATTCAATCTGCTTAGGCATTGTTCGTTTATATATTGCCGCTTTTCGTTCTGCAGATTCAGTTAGTGAAGTATCTAACCTTAACGCGCTTTTGTTTGGCATGAGTTATCCTCCTTTTTCTTCGTTCTTTAACTTTCGCTATAAATGTAGCATATTGCAATAACATTGTCAAGGTGCAACAAATGTTCGATAATACAGAATATATATCTCATATCGTATCGCATTGCAACAAAATTTCAATAAAATATGATCTGTCCTTCCGAACTAAGTCATTTATAATTAGTGGTTTATGTAAAATAGCGTAATATGTTAAAATGACTGATAAATTATTCATTATTTAAACCAAATCTTGATTTTCTAAAATCTTAAACCATAAGTGTAACCGATAAGTCCAGAATTCAAGTTTGGTACATAATGTTATGTTAGCAAGATTCCAATATTGTTCATGGTTGTGATAGGGCTCGGCCAGGCGTAATTCCATCACTTTTCAGGTACTTACAGACCTTTTTAGGCCGTTTTTGGAGGTATCTGAGAATAAAAGTACTTCCAAAAGTACTTCCGTTTTATTTATTGAGACCAAACATAACTGTGCGTGAATATTCACGCATTTTTTCTTTACCCATCAACCAGGCCAGCATATCAACCGCTGGCCCTCCTTTACTAATGAGTGTATCCACATACCATTCTGTTGCCTGAAAAACCTCACGGGTCTGCTCAGCAGAAATTGGCTCGGCATCTTTAACCATAGCAAAATAAGCATCAAGATATTTTCTGTAGGTTTCAAAAAGCAGTTCATCACTGCTGCTGTCTGACTTTGCATGAATACTAAAATCCATAACCACATCTTTGTACCAGCGTGTAACAGGCATATCCACAAGTTTTTCAGAAGAGGGTTTCAGGGATCGCATACGATCGTAATGAACAGAAAGAGTTTCATCTGATATTTTAGCCGGGTCAATGATCTCAATCACAAAAATCCGTTTGGCACCCATGAAAATCACATCGATGGACAGCATGGGCAAATTGTAGACAGGATCAGGCCGAAAGAAAAAAGTGTGCAGTTTCATGAACACACCCATGGTTGAATTGGATAAGTTAACCCAGGCAAACCTGTCGCCTTTTAACAGTGTGCCCGCTACTTTAAACAAACCTAATGCTTTAATCGGCTTCAGAATTCTGTAATCTTCTTTTACCGTACAGGGCATCAGTTGAGAATGCTGTTTTAACAGTTCACGGGCATAACAGTCATACCTCTTATGCGCTTGCCGGCTTTTACCGCCAGTGCGTAAGACCCATATGACGAGAACTAAAATTACTGCCAGGATCAATAATAAACAAACTGCAATCAACATAGACCTTCCCCTTAACAGTTAAACCAAACCTTTTATCAGACAGTCAGCAGGCTCAGGCAGACTTCCGACAGGCCACACAAATCCACACACAGAGACCGAGGAGTATTGTGTGTTTTAATCCTTTCAAGAGTAGTTTTCTTCCCAGTATTCATGGGCCCAGGACCATTCGGGGATCATTTGCGTCATAAACTTCATGATTTCAAATGCTTGCTCTCGATCTTCGACCTGCTCGGGAAAGGACTGTTTTGTTTTGATGGCTTGGACCATAAGGCGGCCCATATCAGCAGCCTCTTTCAAAAGTTTTTCTTTTTCCTCGTCATCTTCCAGCTGGGCACGCACCGCACCCAGGCTGCCTATAAGCCACATGCCGTTAGTCCTCATGACTTTCAAGAGGTACTCCTCGACCTCGGCAGGGTCGGAACCTCCGGAAGTTACCAGAGCAGCGCCGTATTTGCCGTTAAGACGCTGACAATGCAGCAACAGATTGCTGCGGTCAATAAGTGCCTTCAGTTGGGGAGTGACGTTGAAGGTATAATTGGGTGTTGCCCACACTATGCCATCAGATTCTAAATACGAACGGTTTATTTGGTCAAAATCATCTTTTTGAATACATTCTCCGGTTTTGTGACAGATGTTTTGACAGCTATTACTGGGGTTGACTTTCAGCCTGTTAAGCTCAAAGACCTCTGTGTCAGCACCAGCCTTTTCCGCAGCCTCAAGCAGGGGCTTTAACAGCCGAGCAGTGTAGCCCGACATTCCTTTGGGACTAGCCATAATTGCGGTGATCTTCATAGTTGTTATCCTTTCTCAATAGTTCGTGGTTGACCTTGATATTTAATTAGTCACCAGAAGTCAATATGTAATATATTATCCAGACAATCAGATTTGACCTGTGGCAAAATACAGATACCCACATCTTGTATGTTTTAAAGTTTAATAGCCAGGGCAACAGTCGTTTTGCACTGCATAGGTGACTGGTTCGGACCTCCGAAGCCTTTAATCCATGTTATCGGCCATGTGTTGTCACCTGTCAGCAATGCACAATCTTTACAGACCTGATCCACACAGACTCCGAGACTTTCAAGCGCGGGAATTTTGTTTTCAGGTGCCCGGCATTTTCCTTCACACTCACAGGGTTCAGGAGAACAGACCATACAGGGACCGCCGCCGAACTTTTGTACCACGTTGTCCTTTCCCAACACCCCTGTTATCTCCCGGGCAAGTTTGTTAATCGTCTTTCCCAGGTCCCCCGGTTCACCAGCCCCAAAATTCCGTGCCTGTGTTTGCATTACCAGAAAAAGATCGGCGTTATCGAGTTTAGCCTGTACTTTATCCGCTTTAAGTGAAAACGGAGGGCAGCATGAGAACGCCTCTATACCCCCACAGGGACCGAAGGTTCCCTCTCCCTCGGTGCCATAATATGACCAGTAGGGCAAGGCACACATGTCCTGTATACGGCTGTCAACCACCACTATTTCCGGCGGAATGATGACCAGCCGCTCCATGTAAGATGTAAAAGTGTTACCATAGGAATGGGTATGGTCAAGGCTGAGAAGTGCTTTCAGATTGGGAAATGCTTCCAGCTTTTCCTGACACTCTCTGTACATCCTTTTTTTATCATCATCTGTATATTTCTGTGAGACGGGATGATCTTTTACAATAGACTGGGCAATACCTTCAATTGAATAATTTTCTACGAGTTGTGTTTCTTTCATGTTAAAAAAATCCTTTATTATGGTGTGAGTATACTTATCGTCTAAATTGTTACCATAATCATAACTAATTTTGAATTGATTTCTTCAAAGGACTTATTTCAAAAATAATTCATATTATCAGCTCAAAAACGATTTTTTGATGTCCGTATATGCTCGGTTGTTAAATACACATTCTTTTATACACACTGAACAGCTGTAATGGTCTTCAAAGTATGGAAAACATTTACCCGAATCGATATGTGTTATGTTGGCAGATTTGCGCACGATGGGTGTTTTGTAGATCGCCTGTGCAGGACAGGCGCGTATGCATTTTCCGCATTGGTTACAAAAACCGGCAATCCAGGTGTGATCGTGGTTCTGTGCAATAGGCAGATTCCTGATGTTGCAATAGATTGCAGCCAAGCGCTGCCGGGGACCGTACTTCGGCGAGATCAGCATTCCGTGTCGTCCGTGAAAGCCCATCCCGGCTTTCTCCGCAATCATTGGATATAGGGCCTGCCCTCCCAGAGGGTGTCCTCCCTGGGCTGCATAGCCATGTGAGCGCAGGTAATTAACCAGCTTGTTCACAGCCCGGCCCAGCTTGTAATACGTATCCATTATCATAAACATGGTCTCTTCACTTGGAGCGGCAGCCATCTTGTCCCTGTCCATCTCCATGGATAACATCATTACCCGGTCAAAGAGGACAGCCTTGTTTAGGAAGATTGCTTCGCGCGGCAGGTGAGTATATTCGATGGCACCGATGCCCAGGGAGCTGGCATAGTCCTCAAATTCACACAGGAAGGCTTCAGTTACGGTGTCCTTTGGTACTTTGGGGTTTTGATCAACTGACTGTAGCGAAAATATTACGTCTTTGCCCAGCCTGCGCATCAGAGGCAGCATCTTTATTCTTCTTCTAAAGCCGGCCACCCTGGAACCCTTTTTTGCAGAGGGCCCGCGTGTCATTCTGAACTGCTCAGGTGCGGATTGAAGGGCAGTGATACTTCCCGACCGATTATACAAGGTTTTTTCTGCTTCGATAAGACCAGCCAGAGGCATGATCCATTGTGCACATTTATTAAATATACCCTTCATGACTTTTACTCTATTTTCCATCATTTCAGGAGAAGTAAAGGTGAATTATGATATCCTAAACCCAACTTATAGAACCAGACTTTCACAAAACTCTCCGGCCACCATCAGCGATAATAACTTAAACTATTACAATTTAGAGCTTAAAAATCAATATAATATCACGTACTGTTGACTTTGCGTTCTGTTAAGACTCCTCGTGTTTATGTGAAAAGGGAAGGTTTAAAACGCAGATAAAATTGTGTTTTGAGACTTGCATTAAAAAAACAGAGGGAGTATATGTGAGTTGAGGCCATCTTTTAGTTTTATACTTGAGAGGGTCAAAACTTTTTTATGACATCTAGTTATTTTCATTTAATACCCTTGAGTGTTTATGTGTTTTCTAAAAAACATTTGTCGAATATCTTCAGTCAATATTGAATACGACAACAATGGCTTGTTCATATTATCATTATAAAAAGCAGGAGGAATAAAAATGGCAAAGATTAAACAACACCCTGTCCCAAAAATGTTTGTACCAATTCTTAAACAATCAGGTATTAAAATTAAGAACTATAAATCAGCTACTTCTTTTGAAAAAGATCTTTTGAAATTCTTGAAAAGAAACCATGTTTTACACTTGGGAACTTCCAAAAACGACTATCCCAGAGTTACTCCGCTTGAATATCGTTTGGTTGGCTTGACTTTTTACATTTTGTCTGAGGGTGGTGGGAAATTCAACAATCTCAAGGCTAACAAAAAGGTCTGTTTTGGCATTTCTGAACCTTATGATTCAACAAAAGACTTTTTTGGTGCAAAAGGACTTCAAGCCTGGGGCACTGCGAAAGTTTATAGCATGAAAGAAAACTTAAAACAGTTCCAGTCAATAATAAAAAAGATGAGCATACAAACATCTCTCAATATGGCAGGTCAAAAGGATTTGCCTTCCGGATACAATTTTAGAATCATTGAGATTAAACCTAATAAAATAAAGTATGGCAATACAAGGGAAGGAATATACAATATTACTTGGGTAAAATAATATGACATAAGCTGATCTGTTCCCCAAAAACCTTATGGAGTTGCAGATAGAGAAAATCTATATATAAAGTAAATGCGTTGCATCCGATAAGATCCTAACAGTGATGAAAAGGGAGGCGTTCAATGACTCAACATACCGATTCAGTCGTGGCATTTTTTAGGAAACGATTTAGAAAATTTAAACAATTATCTTCGGAGCTTGGCG
>PVMK01162292.1_pt1 | contig 21908 bp, 22 predicted proteins | sample 1853481 | NCBI WGS metagenome assembly PVMK01 (sample SAMN08533507, study PRJNA380276) | Marine sediment metagenome, whole genome shotgun sequencing project.
GCCGTGTACTCAGAATCGTTACGCGCAGCCAACACCTTCGTAATAGCCGCAGTCAACGTCGTCTTCCCATGATCAATATGACCCATCGTGCCAATATTCATATGCGGCTTCGACCGCTCAAACTTTTCCTTCGCCATGACGGATCTCCTATTCGCCTCTGACCTTTGCCACGATTTCCTGTGCGGCTTGGGTCGGTACTTCTTGATATGAGTGGAACTGCATCGTGTAGTTGGCTCTGCCCTGTGTTCGTGATCTCAGGTCGCTCACGTAGCCGAACATCTCGGCAAGTGGGACAAGAGCGTTCACGACTCTGGCGGCGCCTCTGGTCTCCATCGATTCGACCTTGCCACGACGTGACGAGATGTCTCCGATGACATCGCCCATGTAGTCCTCGGGGGTGACGACCTCGAGCTGCATGACCGGCTCTAACAACTTGATTCCCGCTGTCTTCGCGGCTTGCTGGATAGCCATGGAGCCCGCGATCTTGAACGCCATCTCGTTCGAGTCGACAGCGTGACTCGAACCGTCGATGAGCCGAGCCCGAACGTCAACGAGCGGGTAGCCGGCGAGGATCCCGCCGTTGAGGGCCTCGCGCATGCCCTTCTCAACCGCACCGATGTACTCGCGTGGTACGTTGCCGCCCTTTACTGCGTCGACGAACTCGAAGCCGGAACCCGGCTCCAGCGGCTCGAGGTCGATGACGACGTGGCCGTACATGCCGGATCCACCGGTCTGGCGCTTGAACTTGGCATCGATCTTGTTGACAGGACGCTTGATCGTCTCGCGGTAGGCAACCTGTGGCCGCCCAACGTTCGCTTCGACCTTGAACTCACGGAAGAGCCTCTCGACGATGACCTCAAGGTGAAGTTCACCCATCCCAGCGATGATCGTCTGGCCTGTCTCGTCGTCCGTGTGGACGTTGAATGTCGGGTCTTCCTCTGAGAGTCTTCCGAGACCGTTACCGAGTTTGTCCTGATCGGACTTCGTCTTCGGCTCGATGGCGACAGAGATCACAGGGTCCGGGAACGTCATCGACTCCAGCTGTACGGCGTCGTTCACGGCAGAGAGGGTGTCACCTGTCTTGGTGTTCTTCAGACCAACGGCAGCAACGATGTCACCCGTCATGATCTCGTCGATGTCTTCTTGCTTGGCGGCGTGCATGCGCAGGAGACGGCCGAAGCGTTCCTTCTTGCCTGTTCGGGAGTTGACAACGGTGTCACCCTTGTCTGCACGGCCCGAGTACACCCTGAAGTAGGTGAGCTTGCCGACATACGGGTCGGACATGATCTTGAAAGCGAGTGCGGCGAACGGCTCGTGGTCGGACGCTTTACGTTCGACGAGTTGGTCTTCCTTCCCTGGCACGAAGCCTTTCATGGGAGGAAGATCCGCCGGTGATGGGAGGTAGGCGATCACCGCATCGAGCAGAGGCTGCACACCCTTGTTCTTGAAAGCGGACCCGAGCACGACGGGGACGAAGTCGCGGTTGATGGTTCCCATGCGGATGACCTTGCGGATCTCCTCGGGTTCGAGGTCCTCTTCCATGAGGTACTTCTCCATGAGGTCGTCGTCCTCGGCCGCGACGACATCGAGCATCTTGTGATGCCACTCGTTCGCGAGTTCGACGAGATCGACCGGGATGTCTGTGACGTCCCACTCAGTGCCTTCGTCGTCGTGGTAGACGATCGCCTTCATTTCGACGAGATCGACAACGCCCTGGAAGTCGGACTCAGCGCCGATAGGGATCTGGATGGCGACGGGGTTTCCGCCAAGTCTGTCGATGATCGACTGCGTCGCGGCGAAGAAGTCGGCTCCAACCCTGTCCATCTTGTTGATGAAGCAGATGCGCGGAACGCCGTACTTGTCTGCCTGACGCCACACGGTCTCTGACTGCGGCTCAACACCCGAAACCGCATCGAATACCGCAACGGCGCCATCGAGCACCCTGAGTGAGCGCTCGACTTCAACCGTGAAGTCGACGTGACCGGGGGTGTCGATGATGTTGATCGTGTGACCGTCCCACTCACAGGTGGTCGCTGCAGACGTGATCGTGATGCCACGCTCTTGCTCTTGCTCCATCCAATCCATGACGGCAGCGCCATCATGAACCTCACCGATCTTGTGTGTACGACCGGTGTAGTAGAGAATCCGCTCGGTCGTCGTCGTCTTGCCCGCGTCGATGTGGGCCATGATTCCGATGTTCCGGACAGTTTCGAGTGGGATGGTGCGTGCCATTGTTCGTTACCAGCGGTAGTGGGCGAAAGCCTTGTTGGATTCAGCCATCTTGTGGATGTCTTCGCGACGCTTCACGGCCGAACCGGTGCGGTTCGCGGCGTCGAGGATCTCGTTGGCGAGACGCTCGGACATCGTGTTCTCACGGCGCTTGCGAGCGAACTCGACCAGCCATCGGACGGAGAGGGTCTGGGCTCGGCGAGGACGAACCTCTACCGGGACCTGGTAGGAGGAGCCACCGACACGGCGGGTCCTGACCTCCATCGAGGGGCGAATGTTGTCGATCGCACGCTTGAGCGTCGGGAGCGGATCCCCGCCTGTGCGACGCTCTACCGTATCCATTGCCGTGTAGACGATGCGACGGGCGGCGCCCTTCTTCCCCTTCAGCAGAACCTTGTTGATGACCTGCGTCACGAGAACCGACTGGTAGATCGGATCCGGATCGAGTTTGCGAACCTCTGCAGGTGCTCTGCGCATTACGAGTCCTTCTTCGTGCCGTAGCGCGAACGCGCCTGCTTACGGCCGTCGACGCCCGAGGCATCGAGCGCACCACGGATGACCTTGTAGCGAACACCAGGAAGGTCCTTCACACGCCCACCACGGACGAGAACGATCGAGTGTTCCTGCAGGTTGTGCCCCTCACCAGGAATATATGCGGTGATCTCCGCTCCTGATGACAGGCGAATGCGGGCGACCTTGCGAAGCGCCGAGTTCGGCTTCTTCGGGGTCACGGTGTACACGCGTGTACACACGCCGCGTCGCTGCGGTGAACCGGCGAGACCGACGGTCCTCTGCTTCTTCGGTTTTGGCTTCCGGCCCTGGCGGACCAGCTGCTGTACGGTTGGCACCTTGCTCTTCCGTCTCTCTCTTCGGCGTACACCGACCCGAAACCCGGGTATCGGCGTTCTGACGAACGAAAATCGGCACCGCTACTTGCGCAGCAGAACCGACCCCTTGCGTGAACCTCTTCCAGCACAACAGCATCAATGAAGATGCCTCCGGGTACCAGCGGGTTCGGTCTTGGGAAAACCTGACGGGATTATATCGAACAGCGATTCGTAACGCGCACGAAAAGACAGCCACCTGGCCATCCACCACGTTGGTTCGGAGGGAACATACCACACGGAAGACCTCAGACAACAGACCTCAGACCTCAGACCTCAGACCTCAGACCTCGGAGATATCTCGACGGAGGTTCTAGGGAGGTTCCTCGTCGGAGGCGAGTTCGTCGATTTGTTGGTTGAGGAACCGCCGATCTGCATCCGTCGGCGCGAGGTGCAAGGCGCGCTCGAACGCGACGATCGCGTCGTCGCTCTGGCCAAGCCGGCGCAGCATTGTTGCGCGGGTGGCGTGCATCAGGTGATAGTCGTCGAGATCGTGCGCAAAGGTGTCGATGGCTGCCAGTGCGTCCGCAGGACCGTTGGTTTCGGAGATGGCGATGGCTCGGTTGAGTGCAACGACCGGTGTCGGCGTCATCGAGTACAGATGATCGTAGAGCGTGACGATCTGTCTCCAGTCTGTCGTTTCGAACGAGTCGGTATCGCTGTGCACGGCTTGGATCGACGCCTGTAACTGGTACGGACCGGGCTGGTTGCGACGAACGCATGCCTGCACCAGCGCTTGACCTTCTTCGATCATGGGCCGGTCCCACGTGCTCCGATCCTGATCACGCAGGAGCACTACATCACCGTCGGCAAGGCGAGCGTTCATTCGAGACTCGCTGAGGATCATCAGTGAGAGAAGGCCCATCGCCTCGGGCTCGTCGGGCATCAGTTCGACAAGTGCGCGTCCGAGTCGAACAGCTTCAGTCCGCAGGGCGACTCGTTCCTGATCGTTCGCTCCGCTGTTGTATATGAGGTACACAACGGACAGAACCGATTGGAGGCGGTCAGGTAGGTCTGCACCCGTGGGGACGCGGTAAGGGATGTTGGCGGCCTTGATCTTGTACTTCGCCCTCACCAGTCGCTTCGCCATCGTCGCTTCGCTCACCAGGAACGAGCGGGCGACCTCATCCACGCTCAACCCGCCGAGCAGTCGCAAGGTCAGGGCCACCTGATGCTCCGGTCGCAGCGCCGGGTGGCAGCAGGTGAATACGAGTCGAAGTTGGTCGTCGGTCACAGGTCCTTCCTCTTCCCAGTCCGCACTGCCCGGATCGTGCGAAGTGATCGCCTCCGCACTGATGTGCTCCTCGAGTTGCCTGCCCCGGGTCGAACGCCGTCGAACGTCGATCGCACGGTTTCTTGCGGTCGTGACAATCCAACCCGCAGGGTTGAGCGGAATGCCATCCCCAGGCCACCGCTCACTCGCCACAACGAATGCGTCCTGTACGGCATCCTCGGCAAGTGTGATGTCGCCGAAGATGCGGATCAGCGTTGCCACCGCTTGCCCATACACCTCACGGAACACGCGCTCGACATCGGTCGCTCCCGATCGGGCGGCGACGCCTGGGGTCACTCCCTCAGGCGCCTCGGGTATCGACGAACGGCCAGACCTCGATCGGAGCGCCGACAGCCTCAGTTACCTTCGCTCCCCACGCCAGAGCTGCGTCAAGGTCGTCGGCATTGATGATGTAGAAGCCACCGATGTGCTCTTTCGACTCGACGTATGGCCCGTCAGTCATGACCACACCAGAGTCGCTCGACCGGACGACGGTCGCAGCATCGGGATCATGGAGCCTCCCAGTGAACACGAAGGCTCCGCTCTCCTTCATCTCGGTCTCGAGCGAATTGATCCGCCCCATGAACATCTGCATGTCTTCTGATGTCATGGGCTTCTTGGGCGCGCCACCCGCAACAGTGTGGACGGACAACAAGTACTGGCTCATGAGTTTCTCCTCATTTCGGTGCGGGGTGTTCCCGCGCTCACCCTACCTACGAACAGTGGGCGTCGATAAGGACATCACGCTGGAATTTCTTTGCGAATACTTCACGCCTCTGATCGAGGGCCGGTGCCGACGACGTCAGAAGGCCTCGGCGAGGCGTGACGGGTGCACCTGTGCGCCAAGTCCGTAGAACTCAAGGAAGTTCATGATGAGCGGGCGCCATTTGTCGGGATCGATGTGGTGGCGACTGTCTGGTGCGAGTATCGATTCGTGGACATGGGTTCGAACCACCTTCACCTCGATGGCGACGGACTGATCATCTGGGTCGCCGATATCGGCGATGTGCGACACGGTGCATTCGAGCTGGATCGGGCACTCGAACACGCGGGGCGGTGAAACGACCTCCGATGCGATCTCTGTCAATCCGGCACGAGTGAACTTGTCTGGCACGAATTCGAACCCCATGGCGTCCTTGTAGCCGGGGATCGGGTCGCTTCCGGTCGTGAGAGCCAGTCGGTCAACTTGTGTGACAAGGTCGGCCGAAGGGATGCTGAGGACGCACTCCCCCTCGAGGCGGAGGTTCGCCACCGTGTGTGAACGAGCACCCATGCCGATGACACCTGTCTTGCCGAGCCACCACGCGGACGACATCGGTGCGAGGTTCGCCGATCCGTCGGCGTTTCTTGTGCTGATCAGCACCACGGGCGTTCCCAGATACAGAATCGACGGGTCGATCGTCCGGTGGTCGATTCGCCCCGCTGCTGAAGGTCTCTCTACCAGTTGTATCGAAGTCATGCTCATCCTCTGAATCAGGTTCCGCAGCACATTCGCTGCGGTCGTCACCCAGAAGAACCCATGCCAACGCGCTTGGGTTGCAATTTCGTGTTGACGCGCCTCCGCCGAGAGGGTTTCTAGATCGGGAACTCGGGCGGCTGCTCGGGTGGCGTCGGATCCGCTGGTGGGGCGGGAGCGATGATCTCTGGGCGGTCCACAGACTTCTTGGCCGCTTCTTGGGCTCGGAAGTTCCGAAATCCCATTGCCGCGAAGATGATCACGATGATGGCGCCGAACTGGAACCCATATGCCAGGGCCAAAGGCACCACGATGGCCACCGAGATCCACGTGACGATCTGGCCGATCAATGGGGCCTTGTCCTCGTTGAACACTGCAGCCAGGTGCTGGACCATGTGCCCACCATCCAAGGGAACGATCGGGATCCAGTTCAGAACACCCCACACCAGGGCAGCGAAGACGAAGAACTCGAGAAAGGTGATCGCGTTGTCCGGAAAACTATCGAGAAGTCCCGCCCTGCCGGAGGCGACGACGGCCAGCCCGGCAACGATGCCCACCGCTGAACCAGCGGCGCTGATGAGGAACGACCGGCCATGCGTCACACTCGGACCGTGCGAGAACGACGTCAGGCCGCCGAACCCGAACAGCATGACCGAGATTCCTTCACCGCCCAGCCTGCGAGCGACCAATGCGTGCCCAAGTTCATGCATCAGGATCGCAACGAACGCTGCGAAGAACCACAAGACCCCTTCGAGGACCGTTCGCGGTCGTCCGAACAGCACGATCAACAAGAACGTGGCGTGGACACCCACCGGGATCCCGAAGAGGCGGAAATGAAGCATGGGAAGAAGGTAGCCCTCAAACCGAAGTCCGAAGTCCGACATCCGACCCGGCATCAACGCCGGCCTGTTCTGACTCTGGTCGGACTTCGGACTTCGGACTTCAGGCTTCGGACTTCGATGTCGCTCATCAAACGCAAGAGAGGCCCTCCAACCGGAAGGCCCCTCTCGTCTGTTGTCTGTCGTCTGTTGTCTGAGGTCTTCCGCCCTACGCCTCGTCTCCCTCACCTGTGCCTTCGTCCGAGGACGAGGCGCCGAGTGACGCAAGCCACTCTGCGGGATCAGATGGGAGAGAATCGTCTGCGGAAGCGACTTCCACGTCTCCGAAGAGCGACTCCGCCGTAGGCACCGCGGCGCCCGGGATCATCGGTTCGATCAGCTGATACTTCGGCGAACCGGTACCGGCTGGGATCAGCTTGCCGATGATGACGTTCTCCTTGAGACCACGCATGTAGTCCGACTTCGCGTTGAGCGACGCCTCCGTGAGAACCCTCGTCGTCTCCTGGAACGAAGCTGCAGAGAGCCACGAATCCGTAGCAAGCGACGCCTTCGTGATACCCATGAGCTCCGGCCTGCCCTCTGCAGGCTGTGAGCCGGCCTCAACGAGTTCCTGGTTTGCATCCCTGAACTCCTGAGCATCGACGAGTTCCGCCGGCAGCCACGGGCCCTCGCCCGGGTTGACGATGCGAACCCTTCGGAGCATCTGGCGAACGATCAGCTCGATGTGCTTGTCGTGGATATCGACGCCCTGGCTGCGGTACACCTCTTGCACCTGCTCGACCAGATAACGCTGACACGCACGAATTCCCTGGATCTCGAGCACTTCCTTCGGGTCCAGTGGACCTTCGGTCAGCTGGGTGCCAGGCTCGATGATGTCACCCTCCTCGACCCTGCGCCGTGCGCGGACCGGGAGGATATATGAGACCTCTTCCTCGCCATCGACGATGACGATGGAACGGTCGCCCGTGTCCGGATCCTCATCGATTCGCACGACTCCGCCGATCTCAGCGAGCTTCGCTACACCCTTCGGCGTACGAGCCTCGAACAACTCCGTGACACGTGGGAGACCGTGCGTGATGTCCTGACCAGCGACACCGCCGGTATGGAACGTACGCATCGTCCACTGCGTCCCTGGCTCGCCGATGGACTGTGCGGCCATGATGCCGACAGCCGTCCCTGACTCAACCAATGAGCCCGTGGCAAGGTCGATACCATATGACATCTGCGAGATGCCGCGCCGCGACGTGTCCGTCAACGGTGAACGCACCCGCAGTTCGAAGACATCCTCAACCTCTTCGAGGCCGTTCACGGCTTCTCGGTCAAGGATGAACCCTGCCTTGAGCTTCCGCCCATCAGGCAACGTCGCGAGCTTGCGTTCTACCTTCGCGTCCTCAGCGAGCACACGACCGAAGATCCGGTCACGCAGATGCTTGACCACGGTTCCGTTCTCTTCGCGGATCTTGACCACGAGTCCCGGATCGTCCGACACGTCTTCGTGGATGATGATCTCCTGGGAGACATCCACAAGACGGCGGGTGAGATAGCCCGAGTCAGCTGTCCGCAGCGCCGTATCGGCGAGACCCTTGCGTGCACCGTGCGTCGAGATGAAGTACTCGAGCACGGTCAGACCCTCGCGGAAGTTGGCCTTGATCGGCTGGGCGATGATCTCACCCTTCGGATTCGCAACGAGCCCACGCATTCCAGCGATCTGTCTCAGCTGCATGATCGTCCCGCGAGCACCCGAACGGACCATCATGTCCATCGGGTTGAACGGATCCTCCTGCAGGGTCTCCTGCATGGCGTCCTTCACCTCATCGGTTGCGACGGTCCAGATCTCGATCAGCTCCGAGCGGCGCTCACCATCGGTGATAACACCCTTTTGGAACTGACTCTCGACCTTCTCGGCACGTGCCTCGAACTTGGCGAGGATCTGCTTCTTCTCCGGAGGAGTCTTCACATCCTGCAGGCCGATCGTCAGACCCGCCTTGGTTGCGTAGTGGAAGCCGAGTTCCTTGATGTTGTCGAGCGTATTTGCCACATCCGGCTTGTCGTAGTTGTGGATGACCTCTTCGACGATCGTCCTGATATCGCTCTTGATGAGGACCGCATTCAGGAACGGGAAACCTGCCGGGAAGGCGCTGTTGATGATCGCCCTACCGATGGTCGTCTCCGTCAGCCCTTCCGGGTCAACGGGCTCATCGTCGATCAGGTCCTTGAGCAGCGGCTTGAGCTTCGTATGGATCTCCGATTCGCCCGGCGAGCCAACCAACACGCAACTTGATCGGTGCGTGGAGGGAGATATGTCCCGCCTCGTACGCCATCATCGCCTCGTCCACAGATGAGAAGGCACGACCTGCACCCTTGGCATCGTCGACAAGCGCTGACAGGTAGTACATGCCGATGATCATGTCCTGGGAAGGAGTCACGATCGGCCTGCCGTCTGCAGGACGCAACACGTTGTTGGAGGACAACATGAGAATCCGTGCTTCTGCCTGGGCCTCGGCCGACAGCGGAAGGTGAACAGCCATCTGGTCACCGTCGAAGTCAGCGTTGAACGCTTCACAGACAAGTGGGTGCAGCTGGATCGCTTTGCCCTCGATGATCACAGGCTCGAACGCCTGGATTCCCAGGCGGTGAAGCGTGGGTGCACGGTTCAGCAACACCGGGTGTTCCTGGATCACGTCACCGAGGACATCCCACACCTGCGGGCGCCTGCGCTCGACCATCCTCTTCGCAGCCTTGATGTTCTGGGCGACGTCGAGGTCCACGAGGCGCTTCATCACGAACGGCTTGAACAATTCCAGAGCCATGATCTTCGGCAGTCCGCACTGGTGCAGCCTGAGCTGGGGCCCAACGATGATCACCGAACGGCCCGAGTAGTCGACACGCTTGCCGAGAAGGTTCTGGCGGAAGCGACCCTGCTTGCCCTTGAGCATGTCGGACAGCGACTTGAGGGGCCTGCTGCCCGGTCCCGTCACCGCACGGCCACGGCGACCGTTGTCGAACAGCGCGTCAACGGCTTCCTGGAGCATCCGCTTCTCGTTGTTGACGATGATCTCGGGAGCCCCGAGGTCGATGAGGCGCTTGAGCCTGTTGTTCCGGTTGATCACCCTGCGATAGAGATCGTTCATGTCTGAAGTGGCGAAACGGCCACCGTCGAGCTGAACCATCGGACGGAGGTCCGGCGGGATGACAGGAATCGCCTCGAGGATCATGCCCTCCGGGTCGTTCTTGCCATCTGCGAACGGCTTGACGACCTTCAGGCGCTTCCGCGCACGCTCCTGCTTCTGCTTCGACCTCGTCTGCTCAGGATCGAGATGCACCTTCAGAAGCTCGATCTCCTCCTGAAGATCCATGCGGGAGATGAGGTCCTTGACGTACTCAGCGCCCATGCCACCCGAGTAGTAGTCGCCGTAGCGGTCGATGATCTCGCGCCACAGTTGCTCTGACTCGATGAGGTCGCGTGGCTTCATCGTCTTGAAGCTGTCGAAGGCTTCGTCGAGCAGGTCGACCTCGACGCTTGCACGATCGTCGCGGTCCTTGACCTCTCGCTCGACTTCCTTCTTCCGTGCATTGATCTCGGTCGTCTTGGCCCCGGCATCCTCCATTTGGGCGAGTTCGCCCTCGAGACGCTCGAGACGGCCTTCCTTCCACTCCTCGAACTCCTCGGTGATCAGGACGCGCTCGTGACGCGCAGCCTCCTCGAGGTCAGGGAGATCCTTCGTCCGCTTCTCATCGTCGACGTACGTAACGAGGTAGGCAGCGAAGTAGATGACCTTTTCAAGTTCCTTCGGGGACATGTCCAAGAGGTATCCCAGCCGGCTGGGAACGCCCTTGAAGAACCAGATGTGCGTGACAGGAGCAGCGAGCTCGATATGGCCCATGCGCTCACGCCGCACCTTTGCACGCGTGACTTCGACACCACAACGTTCACAGATCACGCCGCGGAAACGGACGCGCTTGTACTTGCCGCAGTAGCACTCCCAGTCCCTGGTCGGGCCGAAGATGCGCTCGTCGAAGAGCCCATCCTTCTCCGGCTTCAGGGTCCGGTAGTTGATCGTTTCGGGCTTCTTTACCTCGCCGAAAGACCATGATCGAATCTGGCCTGACGATGCGAGGCCAATTCTCAGTTCATCAAAAAGTTGTGTCACTTCTTCTCCCGCTACTCAAAGCTCAAATCAATATCGGATCGAGGTCCGGACGTTCAGGTCGAGAGATGTCGATCCCGAGCGACTGGGCCGTGCGGAACACGTCGTCGTCGAGGTCCTTCAACTCAACTTCCTCACCCGCTGAAAGCATCTCAACATTGAGACACAGTGACTGCATCTCCTTGACGAGAACCTTGAACGACTCTGGAATGCCCGGTTCAGGGATGTTCTCGCCCTTGACGATCGCCTCGTACACCTTCACGCGGCCGCGGACGTCGTCGGACTTGATCGTGAGCAACTCCTGCAGCGCATAGGCAGCGCCGTACGCCTCGAGTGCCCAGACTTCCATCTCACCGAACCGCTGACCACCGAACTGTGCCTTACCACCGAGCGGCTGCTGGGTGATCATCGAGTACGGGCCCGTTGACCGTGCGTGGATCTTGTGATCAACGAGGTGGACCAGTTTCAGGATGTACATGTAGCCGACGGTGATGCGTGAGTCATATGGCTCACCCGACCTTCCGTCATACAACTGACCCTTGCCCTCGGCGTCGATCAGCTGAACACCGTCGCGATTGGTCTTGGTGTTCTTGAGCAGGTGGAGGACCTCATCCTCGTGTGCGCCGTCGAACACAGGTGTCGCAACACGTGTCCACGGTTCAGCACCACCGGCAGCCGAGCTCTCGAGATCGTCGAACGAATCCCAACCCGTGGCAGCCGACCATCCGAGATGCGTCTCAAGCACCTGTCCCAAGTTCATCCGTGATGGAACGCCGAGTGGCGACAAGAGAATGTCGACGGGTGTTCCATCCTCGAAGAACGGCATGTCCTCCTCAGGGAGGATCTTGGCGATGACACCCTTGTTGCCGTGACGGCCCGCAAGCTTGTCTCCGGCCTGGATCTTCCGCTGCTTGGCAACGTAGACCCGCACCAACTCGTTCATCCCCGGGAGGAAGGTCGTACCCGTCCTCACGGCTGAACTCCTTGACGGCGATGGCCTTGCCTTCCTCGCCGTGCGGCACCTTCAGGGACACGTCACGGACTTCGCGGGCCTTCTCGCCGAAGATCGCCCGCAAAAGGCGCTCTTCAGGCGTCAGCTCGGTCTCACCCTTCGGAGTGACCTTGCCGACGAGGTAGTCGCCGGGGCCGACGTCGGCACCGATGCGGATGATGCCTCGATCGTCGAGATCCATAAGCACTTCTTCTGCGACATTCGGGATGTCCCGTGTGATCTCCTCGGCGCCGAGCTTGGTATCGCGAGCTTCGATCTCATGCTCCTCGATGTGAATCGAGGTGAGAATGTCTTCCTTGACGAGACGCTCCGAGATGACGATCGCATCCTCGTAGTTATGACCCTCCCACGGCATGAATGCAACCATGAGGTTCCGGCCGAGTGCGAGTTCGCCGCCATCAGTGGAAGCTCCATCGGCGAGGGGCTGACCGGTCTTTACCTTGTCACCCTCGACGACAATGGGCTTGTGGTTGATGCACGTCCCCTGGTTCGACCGCTCGAACTTCGAGAGCTGCATCGTGTGCTTGCGATTGTTCGATGATGCCTTGACGACGATCTCGTCGCCGGTTACGAGGACGACTTCACCATCAACGGGCGAGACGATCACCTCGCCTGAGTCCGTGGCCGCACGCGCTTCCATGCCGGTTCCGACAAGCGGTGCATCCGATGTGACCAACGGAACGGCTTGGCGCTGCATGTTCGAACCCATGAGCGCACGGTTCGCATCGTCGTGCTCAAGGAACGGGATCAGCGAAGTGGCGACCGAAACGACCTGCTTCGGGGAGACGTCCATGTAGTCGACCTGATCTGCAGCGACCGTGTCGACCTCGCCACCGGTCTTCCTGACAAGGATCCGATCGTTCGAGAACGTACCATCGGTTTCAAGCGGTGCATTCGCCTGGGCGATCACGTGACCCTCTTCAAGAGCAGCCGTCAGGTAGTCGATCCGTTTCGTAACTTTGCCGCCGACAACACGCCGGTACGGCGTCTCGATGAATCCATAGGCATTGACTCGAGCGTACGAAGCGAGGGAACCGATGAGGCCGATGTTCGGTCCCTCCGGTGTCTCGATCGGGCACATGCGTCCGTAATGCGATGGGTGAACGTCGCGAACCTCGAACCCGGCACGCTCACGGCTGAGGCCACCTGGGCCAAGGGCCGAGAGGCGACGCCTGTGCGTGATCGAGGCGAGAGGGTTCGGCTGGTCCATGAACTGGCTCAACTGAGACGTCCCGAAGAACTCCTTGATGGAGGCGACAACCGGGCGGATGTTGATCAGCGTCTGCGGTGTAATCGCTTCTGCGTCCTGTGTCGTCATGCGCTCGCGCACAACGCGTTCGAGACGGGTCAGCCCCACACGGATCTGATTCTGGATCAGCTCTCCGACCGTGCGGATGCGACGGTTCTGGAAATTGTCGATGTCATCGACGCGGAAACCTTCCTCATTGCCGTGAAGGCCCATGAGGTACTTGATCGTTGCGACCATGTCATCATCGGTCATCAGCCCCTGCTCTTCGGCGCTGTAGTTCTCCAGGATGTCCGTGCGGCTGTCTCCCCTGAGTTTCTGGTTTACCTTGTAGCGCCCGACCCTCGTGAGGTCGTACCTCTTCGGCGTGCGGAAGAGCGCCTTGATGAGCGAACGAGCAGACTCGACCGTTGTCAATTCACCCGGACGGAGCTTGCGGTACAGATCGAGAAGCGCCTCGTCCCTGGTCGTGGTCGGATCCTTCTCAAGCGTGTTTCGCACGAGATCTGAATCGCCGAGCAACGCGATGATCTCCTCATCGGTCTCAGCGATCGAGAGGGCACGAAGGAAGGTGGTGACGAACTGGCGGCGCTTGCGGTCGACGCGAACACCGATGGTGTCCTTCTTGTCAATGTCGAACTCAAGCCACGCGCCCCTGCCGGGGATGACCTTCGATGCGTACACAGGGCGACCGGAAGTCTTGTCAACCGTCCTGTCAAAGTAGACGCCCGGGCTACGCACCAACTGCGAGACGACCACGCGCTCGGTGCCATTGATGATGAACGTACCGTTCTGGGTCATCATCGGGAAGTCTCCGAGGAAGACCTGCTGTTCTTTGATCTCACCGGTCTCCTTGTTCAGGAACCTGGCGGTCACGAACAGCGGACGCGAGTAATTGGTATCTCGGTCTTTCGCTTCCTCGATCGAGAGTGGTGGCTCCTCGAAACGATGGTTGGTGAGTTCAAGGGCAAGGTTGCCTGTGAAATCTTCGATAGGTGAAACCTCTTCGAACATTTGCTTCAGGCCGGTCTCTAGAAAGGCAGTGAACGACTCTCTCTGGATGCCCAAGAGGTCTGGAACCTCTAGAACTTCAGGGATCTTGGCGAACGACAACCTGTTGGAACGCGCAAGGGCCAACGCGAATCCTCCTCATTTAGGCAGTGCAGCAGCAAGGGAGCTGGGAGCAGTTACGGACGAATAGTCGAGAATAGCACGACAAAAGGGATACTCGCACGCAAGTATCCCGGCTCTTCCTCTGGAGAGTCGTAAAGAGAACTTCAACTGTGTCCGCAGGATACCCGATGACACCGATTCGGTCAAGGCAATGGTCGCTCGCTTCGCTCGCTCCAGACACGCTCGGCTCCGCCTTCGCTGACAGACCACAGACAACAGACCCGCTCGCTGCACTCGCTGACAGACCAGAACCCGGCACGATCTCTCCTCTGGTTCTGAGGTCTGAGGTCTTCTGCCCGTCTTCCGTCATCCGACCAACGCCGGCGCAGGTGCATGCTGCTTCTGGTCGGACTTCGGATCTCGGGTTTCGGACTTCGGTGAGAACGCGCCGAAGGGAGCGGCCGGAGCCACTCCCTTCGCTAAGCGTTCAGAGTGCTACTTGAGCTCTACTGAGGCGCCTGCGGCCTCGAGGGACTCCTTGGCCTTGTCGGCCGCTTCCTTGTCAACACCCTCGAGGATGTTGGACGGGGCAGCGTCGACGAGGTCCTTCGCTTCCTTGAGACCGAGGCTCGTGAGCGCACGAACTTCCTTGATCACCTGGATCTTCTTTTCGCCGGCTCCGGTCAGAACGACGTTGAATTCGTCCTGCTCTTCAACGGCTTCAGCAGCGGCTTCTTCGCCACCACCTGCGACTGCTACTGCGACTGGCGCGGCAGCTGTCACCTCGAACTTGTCTTCAAATGCTTTGAGAAACTCGGATAGCTCAAGGACAGTCATTTCCTCGAACGTCTCGAGCAACTTCTCAGTTGTCGTCTTGGCCATGGTTATTCCTCCTCGGCGTCGTCTTCGGACGCCTCGTCGGCCTGATCTTCGGTTTCGTCGGAGCCATCATCAGATGCCTCCACCTTTGTCTCCGAATCGTCTTCGGTCTCCTCAGCGTCGTCCCCTGAATCCTCCTGTGGCTCTTCGCCGTCGGTGGATTCAGCAGCAGCGTCATCATCAGAAGCCACTGGGGCCTCATCTGAAGCATCGGCATCGGTGGAGTCATCCGCCTCAACGACGGGTGCGTCCACAGCAGATGCCTCCTCCGTGACGGCTTCCTGAACCGGCTCTGCAACGGGCTCGGCTTCCTGCTTCTTCTCCAGTAGCTGGAGAATCGCGTTCGCCGTGTTCCGTGGCAGTGCCGCCAGAAGGCCTGCGAGGTTCGCCATCGGCGCCTGCATCGCACCAGCGAACCTTGCGAGGAGTACCTCACGTGGCTCGATGTCTGCGAGCTTCGAGATCGACTCCGGTGAAAGGAAGTCGGTCCCGAGGAGACCACCCTTGATCACGAGTACATCGTGACCCTTGGCGAATTCCTTGAGCGCCTTGGCTGCGTTGACTGGATCGCCATCTGCGAATGCAAGACCGGTTGGTCCCAACAACAGTTCGTCGAGGGAGTCGATCTTGAGCTCGGCCGCCGCGAGGCGGGCGAACGTCATCTTGACAACTTTGAACTCTGCACCGTTCGCACGAAGCTCACGACGAAGAATTTGCTGATCCTTGACCGAAAGACCCGCGTACTCAGCAAGGAACACGGCTTGTGCTCCTTCGATACGCTCTTTGATTTCGGCGACCGCCTGGACCTTTTCTGGTCGTGGCATATGTCGTCCTCCTCATTCGGACTTTCACTTCAACCAAGTAGCCCTGAAATGAAACAGAGCCCCGACACAAGGTTCAGGGCTCTCCGTGAGGATTGGCCTACGCTGGTGTGTCTCCACTTATGCCCGAGGGCACCAACGGTCTTGGGTCGGTATGAGGTTGTGACGGGAGTGTATCTGGCGCCGACGCGTAAACGCATCGGAAGACCTCCGACCTCCGAAGAGTCTCACTTCTGGTCTGTCAGCGAGCGAAGCGAGCGGGTCTGGAGGGAGTGAGGCGTCAGCCGAGCGACCGAAGGTGATAGCGGGGGGATCGTGGGGATGGGAGTGGTCTTGAGTCGTGTAGACGGCGGGCCAGGTTGCCATCCATACGTATTTCACCTCAACCGATCGGGGTAGGGGCCGATCATTTTGGCCAAGGCGCAGTGACCACCCTCAGGGGCGGTGGTGGATCGCCTACTGGTCCTTCCTCCAACGATCCCCCGCTATGTGGAACCATGCTGACCGAACGAATCATCCATGTCAACCCATATCGGAAGAACGCGAGAATGTTCATACTGCTCTCATGGTTTCAGCCCGCACACACGGGTGTACGGGCCGAAACTCAGAGCGGATGGAGCGACGCTGGCTAGCGGCGTTCCTTGATGAGATCCTGAAGCGCCGAGGGGTCGATCTTGACTCCTGGGCCCATCGTCGAGCTGATGGCGATCTTCTTGACGAAGATGCCCTTCGAGGACGCAGGTCGTGCCCGGAAGATCTCGTCAGCAACGGCCAAAAGGTTGTCCGTGAGGTTGGCGGCGTCGAAAGAGACCCTGCCGATCGGGACATGTACGTTCCCATACCGATCGTTCCGATACTCGACACGTCCTGACTTGAAGGCTGTGACGGTCGCGCCAACATCCTTCGTCACGGTGCCCGTCTTCGGGTTCGGCATCAATCCGCGTGGGCCCAGCAACTGACCGAGCTTTCCGACGACCGGCATCATGTCCGGCGTGGCGATCGTGATGTCCCAGTCGAGCGCCATGCCCGCAACGATCTGATCGGCGAGGTCCTTGCCACCGACGATGTCGGCGCCAGCCTCTTCGGCCTCTTTCGCCTGATCGTTTGCGAAGACGACGATCTTCACATCCTTACCGCTTCCGTGTGGGAGTGAGACGGTGCCGCGAACGATCTGCTCTGCCTGACGTGCATCGATGCCGAGCACGAATGCAACATCAACCGACTCATCGAACTTCGCAAAAGCAAGGTCCTTGGTCAAGTCAACAGCATCCGTTGGCGAGTAGAGCGTCTCGTTGTCGTACCGACGCTGCGCCTCAGCGGTGTTCTTCGTGATTGCCATTTCTATCTTCCTTTCGTGGTCATGCGGGCGTGAGCCCTTCCACGGTCATTGCCGTCCATCACGCGTGGTTGCGTGCGGATCGGCGAGAGCTATGCGTCGACGACGGTAAGGCCCATCGAGCGAGCGGTTCCTTCAACGATCTTCATCGCATTGTCGATGTCGTTTGCGTTGAGGTCAGGCATTTTGGTTTCGGCGATCTCGCGCACCTGCGCCTTCGTCACCGAGCCAACCTTCTCCTTGTGCGGAATCGGGGAACCCTTCTCGATCTTGGCTGCCTGCCTGAGCAGGACCGCCGCCGGAGGGGTCTTGGTGATGAAGGTGAAAGAACGATCCTCGAAGATCGAGATCTCGACCGGGATGATCGTCCCGGACTGCGCCTGTGTAGCGGTGTTGTACGCCTGGACGAAGTCCATGATGTTGACACCGTGCTGGCCAAGAGCCGGACCAACCGGCGGCGCAGGGCTGGCCTGGCCGGCGGGGATCTGCAACTTGAGCACGGTCATAAGTTTCTTGCGACCCATGAGTCAGATTCCTTGCTGTATCAGTACTTGATGATCTGGTCGAAGTTGAGTTCGACCGGTGTTTCGCGTCCGAAGATATCGACGAGCACACGGACCTTGGACTGGTCCACTTTGATGTCTTCGATGAGTCCGTTGAAGTCCGCAAACGGCCCTTCGACAACTCTGACGGTCTCGCCAACCTCCCAGGCTGGTTTGAACGTCGGCTTCGACTTCTTGGTGCCCTCTTCTTTGGCGACGCCGAGGATGTGCTCAACCTCTTTTCGCGAGAGCGGGCTTGGCTTGGTACCTGAACCGACGAAGCCCGTCACGTTCGGTGTGTTGCGAACTGCGTACCAAGAGTCGTCGTCCATGTACATCCGTACAAGGACGTACCCGGGGAACTTCTTGCGTTCCACGGTGACCTTCTTGCCACCCTTGTACTCGACGACATCCTCCATCGGGATGGTGACGTCGAATACCTTGTCCTCGAGGTGCATCGACTTGACCCGGGTCTCGAGGTTGGCTTTGACCTTCTTCTCGTAGCCCGAATATGAATGGACCACATACCACGCGCCAGGGAGATCGTACGGGCTGAGGGGTGTCGGCTCGGCGAAATCTTCTTCAGCCTCGGCTTCGACTTCCGCTTCAGTTTCGGCTTCGACTTCTGGTTCTGGCTCCGGCTCGATGACGAGCGGCAATAATTCTTCGGTTGCTTCTGCCATCAGATGATCGCGTCCAGCAGGTTGATGACAGCTTTGTTGAACACCCAGTCCATGCCGAACACCGCCAGCGTGAGGACGGTGGTAACGCCGAACACGACGATCGTGTACGTCGTGAGTTCCTCGCGAGACGGCCACGCGACTTTCTTCAGTTCCTGCTTCACCTCGCGGAAAAACTTCGCTGTCCTTTGGAAGAAGCTGAGACCGTCGTCCTTCTTGCCCTTCTTCCCTTGACGCGCTGATTCAGAGCGGCGCTTCTTCGCTCGCTCTTCTTCTTTCGCCTGAAGGCGTCTCATCTCACGGTTCAACTACGCGCTCCTCGCTCGTCGCAGGGGTGGCGGGATTCGAACCCACAACATCCGGTTTTGGAGACCGGCGCTCTGCCATTGGAGCTACACCCCTCCGGCCTGGTCGGCACGGCTGGGGAGTATATGTGCTACCCACCTGAAGTGTAAACCGGCTCTGGCACTGCTGAGCGCATGATTTCACGCAGCGCTCTGTCGCCTCAACATGATGAGCGCTGCAGTTCCAGCCGCTGCCGTCGCCACGAAGGCCGCCGCGGCAACGGGAAGAGCAAGCGAAACCCGGTGCTCGGCATCGGGAACAGCGACCGGTCCGAGAGCTCCCATCACAGACATCTGGAGCTGTCTCGGTGCCGCGTAGGCAGCGGGATCGAGGGCCTCGAGCGCTTCCTGGACGATCCGCAACTCCGTCACTTCGCGCTCACAGGCCGCACACCTCCCGACGTGGCCAGCAACGGGGCCAGCGACAACCCCGGTGCCCACGGTGTCGAGGGCGACATGAACGGCAGAACACATCACGTTCATTCGTGGCCATCCTTGAGATGTGCGAGCTTCAATCGCAATATCTTTCGACCGCGGTGGAGACGGACCTTTGCCGCGGTGACGGAGATGTCGAGATGCTCAGCGATCTCCGTGTGGCTCCAGTCGTACACGTCCTTGAGGACGACTACCGCACGGATCGGCTCGGTCAATTCCAGGAGCGCATGCTCGATCTCTGGTTTCGCCGAAGCCGCCTCACCCGCCCTGATGGGATCCAGCGAATTGGACTCGGGCTCCGAGTTGAGGGCATCGAGCGGATCGAGCCTCACCCTGTTCTTCTTCGTTCGGTGCGTCCATGCGGTGTTCACGGTGATCCGATGGAGCCATGTCGAGAACTTGGCGTCGCCGCGGAAGTTCGGCATTGCGCGCCACGCACGGACGAACGCATCCTGTGAGACGTCCGACGCCATGTCCCTATCCCGAATCAATCGAACCGCCAACGTGTACACCTCGTGTTGATGTATCCGCACGAGCTCGCCGAACGCCTCGCGATCTCCATCCCGGGCGCGGTTGACAAGATCATGCGGATCTTGTGGTTCGACCTGTTCGCGTTGCATCCCGTTACTCCGTCGCTTCGACCACGGTAGCGGTACCGGTAACGAGGGTCTCGTCGCCCCGCGTCAGAGCAAGCTTCACCACACCATCACCGCTCTCGTGTCGCGTCACGAGCGCCTGCTCTCCCGGGAACAGTGCATTCCGGAAACGAACCTTCGTCGAAAGGACACGACCGCCAGGAGCAGCTGCCTGAGCCATCCACGCGAACATGAACAGCCCGTGGACGACTACACCGGGCATGCCTGCGCCCACCGCGGCGTCGTGATCCCAGTGGAACGGATTGAAGTCCCGGGTCGCCGCCGAGTAGCGGACCAGGTCATCCCTGCTCGCCGAACGCAACCATCCCTCGTCGGTGGCCTCGTTGAGCCCAGCCGACCGGACTGGCGGCTCCGTTCTTTCGGTGTCGGGCGGCGGCGCCTGCTGATCAGAGAGAAGGAAGGTTGAGACAGACTCGAGCGTGACACCGTCCTCGTCGCGCGCTGTAGCTTCGAATGTCACGAAGAACGACCCCGCCCGCTCGCGCACTCTTGTGACCGTCCCCTCGACAGTCTGAACCGAGCCGACACGCACAGGCCTGACATAGGTAAATGACTGGTCGACGTGCATGAGCGTTGCCGTGAAGTCGATGGTCCGCGGGTGGTAGAGGAACTCGTCAGCAACGGCGAAAAGCAGCACCGAGCCGAAGCCCGGAGGAGCCTCACTGGCCCACCGATGAACATCGTCGCCTGTGACGTCGGCGTAGAGGCTGACACGGTCGCTGGTGATGGCAACATCGACCGGTCCGACAGGCTGACCAACGAGGTCAGCGGGTGTGTTCGAGGACTCCATTGGGAGAACCGTAGCGTTCGGGAGTGTTCAGCCTGCGAAGAACACGGGCAACGCGCTGTCGCCGCCCGTGAGGAACAGCAGGCCGATGCCGATGCTCATCACCGCGGTGAAAATACCGAGGCCGATCTGGACTGACGGCCGCCTCGACGCCGATGCGAAGCCGTACACCGATGCGACGGTGATCACCGAGTTCGCTATCACGAGACCAACGACGAACGACACCAACACGGCGAGTCCGGCCATGATGCCTCCAGCGGTGGCAGCGGCGAGGAATACGACGACCTGGGTCGGTGTCTCAGCACCGATTCCATGGATGGCACCGATACCCACTGCTCCCCTGTTCGAGTACTCGCTGTCACCGTGATGTTCGTGGTCATGCGAATGGGTAGGCGCCACCATCCGTGACGAACCGTCGGACAGTGCTTCGCATCCATCGTGGTGACCGCTCTCGGCAGCCACGTGTTCATGGGTGTGGGTCACGGCCTCTGACTTCCGGCTGAACACCCTGCGCGTCATGTCGAACAGAAGCATCCATCTGCTTCTTGCACGGAACGAGCCTCGCTCGATCACCAGCGTGACGAGGACAACCAATCCGAGAGCAACGAGTGTCACACCCACCAAGCGCCCAGCCGCCTCATCGAGCCACGCAGGCACCGTCGCACCCAGAGCGATCGCACCGATGCCGAGCATGATCACGACAGCGGCGTGGCCGAGCACGTACAACGTGCCCGCGAACAGACCACGGCGCTTACTGCTCTGGGTCGCCGAGATGTCGGTGATGGCGACAATGTGATCCCAGTCGATCCCGTGCCGCAGTCCGAAGAAGAACGCTGCAGCGAGCAGCCCGAATGTGATGCCAGTCGACGCGTCCATGGAAGGAGCCTAACGGAAGACGTAGTACGTATTGCGAAGTACGTACTACGTAATACCGGAGCGAGCGAAGCTCGCGACTGCTAACGCGTCTCTTTGTGGGGGGTTGACTCGCGGCACCACTTGCAGAACTTCTTCAACTCGAGGCGATCCCTCGTGTTGGTCTTGTTCTTCGTGGTGACGTAGTTCCGCCTCTTGCACTTCTCGCATGCGAGAGTGATGGGCGGTCGCTTGTCACTTGCCATCGTTACCTACTTAATGAACTGATCCGGTGCGGCTGCGTTCCGGAGATTGCTACTTGATGATTTTGGTGACGCGGCCTGCACCCACGGTGCGTCCGCCTTCACGGATAGCG
>PVMK01176746.1_pt1 | contig 21908 bp, 17 predicted proteins | sample 1853481 | NCBI WGS metagenome assembly PVMK01 (sample SAMN08533507, study PRJNA380276) | Marine sediment metagenome, whole genome shotgun sequencing project.
TGGCAATCGCTAATTATGCAAATGATGAAATTGCTAAAAGTTATTTCGAAAACAGCCAGTTCTTTTCAGTAGCCAAGTTCATTTCGGAGCATTCACGATGGTTTTTATTACTGGTAGCTATTCCCATTGTTCAAAGTTTAATTCGTAGCATAAAGTACCGCAGAGAAAAATCAAACACCTAACAAATCGCTACACCTGTAGCGGGGGACGTCCATCATTAAGTAAATAACTTGACATGATAAAGAGCCGTCAAAAAACAAGGGCGGAAGTGACGGGGTTGTATTGTTACTGGGCGGTTGTGGAGCTGGGATATCCACTGGCAGATTTGGCGAGACTTATTGGTATGACTGGTCATGGTGTGGGGTATGCTGTGCGAATGGGTGAGCGAATCGCTAAAGAAAACAATTATAGCCTTATAGGTTGAGTTAATTACTTAGTGATGGAAGTCCCCCCGTCCCCCAAAAGATGATTTTGGAAATCTGCCCTATGATACGGGCTGACCCCATCTTTCCCGCTAATTTGAACCCGGTCGAACCGGGCCGAACCCGGAGAGATGAGAAAGTACATTTCTAAACCAATCAGAGTAGGAAGAAAGGAAAATAATTCATTATGAGCGGATATCGAAAATATTGGGACGAAGAAATTGAGACCATGCCCAGGGACCAACTCAGGGAATTTCAACTTGTTAAAATGAAAGAAATGGTTGAGTTGACGTACAAGAAATCCCCTTATTACAAAGGGCTGTTTGATGAGGCTGGCGTCAAACCGCTTCACTTAGCGCATCTGGAAGATATCAAGAAATTTCCCACCATTGATAAAAAAGTCCTCCGAAGCAGGCAGCAGGCTGCGCCGGATTTTGGCGACCTTCTTTGCGCGCCGGAAGAAGAATTTGTTTTTTTGAGCGCTTCCAGCGGCTCAACCGGTGTTCCGACCGCCTCTCCCTTTACCGGACCGGATTTTGAAGATTTTCAGGATTGCCAAGCCCGGTTTTTCTGGTCCTCCGGCATGAGACCTACGGACCGGTATTGCCATGCCCTGAATTTCACCCTTTTTGTGGGAGGGTCCTGATGTAATCGGTGCGATGAAAGTTGGGGCCCTGACGATCTGGGGAGGCTCAATTCCTTCTGAAAGATTATTGTCCATACTGAAAACCTGGAAGGCCACTATTACATGGACAACACCCTCTTACGCATGGTTTCTGGGAGAAACCGCTAAAGAGAGCGGCATTGATCCCGCCAAGGAATTTTCGATAAAAAAAATCTTTGTCGCGGGTGAACCGGGAGGTTCGATACCGGAGACCCGGGATAACATTCAAAAACTATGGGGTGCGGATGTGTATGATTATTTCGGTCTTTCGGATATTTTCGGCGCATGCGCCGCGATGTGCGAAGCCAAGGAGGGATTACACTGGGCCGAAGATCATATCTTCACGGAAGTTGTCGATCCAGACACCGGTGAAGAAGTTCCGGAAGGAGAACGCGGGGAACTGATCCTGACTTCTTTGAAAAAAGTCGCCCGTCCCCTGATCCGTTTCCGCACCGGCGACATCGTCTCATATACCACCGAGCCATGCGATTGCGGGCGGACGCATCTGCGTCTGCACGGAATTCACGGCAGACTGGACGATATGATGATTATAAAAGGCGTCAATGTCTTTCCCAGTGATATCGAAACTATTGTCCGGAATAACAGCAATCTCACGGGTGAATATGCGTGTGTGATCACGGAAAAGAAACATATGACCGTTCTGACGGTGGAAATCGAGAAGGCCGAAGGCTTCCAAGGGGATGCCGATGGATTGGCGAAACAAATCCAGACTGAATGTCAGAAAATTATCGGCATCCGGCCCGTGGTGAAGCTCCTGGAAGCCAAAACTCTGACACGGGCAACCCACAAAGCCATGCGTGTTAGAGATGAAAGAAAGAAACCATGAGAGAATATCTACGGGTCATCAAGTCTTTGTTTGACTCTTAATTGAAGACCCAATAGGATATCCCCATGTCGAGACCGTTAAGAATCCAATACCCTTACGCATGGTATCATTTGATGAACCGGGGGCGACGGCACGAAGAGATCTATATAGATAGGGGGAAAAATAGGGACAGGTAAATTATACTTGCTCTCGGACAAATGGAAATGGATTGAGGATTCAGTGAAGGCGGGGCGATATTCTCGTGATAGGAAATGGACAAAGAGCATAGCGGTGGGTGGAAAGGAGTTTCTGGAGCAAACGAAGGAGCGACTTGCACTAAGAGCGCAAGGGCGAAAACCCAAGTGCACATGAGTCAAGAGTAGGCCCGCTTTACCATCGCCGTTTTTCATAATCAGTTCGTCTGCGCTGGATGTGCTTAGAAACAGGAAAACAAAAATCCGGCTAAGTACCTTTCGTGATAATCATTTTGCTACTCGTTATTAGATAAGTCAAAAAAGATATGAGGAGTAAAGCCCCCAGCGTTTCAGGATCCCTTGTTTTTATAAGATAGGCAATGATGAATACGATAATAAAGCCGAATATAACGACAAAGGAGCGTGGAACACGGCGTAATATCACCCTTCCAAAATGAACGAACCTAATATGGCTCACAAGCAGATAAGAGATTAAAAGGATAACGGCCCATATCATCCACAAGTTTGTCCAGAATAAACAAGCACCCAAAGCAACTATAGCTCCAGCAGGGCTGGGCAATCCATTAAAGACACCAGGGGGCAGCGTCTTGTCATCCTTGTCATAGGCCAGATATCGCCATAAACGAAACCCTATGGCAAGGAAGTAAAGAATCCCTAAAATAAAAGAGGGCAGCTCCAAATTACCCTTAAAGAGGATCAATAAGCCCGGGCACACACCAAAGCTGACCAGATCCGCTATATCGTCAAGCCACGGCCCAAACTTTGTTCCTCCATGCTTTTCCGCCATCCTGCCATCAAACAGGTCGAAGATCTGTCCAGCCACGATAGCAATAGCCGTATATACATATCGACCTTGAAAGACCAAGAATATCCCGGTTATGCCGCATAATAAATTCAAAATTGACAAAATGTCTGCATAGAAACGGTTTGGTATGGTTTTGAAAACACTCGATGAAATTGACAAAATGATGCATACATAAAGCATTTGCGCTGAAAAATCCGGGAGTTGGAAGGCATCACCGAGAAGCGCGCAGTAAATGATCAAGGCAAAGCACAAGACCGCTTTAATCTTTCCAAAATTATTCGCAGCCACAGAGAATTTTGTAAAACGCTTAATAATATATCTGATCAAGAACTGCCCGCAGGCCTCTATGATCAGCAGGGCCCATACTGCCCTCACATCTATCAGGCCCATATAAGCGAAAAAGAACATGGGGGGTAAATAGGTTAGTTTATCACATAGGGGATCGAGTTCCTCGCCAAAAGGGGTTATAAGGTCGCATCTCCTGGCTATTAGTCCGTCAACACCGTCTAAGACCGCTGAAACGGTAAACAATAGGATGCCCCAGGCGTGCTGTCCGGCTACAAAATATAGCAATATGCCTAACAGACCGATAAATACTCTCCAGACACAGATTGCATTTGGGTGGTAATACCAATGTCTGCCCATATAACCTCTAACCCTCTCGCTTCTTAAGGCGACCACAAAACCCAGATACATTACGAGAGAAAAAGACGCTGATATGATAATTGAAATAACCTTATCCATTGAAGTCCTCTGCCATAAAATTTGAAATTAACATCCTTTTTGGTAGAGTAGCATAAACAGAAATGGATTTACGTGTCAAGGGTAAGAGCATATAAAATCGGGCGGCATATAGTTCAAGATGTTGTGGTGCCTAACATCTCCTCGCCAGCACCCTGGGAGATGATCTTAGGTAAAAACGGCATGATCTCAGATTTTCCATTGACAGGCTCGATACGATTATTCATAATTAACTTTAAAATCAAATAATGCTTCCTTTTTAACAGGGCCACAATGTTGTTCAAGAGTGTTTTCCCAATTAACCTGCAACATGCCACAAAAAAGGAGGGAAACCATGGAAAAACAAATCATCAACTATGAAACCCTGCTCAAGATTACCAAAGCCATTTCCCATTCAAAAGACCCTGAAGAAATCGTTTTAATCACTGTTGACAGCGTCAAAACGGCTCTTGACGTAAAGGCCTGTGCACTCTTTCTCCTCAATCGAAAAACCGATGAGCTGGAACTGGCGGCATCCTTTGGGCTCAGTGATGAATACAAAAACAAAGGCCCATTGAGCGCGCTCAAGTCCATAGCGGAATCCATCGAGGAGGGGCCGGTGGCCATATACGATGTGGGCGATGATCCCAGAATCCAGTACCCACAGGAGGCTGAAAAAGAGGGGATTGCATCCATCCTTTCGGTGCCTATCGTTGCCGGCGGAAAACACATCGGGGTCATGCGGGTTTATACCGCAGAAAAATGGGAGTTCACCCTTGAAGATGTGAATTTCATTCAGGCCCTGGCCCAGATGGCCGGTATGTCCATCAGCATGGCCAGATACTCAAAAGGGTTGAAGAGCAGCATAGATGTGCTAAAGGCCATAAAAGCAAATAAGGCCTAGTTCTCCAGTTCAAACAATAAAATGTTTTCCTCTGTGTTTCTGAGTCTCAGTGGCTATTTTCTTGATAAGCTGAAGTATTAATTAAAATCAACTACTGGTTTCAACTCCATCTCCGGGTAGATCTGCCCGTGCGCCGGCGGCATGGAGTTATATACCCATTCGATGTCTATGGTTCCAAGCCTTAAGCCCATTCTCCGGTTAAAGCCCCGGAAGGTACCTCGAATGAGTACATCTTCCATCTTCATGGTCAAGCCGAAAACGGCGACCGTCGTTTCCGGTGGAATACGCAAAAGCTCATCCTTAAAGGCCATTGGATAAAACGCCAATCGCCGGCTGTCGGCTGCCTGGCACTGGATCACCGGCACAATTACCGGAAACCCATCTGGCCCGACATAAGCAATAAATTTAAGAGAATCAAGTTGATTAAAAAGATCCTCTGCAAAAGGCTTGAGAATCCGGGCTTTAATTCCTGTCGTTACAACGCCCTTTGCCAGTTTGGTGAGCAGGGCGGAAAGGACGATTCTGGGCATGGGAAGATCTGCGCGTTCGGAAGTCTCGATGAGATCTAAATAATGAACGGTATTGATGCCGAAATAAGTATTATAGCGGAACATGGGGATTTCATTGTAACGCTTATATTCTGGGCCCTCATTTTTCAGATGGGTCCATCTGGCCCGCCCTCGCCACATTTTCTTATCCATGGTCATGATTAAAAAGGCGATGTTAGGATTTTTCTGGATATACTCCTTGCTCAACCCTTTACAGAACTGCCCCAGTGTCAGCTGATCGGGTTTGGGGGCCATGATCGATGTAATCAGGGAAATATGCGGCAGCCCTTCCGGATTGACACAGGCCACCAGACCGATCTTTTCCGCCGGCTCAAAGGATTTCATTTCTTGTTCGGTGAATGATGTCTTCATCAAGTCGTTTCTCCTAATCTTATCTCAAATCAGGCAGCATTAACTTCCAGCTTCGTCGATCCATTCCAAAGAACGATGGCCGGATCAACACCAGAGTTTCTGGCAATGGCCGCCATTTTTTCCATCAGCAGATTGCTCAACAGCTCGGAGTCCATATACTCCCAGTTAAGATCCAGGCGTAGATATTTGTCTTTGCAGAGATTGTTAAAAGCACATAGCTCCCATCGATTCACCAGACCATCCAGGTTGGCAGCAATAAATTTTCCGATCCCCCTGATGTTTTCATTGGTGGCAGTTGCATTGGGGATGATAGGTGTTCTGATCCAGAGCTGACTGGGGTGGCTGTTCGATTGCATCCAATCGCGCACATAGATAAGATTTTCGAAAATCTTTTCATTGCTTGTTCCGGTAAATCTCCGGTGTTTTTGAGGATCAATTTCCTTCAAGTCAAACAGCAGTAAATCCGAATAGGGCAGCAGTCCTTCCAGGGCTTTGCGAGAACACATGCCGCAGGTATCCAGTGCCGTGTGAATGCCGCTTTCCTTTAATTTTTTCAATAATTCCCGGTTAAACGACCCCTGCAAGGTCGGTTCTCCCCCACCGAGGGTAACACCGCCGCCGGATTTCTCAAAATAAGTTCGGTCCTTGATTATTTCGGCAAGTAGCTCATCCAGCTCCCATGACTGCCCTAAAAGCTCCAGGGCGTCTGCCGGGCATTCTTCGGCGCAAAGACCGCAACCGTTGCACCGGTTACGGTCAACCTGATTGTCATCTGCGGTAAATGTCAGGGCCCCTTCCGGACATATCTCGAGACAGGTTTTACAGCCTATGCACTGATTCGCGATCCAGTGGATCTGGGGATGTGGGGAGATACTTTCAGGATTATGACACCAGAGGCAGTTCAAACTGCAGCCTTTAAAAAAGATTGTTGTTCGGATACCCGGGCCGTCTTCAGTGGACATGCGCTGGATTTCAAGAATAGTGGCTTTCAATTCTAAAACCGCCCATGACTCACTCGCTGGATGACTTCATCCTGCAGTTCTCTGCCCACCGCGGTAAAATAGGCATTATAACCGGTTATTCTGACAAGCAGGTGGCGGTAGTCTTGGGGATGTTTCTGGGCATCTCGCAGTACATCCGGATCAAGCATGTTGATCTGCAAAGCGCTGCCGCCGTTTTCACAGTAGCCCTTCAAAAATGCCTTGAACTTTTCTTTATGCTCGGGGTCCCGGATAATCGAAGGGTTAAATGTTATGGTGTGGCTTGCACCATTGGGCAGACAGTTCAAATATTCGCCCCAATCACCGTTGCCGTCTGTAGTCTTGCCGCCCATCACCTTGCCCACGGAGTTGGCATTGGATGTCGGACCATTGATATCCGCACCGTTCGAAGGACAAATGGCGTTGGACAGAAATTGCCCTTTGGGTCTGCCATCGGCGCTGGCAGCCATGACAAAACCGTCACCGGCCCAGTAATTCCAGCTGAGCATACCAGGTCTGAACTGCCTCCCTGTTGAAGCGGTCCGGTGTTTCCAGGTCTCGTTGCACCACAGATCCATAACCTTTTGGGCCATGGTATCGGCCACGTCATCATCGCGTCCGTATTTAGGGGCTTTATTTTTGGCCATGGCCTGAAGCACTCCATGTCCATTCCAGTTGTCTTTCAAAGCCCTGATCAGCTCGGCCATGGTGCATTTCTTCTGATCAAAAACAAGGTATTTGATAGCCAGCAGAGAATCGACGGTGGTGGCATATGTTACGGTTTCAAGGGTGGTTAAATTGATTTCTGCACCCCCGCGGGTTATATCCATGCCCTTTTCGGCACAGCCCCTGACCGTGCAGGAGAGATAGGGGGTGGGGAAATATTTTGCCCTGAGCGATTCCGACGTCTCATAAACCCCAACACTTTTTTGGATGATATATTCGGTCTGCCTGACATAAGCCTTCCAGAAATCGTCCCAGGTTTTGAAGCGGGTTGCCTCCCCTGTATCCGGTCCATCCTGATTGATTGCTTCTTCTTTGCCGCTCATGGGGTTAAAAAAAGGTATTAGATCTTTGCCGCCGGCGAGGGCTAGTTCCACCGCCTTGAGCAGGTTGAGATTCACGTCCACTGTGCCGGACCGGTCGTTTCCAACCATGGTATTTTCAAGACAGCCTACCGGTGCGTAATCATAGACATTATGCTCGTTGATCAGATGCTCCAGACCTGCCTTTCTGGCTTCGAGCATCATACCGGCCATGGAACGCTCATCAAAGTTCAGCAGAAAAGGCGATCCCTGGCTTACGGAGATCATATCAACCAATTTGTCCAGCAATTCATCCGGAGAATTTCGATGCAGCCGCACGTTCGGTTTAGGCTCAAGAATCGGGGTCATATCGTCGACGACCTCGAGAATGGCATAGGTCAAATCATTGGTCATGTCTTTGCCCTTTGCCCCCATACCCGACAGCGTGATCAGCTGACCAAATCCGGAAGTGATACCCTGGTTGCCGTTCCTGATCATGGCATCATAAACGGTGTTGCAGTGCATCCAGAAGCATTTTAATATTTCCTTGCCGAATTCGCGCTCCATTCCCTGGGACAAAGAATATTCCCAGTGCGGGAGCAGGTATTGGTCTATGCGGCCGAAAGAGACTCCGGGGCCGGGATAATTTTCGTCACTCATAATCAGCATGTGATTGATCCAGAGTGCCTGCAGGGCTTCCGGGAAGGTTCGGGCCGGTTCCCAGGGGACCCGGGCCAGGACTTGCGCCATTTGCAGAAGTTCCTGCCGACGGTGGGTGTCGATTTGACCGGCTGCCAGATCCAGACAGAGGTCCGCGTAACCGGCTGCCAGGTCACGCGGCATGGTTGCGGCCGTCATCATGGCGTTTAACTGGGAACCTTTTGATCCATTTTTATCCTGGAGGCTCAATTGGTTATATCTGGATTCCAGGTCCGCCAGAATCCCTTTCCACCCGATTTCCAGAACCCGCTCGTGGTCAGGGATCAGATGCCCGCTGGTGGCGCCGGCATTGCCGTAGCCGTGGTCATGAAACCATTTCATGCGGTTCCGGGCCCCGTTTTTGCCAAGCAGCGCCCTGTCAAACGCCTGCTGCTCTCTTTTATCTAAGCATAAAGATGTCTGGATGTTAAAACGACCGCCGGCAATCAGATCGTCCGGCAAGATCTCTTTGGGCATGTGCCGGACCATAACTTCTTTAACAAACCAGGCACGTCGTTCCACCTGACTCCAGGTCCAGAATTCTTTGTCCAACTCTATGGTTCTGGCTGCCTGACGAAAAGAGCCCCGTAATGTCTGCATCAGGGTATAGGTTTCCGGTACTATGTAAAAAGTCATCTCGTTGAATTGAACATCCCAGGCCGTCCCGGTGGACCAGGCAGTAAATTCGTTGTTCCAGGCCCGCTCGGTACCCCTAAAATAATAATCCCGCAGCCACTGAATGCGCGGGGACAAGCCCTGGGGCTCTTTGATGTGATGATCGAATTTGGGGAGTGTGGCAGCAGTCATGGTGATTTCTCCTTCAGTGAAAGTATAGAGCAGAGGGTTAGCATATAACGTTTTTCAAACACCTTATGCGCTCTGCTCACTGGTGACAGGTGATATTACCAGTTGCCACTCTACGGAACTCATATTTAAATGTCAAATTGCCAGTTGAATGATGTTTTCAAGTAGAAATTAAGTGGCTTCTATAATCAGATTTTAGCAAGATGAACAAAAATGTGCAATAGGCATCACAGCTTAATTAGGGTACTTCTTGACATAATTCCGTACCGTGATATAGAGAGAGCTATGTCGAGATTCGCAAAGGACTCTGATAGCAAATTGGGTAAGATCAGGCACGCAAGACAGGGGCAGTTTTCTATTAACAATAGAGATAGCAATACTCCATATATAAAAAAGGTGAGGGTTGTCTCCACGGTGGAGTACTATTTATCAGATTAAACGGACGTTGAAATGAAAAAGGCTATCTTCCAACTTATCCTTGTCCTGTTCTTCATCTCCCTTTGCCTCGGGGTATTCCTGCTCACAAAACATATCCTCCAGCTTCCCTTCAGGGCAACAAATGATGCCCTCCATAAAGAAGGGGCTGCCATGGCCCTGGATTTTCTGATTCCCGGCGGCACCTACCTTGACGAACAGGTCACGATTGGCGAGGTGATCAAGATAGGCCTGGCGAAAACCAGCAGCCCTTTTGAAAAGGCCCTCCGCCCATTTTCCGAACTGATTCCTCCCGGATACAGGTATCTCGGAGATTTACTCCTCTTTTTCTTCTGGACGCTCTCCTTTCTGACATTTTTCAGGGTTTTTACCTTTATGGGTTATGGCCGTGCCCTCAGGGCCAGCCTTTTCCTCGGGGGTGCCACTTATTATTTCATGCCTGATTTCTCGCCTGGATCAAGAGAGGATATCCTATTTGTTGGCTTTCCGATCCTGATTATACTTTTCAGGTTCTATCTGGTTCGGAGGAAGAGGGCTAAAAAAAATGACCGATAAATCCTTTAAAGTCATTACCCTCGGTTGCAAGGTCAACCAGTATGAATCCGCATACCTAAAAGAAACATTGGCAGGGGCTGGTTGGAGCCAGGCAGGCAGAGAGGAGACGAGCGATGTTGTCATAATAAACACTTGTATCGTAACACAAAAGGCTGCTCACCAGTCGAGGCAGGCAATCAGAAAGGCGATCAGGGAAAATCCTGGCGGATATATCGCGGCTGTCGGTTGTTATGCACAGGCCTTACCCAAAGAAATATCCCAAATTGAGGGGGTTGGCCTGGTAGCAGATAACAGGATGAAGGCAGATATCCCTCGTTTTCTTATAGAGGGCGGGGCGCCATCCAAGACAACGGTTTTACTTAAGAGGTATGGGGCCGATGCGCCATTCGATTTTCTTGATATCAGATCTTTTCCGGATCGAACAAGATCCTATCTGAAGATCCAGGATGGATGCCAATCTCTTTGCAGCTACTGTATCGTCCCTTTCACCAGGGGGCCTTATAGAAGTCTTGCACCGGAAAAAGTTCTTCATATGTTAGAAAACCTTTCTGGCCAGGATTATAAGGAGGTGGTTTTTACAGGGATCCATCTCGGCAAGTACGGGGTTGATTTAAAGGGCGATATTGATCTTCTGTCTCTGCTTCAGATGGTGGGAAGGGAAGGCTATCCCCTGCGTATAAGGTTGAGTTCCATCGAACCGAATGAGATTGAGATAGGGCTTATAGAAATGGCGGCATCAGAAAGATGGCTCTGCCGGCATTTTCATATTCCTTTACAGAGCGGCGACAACCGGGTTTTGAAAATGATGAATCGCAACTACACCACCCGGGAGTTTGCTGAAACTATCGAGGCAATTTACTCTAAGATACCCCATGCGTGTATCGGTGTCGATATTATGTCTGGATTTCCCGAAGAGGACTTAAACGCCCACCGGAATACTTGTTCCCTTATTAAAGATTTACCCCTTTCTTATCTGCATGTTTTTCCCTTTTCGCCCCGGCCGGGTACTGCCGCTGACGTATTCAAGGGTAGGGTGGATCCAGGAGTCATAAAGAAGCGGGCTGCGGAGTTAAGAGATTTAGGAGAGAGAAAGCGGAACTTGTTCTACCAGGGGTGCCTGCAGAAAGAATTCCAGGTGCTCGGGGAAGGCCGGGTTTCTGAACAACCGGGTGTTATGAAGGGGAGGAGTGATAACTATTTACCGGTGCTTTTTCGCTCCGATCACATCAGAGAGGGTCAGCTTGTTCAGGTTCTCATGGAGCGGGTTGAGGGCGATATGGTAATAGGCGCTGTCTTATGATGCGCGAAAGCGTTTATTTGCGAATCTCGTTGAATGGTTGAGTGGTTGAGTAATGCTCGAACAAAAACCCCCTAATTCAGAATTCGTATTCTTTAACTTTAGGCACTTTAGGCATTTTAGCTCACTTTAGGCACTTTTCATTGATACCCTACTTTGCTACCGCTCTTATATTTAACACGATTTTTTCGACTACTTCCTGATCACCCTTCATGATAACAAGAGATATGCCGTTCTTACCCGCAGGGATCGGGCCGGGATAGATCCCCTTTCCCTTTGTATTAAGCACTTCTTCTCTTATGGGGGTAAACGCAACTAAGTTGGTAGGAAAGATCTCTTTTGAAAATAGTTTTCCTGGGGCAATGAGATCGGGTGGGATGGAGTTCTTTATATCGGCAGGGTTAATCCCGTAGAAAACGAAACCCCCATAGGGCTTACCTTTATAAATATAACGTGTCTTATTCCAGTCAATCTTAAGACTCTTATCCGTTTTGTTCATAACTGAAAGGCGGAATGAGACAAAGAATTTTTTATCCCCCTTGAGTGGCTCAAATCGGACCCCGAAAGACTCATTTCCCCCTTTTTGAACAGATGGACTGCTGATCCAATTCTTTATTTTCTTTGTTGGTGCGCACGCAGTAAATAAGATTAAAATAAAAAGAACACTCCAGATCTTTATTTTCATGGTTCTGCCTCCTTTTCTTAAATAAAATCTATTCTTTTTTCTCTTTTTCCATTGGGATGATAGGTACTACTACGTTAATCGGAACCTTGAGGGTTCTTTTCATAATTCCCATCAACCCGGATCCAATTTCATCTACGGGAAGATATTCTACTTTCGGATCCTGCAATTTCCCTGTTACCTTAAGTGCAATAGAGATTAATGTATCGTCAAGCACATATCCTATTATCGGAAGTATTCTTATGATGCGGTCTATTGTCTTAAATGGAGCGGCAAAAACTTTAAGATCTAATTTGTCTTCTAATAAGTCAATATCACCATGGCCGGCCAGGTTCAATGTAGAACCATCCATTAGCACTTTTGCCAAATTTACCTTCCCATTTTTAAGATTACCTTCACCTGTTATGGAATTGTAGGCGAATCCTTCACTTGCAAGGTCAGGGAGTTTTCCACTGAATATCTCGGTGACATTGAGAAGGGAAAGTATCCTTGAAAATAATGGGGCGCGATTGATGCGACCATCCCTGGCAGCAAATTTAAAAGGTCCATGAAGAGATTTAATCAATTGGGGCCCCATCCCTTGCCCCTTTATCCTGCTTTCGAAATCGAGAGTCCCGTTTATTGCTACGGATTTCTTAGACACACAGGCAATGGTCTCTGTCAGAGGCATGTTCTTGGTAAGCAATTTAAAATCCAGTCCTATTCCTTCTGGGGATATTTTCAAGGTTCCTGCTGTGGAAATGCCGCATAAATTTGCCTTGGTAACCGTAACATTAACTACCTCACCTTCTGCAGATATGTTGCAGTTAAAGGGTTTCCATCGTAATTTCCTGAATGTGAGGGAGTCTAATTTGACGCGAGTAGTTCCTTTTATTGGGAGGGACCATCTGTTTTTGCCCTTTTTGGTTTCTGTTTTTTTGCCCTTTTTATCAAACACGTTAATGATGTCCTCCAGTTCAAAATCATCGGAGGAGAGGCCCAGGTCGAACAGGATACCCTGTTCTGACAGGTCGAGGGTACCGGTTGCGCTGATTTCAGTGTCGTCTACGGCAAGGTCGGCCGATTTTAAGATAACCCTCTGTTGACCGGCCTCAAAAGAGAAACGCTCTATCCTTACCGGGAGGTTCAATTCGTGAAAGGTGATGTCCCCACCCTGCAGATGCCCCTCGATTGTGGATTCAATTGCGCTGCCCGGTATGATACGCGCCCACAGATTACCTTTGATCCATCCGTTCAAGAGCCTGTTCTTGGCTAACAGCGAATCCAGACTTGTCTTGTCCAGATTCCCTGCAAATCTGATGGAGACGGCATCCTCCTGGATATTACAGTCAAAGGAAGCATCTGACTTGTCATCTTTGATAGTCAGGTTGTCAATTTTGAGCATCCCCGGGGTCTTGAGCACATTCAGTGAAATATCAAGTCCTTTTGGGGTAGAGAGATTGCCCTTGAAGGACGTTCCAGTTTTTTTGTCCCAGAGAAGATCAGCCTTTGAAACGGTCACCGGAGATATGGCCCTGATGTCTTCCGGTAGATTGATAAGCTCTGAAATTGACCGGATTGCCTCTATGCCCATGTTGCCTTCAAAGGTTGCTTCCAGCCTGTTCAGGCCGTCCATATAGCCCTTTGCTGCTGCCGACAGGTCCAAGTTGGCATCGAGAATGTCCATCCTGGCGTTTTTAAGGATAAGCTTTTGGGGGCCTGCCTCTATTCTTCCCTCTGTCAGAGTCAGCTGGCCGGGCAACAGGGTTGAACTCAGGGTAAAGTCCTTGATTGAGCATTCTGTCTTGAATCGCCAGGCTTTGGGCCTAAAGAGGGGGCCTTTGAAATCTAATGTATTCATTGTAATAAGGCCTTTCAGGCCTTCTATCTGCTTTATCGTTTGTTTGGCTTTGGCGTAAGAAGAAACCCAAGGGTAAATTTCGTCCAAAATGATATTAGCTTTTGCGGATTCAATTTCCATATACAGCTCTTTGCGCCAGTCCAGCATCCCTGAAATGTTGGAAAAGGATGTTTTCCCTAAACTGCCATCCAATTCTCCGACCTTGATTACGCCATTGGCGTAGGAGAAATGAGTCCCCATGATTTCAACAGGATATGGGATTTTGCGGTATTTGGCACGCAGGTCGAATACAGAGGCATTCACACGCGCGTTGATCGATGAAAGGGTTTCGCCTAAAATCAGCCTGGCCGTGGCATTCCCTCTTATGTCATCAATGCTCCTCAACTCTTTTAACAGTGACTCGTCCTTGATCAGGCCTTTTAATATTGAAAAGGCCTGCTTCAGATCGGCCTTCAACATAATATCTAAACGAAACAGGTCATTATTTTCTCCCAGGCCCAATCTCAAATTACCTTTGCTTCCGAAGATCTTCCCGAGTCTGGTCTGGAGGCGTTTTCCGTTGAGTATCCCCTCTGAAATAAGGGTTTCCCCCTTCACGTCCGTCAAATTCAGATCTATTCCCGGTATGTGGATCTCTCCACCAAGCATGCGCCCCTTGATAAGGATATTCTCCAGCTTCCCTAAATCATCCAACGTTTTCCCATTGGTCTCTAAACTTATCAGCGGGACCTTTCCCCCTTTGACAATGGCAAAAATATTCTGCACTGTAGAGATGTCCCCCCCAATTGAGAGCGCAACTTCACGCAGGGAAAGAACATCGACCTCTCTCCCCTTCAGTTTCAGACTGACTCGAGGCGGCGATTTATCCATTACAAAGTCCCCGGTAAGGTCAAGGCGGGGATAATCAAGATTCAGCTCCAGGATAGAGATCGATGTCATATCTTGAGCGATATTAAGTGTCCCTTCTATATTGACGCTTTTGAAGACCACTTCCTGATTATTATAGGTCAGGGGCAGGAGTGGGATAGAGCCCTTTATTTTTGCCTCAAGATCCTTTGTCAAATCCGTCTTAAAGGCGATGTTCAGATTTACCTCTGAATCTCCCACCTTTAACGCGCCATCGGGAAGGATATAGTCCGGTAACATATGCGGTCTGATGCAAATCAGATCTATTTGTCCATCACCTTTGAATGTTGTCAGATCTAACTGGCTTTTTAGGGAAAGCCCTTTCCAGAGGTTGGATTTACAGGTCAGGTCAATTTTGAGTTGTTTTGACATATCCATCTGGATATGAATATCGTTGAACCATAGGGGCGGGGCTTGTCCCTTGACAAGATGCACCTTTCCATTTTCCACATGGAGAGAAAGGCCCTCAGTTTCCGAAATAATCGGCGACAGGGCAAGGGTCAGCTTTTCCCGGAGATCTTTTTGATCAGATGAGTCAGGGGTCTCCTTTACATTTTCTTTTGATTGTGGGAGATTTATGTTGATATCTGGTGATTCGGCCTTGAGAACAGCGATTTGCAGCTTTCCTGACAGGAGAGGCCATATTTTGGGATAAACTATCAGGGATTCAATCTCTGCCGAAAACTTCCCTGCAACCAGGAGGCTTGCTTTACGAATCTCAGCGTGAGGACGTGGAAAAAAAGAGAAATCAACCGTTGCAAATTCGACCTGCCCACCTGCTTTGCTTGAGAGATGGGTCGCGATTTCTCTCTTAACGAAATCGGATTCGATAAACTTAGGCGCAATCAGGATCAGGGCTACCATAAGGAGCAGGAGGACCAAAATGCTTCCTGAGATCAGAACGAGAATTTTCTTTCGTTTTTTCATGGGAATGATAATTTTTCAGAGATATTCGTTGCCATGGAGACAAATCCTTTATTAAGTATTTCGGAGGAATTGTTTATGACAGAGTGATGACATCTGTGACTTCGGCGGACCAAAAAAAACAGGATGAGAGAAATGGGGTGGGATCTTCGGCAGGATTTGGGGGTTCATTTGTTTAGGGTTTGTGAAGCTGTTTAATGAACCGTGACATTTTGGGAAATCGTCCTACCGGGTTCTCCCTGCCTTGATCATTATTTAGTATGTGTGCCATGTAATACCTGAAAGAAATAACTGCCCTGTTTCGTACTCTTAATCATAATCTTGCTCAAAACGATTATGATTGAGAGTACAATTTCGGGTATGGACCCATTAATGCTATTCGTCTTTCTCTTTCAAGTCGATAATCGGCAGGTCTTCCACACCGCTCTTGTCAATTGTCAGATAAATATTTCCATCTTCATAGCGGTCAATCTGATTAACGGGAACAGAGATATCCTTTTTTCCCCATAGATGTCCTTCCAGCAGTATAAGATGGGTAATACGTCCGGTTTTTTTCTCCACAAGAAAATCATCTACCTTGCCTGCATGTCCGTCTGTGGCGAAAACTTTAGCTCCTTTGTGAACAAGAAGCCCACCGGCAGGAACAGCCTCACGCTCAACAAATACAGCGGCCGGTGTTCCCATATTCCATCCGGCCTGCTCAGCCATATACAATGTTATATTTGAGGGGATGTATTCCTCCTGAATGAAATTTTTCATCCCTTCGAATTTTTTCTTGCTGATGGAAAGAAAAACCGTATCATGGGTGGCCTCTTTTACCAGCCTTTCCGGGACAAGCCTCTCTGTATTTTGAAGATCGTTCCCCCTGACAACGAGATAGGTTACTCTTTCGGTCTTAGGATTAAGGATTATGTTTTCGAGACGGCCAACCCTCCCGTCTAAACCTTCAACGTGCGCATTCAGATGCATATCCATACATCCACCTCCATAGTGAATTTTAAGAATTTTTTTAAAAGTATTGCTGAACCGGGGTTATGTGTCAAGACAATTGTGTTACACCGCAGCCGCTTTCTTGAGAAGGAACTATAGGTAGTTTTCATTTATGAGTCAATAATGACAAGCTTGTAAAAAATCACTGACCCGTTTTCGTCATTCCCGCGAACGCGGGAATCCAGGGAAATGAATCCGGCCTTGGAAACTCTTTACGAGACCATCAATAATGAAATTCCCACAAAATGTTGCCATAATTGAGTCTGGGCTGTATGAGTTTGCAGACGGTAAGGCTGAGGAAAACCTGGTTTATCGCTTGCTAAAGTGTCAGTTTATTTATACAGTCAATACCTCACTGAATACACTAAAACCGGGAATGGTGGTACGAATTCGGAAATCTTTGAATCCAGCTATAAGCGGAAACCTTTGAACCCCTTAACGGTTATATTATAAGAAAGCGGTATGGAAAAACATGATGAAAAGATGAAGGCTCTTTTGATTGGAGTCTGTCTGTTGGATGAAGATGTTGTCGCCAAGAACGCCTCTATGGAGGAACTGGAAAGGCTGGTAGATACGGCCGGCATAATAACTTCAGGAAAATATATACAGAGAAAGGACAGAAAAAACGCGCGGACCTATGCTGGAGAAGGCTTTATTAAGAGATGCCTTTCAAAAGAAGAAGTTGACATCCTGATCTTCGATAATGATCTGACCGGGTCCCAGGCACGAAATATCGAAAGGTTGTTTTCGGTAGAGGCGATAGACCGCACTGAAGTGATTTTGAGGATTTTTCATAACCGTGCTCAAACAAATGAGGCAAAACTTCAGGTCAGATTAGCGGAGCTGAGATACGAACTTCCAAGGTTGAAGAGCATGTGGACGCACCTCGATAGAGAAAGGTTTGGCGGTAGAATGGGGGCTGGTGTTGCCTTCAGAGGGATGGGAGAAAAACAGAGTGAGAAGGACAGACAGAAGCTTCAGCGGGAAATCTACGTCATAGAGAAGCGTCTTGGAAAGATCATCAAACGGATTGACACCCAGAAGAAGAGGCGAAAAAGGAACTGTAGAAATATCGGGTTAGTGGGGTACACCAACGCGGGGAAATCAACTCTGTTTAACAGGTTGACCGATTCGAAGGTCCTGGTCGAAGACAAGCTTTTTGCAACACTCGATTCAACCACGAGATCGCTGGATCTCGGAAAGGGAAGGGATGTTGTAATCTCTGACACGGTGGGATTTATATCGAATTTGCCGCATCATTTGATAGCATCATTCCGGGCAACCCTGAGAGAGGCTGAAGAGGCGGATCTGCTTTTGAACATCACCGATATTTCTGATGATGATTTTGAAAAGCATATTGATGATGTGGGAAATGTCCTGGAGGAGATAGGCGCTGATGGGATTCCTCAGCTGTTATTATTTAATAAGACAGACAAGGTTAGTGGGCCTGTCGTTGAAAGGGTCAGAAAAGACTATCCGGAAGCCCAGTTGATTTCAGCCAAAAGCGGAGAAAACCTCGAAGAACTGCTTCATCAAATTGACAGGAGTCTGAATGTCCCCCGAAAATACAAGCTGTCAGTTCCCCAGACCCACCAGAAAGCGATAAATTACACACATAATCGGGGCAGAATCCTGGAAAAGGAATATGAAGATGGTTTTGTGAAGATGACAGTGGAGATGGGAAGTGAAGAGATAAGGAATTTGGAGGAATATCTGGATGTTTGATGCTGGTCGGAGCGTAGCGGAGATCCCGCGATACGCGGGAATACTGGATACTTGATACTGGTTGCTCGTTGCTGGTTCCTCGTTGCTCGTCGCAGGTTGGAACCGAGCAAAGATCCCGACTTTGGCGGGGATGCAGGGTGTAAGATACAAGATGCAGGATGGATGAATGGGATGGACGGATGATTTGTTCCTGATTATGCCTCTTGCGCCTTACGCCTTGAGCCTTACGCCTTTGTCAGATGGGTGGATGAAACATAATTAATAATCTGTGGATAAGATTTTAGGAATGCCCTTAAGATAGCGGGCAAATGGATACTCAAAGACCACATGAATCATATAAAGGCTATAGGATTTGATCTCTTCAACACCCTGATTACCGCGGAACCAGGTGCGCTTAAAGATGCCTTGACCAGGCTGACCGGCAGTCTGGCTCAGAGCGGTATTTATCCGGAGTACGGGCAGTTCAAAAAGGCCTACCGGGAAGCTGCTCTGCGGTTTATCAAACAGGCACATAAGCAGGGGAAAGAGACACACAATCGTTTCTGGATCAGTGCTGCGCTCAAAACACTGGGTTACGATATAGGTCCGGATGATCCTATGATATCCCCTGCAATTGACGCCTATTTTTCTACCTTCCTCGATTTTTGTCATCCGATCACAGGTACTTTGGAGATGCTCGAAACATTGAAAGGAGAGTATCGCCTCGGGCTGCTTTCTAATTTTACCCACGCGCCCGCCGCCGAAAAGATTATTGACCATATGGGTCTCAGATCCTTTTTTGATGTGGTTCTTATTTCAGGCCAGATCGGCTACCGAAAGCCGCACCCCATGGTTTTCGGCAGGCTTATTGAGGCGTTAGGTGTGGATGGGGGCGAGACACTTTATGTGGGGGATGACCCTGAGGCCGATATTAATGGGGCCCTGAGGGCAGGAATTCAGCCGATCTGGTTTACCTACGCCCGGAACAAAAAAAACCTCTTACCTCCTGGAGCAGTATCAGATCAGGTGGAAATCGAGGACGATAACGTGCCTGAGATTTCCAATTGGGAGGAGCTTTTTTCTCTTCAACGACTCAACCACTTAACCACTAAATTTGTCTCAATAAGCGAGAAAAATCATCTCGATACTCTTTGAAAAATCTGTAAAAGGCCGCCAGTACTAAAGAATGGGTGATTTATCTATCACGGATCAGACGGGGAATGGCGCCCGGGAGATAAACCTCCCCGTATCCATCTGCCAGGTCTTGGTGGTGTAGTTTTTCAACCGCTTCAACCTGATTTTTCACGAGGGGATTCAGGCCCTGCATATGAAAGAGGGGTCATAATTAGGGGGTATTATCACAAGTCAAGGCCTGCTCCACTCCACTGCAATCTTAATTTTAGACATGGGGGTAACATGAAAAAAGTTTTCAAAATTGTTTTTATTTTATTGGTTTTAGCGGTTTTGTGTGTTGTCGGCATTACAACTTATCAGTATAATACTTATGCGCCAAACCCGGTAACACAGGAAACTGTTTCAAACAATCTTGTATATTTTCAGACTTCCTATGAAGAATGTCGCAATAATTTTATTCTGTTGGCTGAAAAGATAAAGAAAAAATTCAAAAATGTAAGAATCTCAAAACTAAAGGTTGAAAGCAAAAAAGATCCGGATTTGACGATTGATTATTGTTACGTTCCGGCTCAGAAAAACTTTAAGCGGCTGCTTATTTTGTCATCTGCTGTTCATGGAATTGAAGGGTATGTGGGAAGCGCTGTCCAGCAGATGTTTATGAAGGAGTTAATTGGAAAGGTAAATTTAGCTGATACGGGAGTCCTTCTTATACATGGGATTAATCCCTATGGGTTTAAATATAACCGAAGGGTTTCAGAAAACAATGTTGATTTGAACAGAAACTGTTCAAAAGACAACAGGCTTTATAAAAGTGTTAATGCAGGATATTCAAATTTATACGGCATGCTCAACCCAGAAGGTAAAGTGAATCTCAGAAGTGTTGAAAATGTGTTTTTCCAGATAAATGCCATCTGGAAGATCGTACAGTATTCCATGAAGACCTTGAGGCAGGCAATTTTGCAGGGCCAGTATCAATACCAGGAAGGTCTTTATTTTGGCGGCAATGCTCTTGAACCGTCCATTAAAGCAGTCACACCTTTATTAAAGGAAATTGCCAAAAATTATGAAATTGTTTTTAATATTGATTTGCATACCGGCTATGGTGCAAGAGGAACCCTGCATCTTTTCCCAATGCCAATTGAAGATAAGAAAATAAGGAAAGATCTTGAAAACATATTTTCCGGTAATCATATCGACTGGGGTGACGGAGATGATTTTTATACGGTTACCGGAGATTTCACTTCATATATCGGACAGGTCCTTCCCGGCAAATATTATCTTCCCATGGTTTTTGAATTCGGAACCCTTGACAGCCAGACAACAATGGGTTCAATAACATCTTTGCATAATATGATTGTTGAAAATCAAGGGTTCCATCACGGTTACAAAACCAAGAAAGATGAATTAAAAAGTAAAACAGATGTACTGGAAATGTATTATCCTTCTTCAGATAACTGGAGATCAAAAGCGATAGAAGATGCAAGACAAATTCTATCCCAGGCAGTGACAAAATTTGAGTCCATAGAAAGATAAAGATGTGAAGATCCGGATCAGACCTTGGTATGTGACAACACAATGATTGAAAACTATTTTTGGTAAAGGCGGTCACACTGGCAAGACCTGGCCCCCTCCATTCGAAAGCGATAATAATGGTCGGGGAGGATCAATCCAACGGCCAAAAATACTATCTCAAGAGCTATATTAAGGAAGGAGGTCCGTCAATGGATGAGAGCAAGATTGTTCAACCGATTTCACTTGACTTCCGCTTATTTTTCAATATTATCCCTTACAGTTAACCCAGTACCCAATACCCAATACCCAGTACCAACCTCGCCGAGGTTTCTATGGAACAACACCTCAAATACTGCCCACTCGTCTCCTGACAGGAGCTGTTTTTCCTGTTGGGAGCGAAAACCGTCATTATAAACCCATAAGATTCAGCGGTTAATACCGTACACACAGTACGCTCGTCTCCCGAAGTGGAAGCCGCTTACACGCGGGCTCGTGTCCTGTGCCAGCAGCCGGGTGACACCCAGGACATTCTTCCGGTTTTGTTTGGCATGTGGCGGTTCTTTGTGATGCGAGCTGATTTAGCCATGTCCCGGCAGCTTGGTGAGGACCTCCTCGGTTTAGCCGAGGGGAGTGACGAGTTGCCGCTCCATGTCTTTCCGCATTATGCGGCGGGCTTCACCTGTTTCTGTCTGGGGGAACTGCTCCAGGCGCGCAGCCACTTAGAGGAGGGCATCGCGCACTATGACCCGGCCCAGCGGCGTTCCCCCGTGTTTTCGTCCGGTCAAGACCCCGGTGTCGCCTGTCGCGTTTATACGGCTTTGACGCTGTGGCTCCTGGGCTACCCCGACCAAGCCTTGACGCGTGCCCACGATGGGCTGGCACTGGCCACCGAGCTTAGCCACTCCTTCGGCGAAGCTGCTCTACCATTGACACAAAAGCCAGAGC
>PVMK01128174.1_pt1 | contig 21904 bp, 24 predicted proteins | sample 1853481 | NCBI WGS metagenome assembly PVMK01 (sample SAMN08533507, study PRJNA380276) | Marine sediment metagenome, whole genome shotgun sequencing project.
GATCATTCTCGAACTTGTGGGTGTGACCAACATTTTCACGAACTTCTAGACCGTGTGGCGGCTGCTGGTTCTGACGTTTCTGCTGGCTGGCTGCCAGGCCGCCGCCGTTGACACTCGACCGTGTGTCCTTCCGGCCGAGGGTCAACGCCGGCGGCCTGGCAGCCAGCCAGCAGAAACGTCAGAACCAGCAGCCGCCACACGGTCTAGAAGTTCGTGAAAATGTTGGTGACACCCACAAGTTCGAGAATGATCAACACGATCGCGACTATGCCAACCACGGCAATCACGCTGGTAGCGCCGGCTGGCAGTTCATTCAACTTTCCCTCCAGCGCAATCAGTTCGGCATCCGAAAGGGACGCAACACGCTCCGCTGCATCCGCCGCATCGACACCCAACGCAACCATCGTGCGTTGCACGTCATCGCGTGCCAGCGCGGCATGAATTCGATCAATCCGCTCCACGCGCTGACCGTCCAGAATTGCGGCATCCGTGCCAATAACACGAGCTTGTATCGATCCAGGCAACAAGAGCGCCACCGAGAGCAGCGGAACCAGCAGTGTTGTTATGAATTTCATTGGCGTATCCACGTTTTCAACGCCGGCATGGTAACGAGACGATCGAGCCGAAAGTGTGACGTGCGTCACTCATCAGGGTGGGTACACTAGCGGCCGCTCACAGCTGAAGCAGGTCTTCACAGTTGCTGAAGATTGATCGCCAATTCGACGATCCCCTGATCGACCTGAAAACGCGCGTCATCGAACCTCGGCGGACCGAACCGACCTCGAGCGTCATTCCCACGCACGATGGGTTCCTTGTCGTCGCCACAAACGGGTTCGTATCTACGACACCCAAGCTGATGGAACTGTTCGAGACTGACGATGAAGAAGAAGTCAGACGGGAGCTAGCACGGCGTGGTGTAACGCCTCATGAATCTGCGGGTCGGATGTTCGTGTCCGACTCCTGACACTAGGTTTCAAGATAAACGCCACCAGGGACCTCACAGGGGCTCTCACGATGCTCTATAGCGGACGTTCAGCGATGCCGAGCTGACCGGCGGCTTGGTGCCCGTAGAGACGGTCACTGGTACACTCAAGAATGAAAGTCCAACTACGGACGTGCCGGAATAGTTAGCCATTCGCTCATGTCTACACGCGACAGGGCATCGTCAAAAGTATTCAGAACACTGGCCAAGTCTGGTTCTCGAAACTGGCGCCAGACACAGCCTTGCCGCTTTGAAAAGCACAAATTTCGGAGGTGAAGATGCATATCGAAATCAGTACTGACGGCAACATAAAAGGACGCGAGATGCTAGCCAGCCAGATTAAAGGTACCGTGGAAGAGGCTTTTGATCGATTCAGTGATCGGATCACCCGAGTGGAAGTTCATGTCAGCGACGCAAACAGCCACAAGAGTGGTCAGGATGACAAGCACTGCATGATTGAGGCCCGTCTTGAAGGCCGCCAGCCCACCGCCGTTAAGCATCGTGCAGCAACCTTGGAGAAAGCCGTTGATGGCGCGGTCGGAAAGATGAAGAAATCCATCGAGTCGACATTGGGACGGGAAGACCGTCGTTAGCATATTGGTGTGTTGCGTCCAACCCATTGATGCCTTTCGATAGATCCGTAAAGTGCAGCCTGTGGAACCGCTATTTCTAAAAGTCGATTGTCACAGTCTGCCAGTTCCAGACTTGGACGCAGGCGTTTCGTTTTACGCGTCCTTGGGGCATGAACTAATCTGGCGTGACGATGTTGCCGCGGGAATGAGACTACCGGACACGAATGCCGAGTTGGTCCTCCACACGGATGACAGGCCAATCGAGACCGATTTCAGCGTGGCTTCTGTGCCAGCGGCCGTTGAACGGTTTGTTAAGGCAGGCGGAACCCTGGTGCACGGCCCTTTCGATATTCGCATCGGGAAGTGCGCTGTGTTGCTTGACCCTTGGAAGAATCCTATTGTCATTCTCGACAACACAAAAGGTCTATTAACCGTTGATGGAGAAGGCAACGTGACGAATAACTTCGCGCCGTCGGACTCGGCTGGCGCAGAGTGACATGGCCGACACGCTCCTGATCACCGCGCTAGTGGTTCTTCTGATCTCCGCAGCCGGAACGCTGTATTTCCGCAAGCGCAAGAATCGCTGGGCGGGATTGTTTCAACTGCTGCTCGTCTGCAGTGGCACCTACCTCATATACGGAGCCGTCGCATATCTCGCGTGATCAGAAAGGAAAAGGTTCCTTTTGTTCCTGCAGGTAAATGCTCTTAGAGAAGCTGGGTGTGAGGTCGTCTATGTGGACGAAGCGTAGCGGGCTCCGAGTAACGTGAAGGCCCCATGTTGTATGGGGTTACCGGAAGAGGGCGGATGTCTTCGGACGGGGTATTGGTGGGTCGTCTCGGGTTCGAACCGAGGACCAACGGGTTAAAAGCCCGGTGCTCTACCAACTGAGCTAACGACCCAGGAAAAAGAGCCGCATAGTGTAGCGGCGCGCCTTCAAAAGACAACCCAGCACGATGCCCGCGCCAGCATTGCAAAGCCCTGGAGCCCCGCCTAGAGTGATCTGCTGTGCGCTGATCGGAGGACCCATGGTGAACCCCGCGATGACCGGTCAGAACGCTCTGATCACCGGTGGTGGCAGCGGTATCGGTTTGGCCTGTGCGCAAGCCTTTCGCGACGATGGGGCCACGGTGACGTTGATGCGGCGCCAACTCGCTCGGTCGGAGCGCGCGGCGGCGGCACTGCCGTCAGCCCGGGTCCGCCTGGTGGCCGGTGACGTTGCCAGCGAAGCGGATGTCGAACGCGCGGTCAACGAGGCAGCGCAACACGGGCCACTCACCATTGCCGTGGCCAGCGCGGGTACGGGCGGACTTGGCCCGCTGATTGCGACATCCTCGGAGCAATGGAACTCCATCATGCAGACCAATCTGGCCGGTACCTTTCACACCTTCAAGTGGGCCGGTGCGGCGATCGCGCGTGCCGGCGGCGGCGCCATGTGCGCCATTTCGTCTATTGCGGGACTGAGAACCCACCGGTTCATGGGACCGTACTGCGTCAGCAAGGCAGGCATCGACATGCTGGTACGCAACACGGCGGATGAACTTGGCATTGCCGGGGTTCGGGTCAACAGCGTCCTGCCGGGCCTGGTAGACACCGAACTGGCGGCTGGATTGTTTGCCACCGAGTCGGTTCACCAGGACTATCTTTCCTGCATGCCGCTCGGGCGAACCGGGACGGTCGGTGACATTGCGGCGGCGGTGCGGTTTCTCTGCGGACCGGAATCCAGTTGGGTTACCGGGGTGAATCTGTCGGTAGACGGCGGCCATCATCTGCGCCGGGGCCCGGATGTCGAGGTTTTTTCACGCTCACTGTTCGGTGATGCGTTGACCGAAGGTAGAACGGATCAGCAGGTGGAATCATGACACGGCTCAGCAGACTCAGTCGCTCGATTGACAACAAGGTTGCCATCGTTACCGGCGCAGCAAGCGGAATGGGCCGCGCCACCAGCCGATTGTTCGCCGATGAAGGCGCGCGGGTGGCCGCCCTGGATGTCAGCACGGAAGCGCTGACGGTCGTTGTAGATGAGATCAACGAGGCGGGCGGCGAGGCGCGAGCCTGGACCGTGGATCTCGCCGATCGGGTCGCCATCGACGCGTCGATCGAAGAGATCGCGACACATTTTGGCGGCATCGACATACTGATCAACAACGCCGGGATTTCGATCCCGCTGCCGATCGACTCGGATGACTACGAGGCGGCCTGGCAGAAATCGATGGATGTCCTGATCACGGCCCATACCCGGACGATCCGCGCCGCGTTGCCGTACCTGCGCCAATCCGAAGCGCCGCGGATCGTGAATATCGCTTCGACCGAGGGGCTGGGCGCGACGCGGTTTCAGAGCGCCTACACGGCGGCCAAACACGCGGTGATCGGTCTGACCCGGTCGCTTGCGGTGGAGTTCGGTGCTGAGGGCATTACCGTCAATTGTATTTGCCCTGGCCCCATCCGAACCGGTATGACCGAAGGAATCCCGGAGGAACAGAAACAGGAATACGCACGTCGCCGGGTTGCCTTGCGACGCTATGCGGATCCGGAAGAGGTCGCCCACGGGACCCTGAGCCTGGTCCTCCCCGCGGCGAGCTTCATCACCGGCGTCACATTGCCGGTCGACGGCGGCCTGACCATCCGTAACGCCTGATAGTCCAAGGACGATGGAAGTCCCCTTGGTGAAAGAGAATGCGGACCGCGTGCCGTGGCGCACGATCTCAGCTTATGGTATGCCCGGGGTGGGCGCCGGCTACATGTATCTGCTGATCAACCTGTACGTCATGAAGTTCTCGACTGACGTGCTGCTGATTGCACCCGCGGTCATGGGCATCATCTTCAGCGTATCGCGGATCTGGGATGCTGTTTCGGACCCGCTGGTGGGTTATCTCAGCGATCGCACGCGACACCCCATGGGGCGACGGCGCATCTGGCTGCTCGCGAGCGTTGTGCCCATCGTCGGCACATTCGTAATGTTGTTCTCGCCGCCCGCGGAACTCGACAAAGCCGCATCGATTGCCTGGATGGCGATTGCCGTGATCGGATTCTATTCGGCGATGACGCTGTTCATCGTTCCGCACATGTCGCTCGGTGCAGAACTGACCACCAACTACCATGAGCGTAGCCGGTTGTTTGGTTTGCGCCACGCCGCGTTCACGGCGGGATCGATCCTGGCGCTGATCAGCATGCAGATCTTCATCAACGCCGAGCAGCAGGGTCCGGCCGTGGTACGTGCCACTGCTGCTACCGTGGCCTGGTTCGCAGGCGGAATCTCAGTGGTGCTGATTCTCTATGCGGTGATCAAGCTGCGTGAGCGGCCTGAGTTTCAAGGACGCATGAGCAGCAATCCGTTCAAGGCGTACTCGGACGTCTGGAGGAATCGTCATGCCCGCCTGTTGATCATTGTTACGTTCATCGAAAACGTAGGCTCCGCGGCGATTGGCGTCCTCACGCTGTACGTGGCGCAATACGTCGTCGGCAAACCGATGCTGGCACCGTTGATGATTCTCTCCTACATGATTCCGTCGGCGCTGTCGGTGCCGCTGTGGATACCCCTGTCGCGACGCTTCGGCAAAATCCGTTTGTGGGTGTTTTCCATGCTGCTGACCGGATTTTCATTTGGTGGGATGTTTTTCCTGCCCTTTCTGGATGACACGACCAAGATCTGGACGATCTTCGTGCTGGCGTTCTTCGCCGGGCTGGCCGCGGGCTGTGGTGGCACGGTCGGACCATCGGTACAGGGCGATGTGATTGACTACGATGAGTACCTGACGGGCGAGCGCAAGGAAGGGTCTTATTTCGCGGCCTGGAACTTCGTGTTCAAGAGCGCCACGGGCGTGATGTTGTTGCTGACAGGCTTTGTTCTCCAGTTCTCGGGCTTCGTCCCGAATCAGGAGCAGACCATGACTACCCAGATCGCCATGGTGTCCCTTTACGGCGCATTCCCGCTGGTCTGCTACCTCATAGGGGCGGCGCTGTTCAGCCGCTTCACGCTGGATGAATCGGCGCATGCCGAGATTCGTGCGGAACTGGATTCCCGGCGTCGCGCCGCAACGAGCTGACCAGAGGCTGCCGGTTCAGCGCCCGGTAAAGTTACCCGGTCGCCGTTCCGCGACGGCGCGTAAACCTTCTTTGTGGTCTTCGGTTTTCTGCAGCCGAAACTGCTCGATGAACTCGTGGTCGGTCTGCGCCTTGGCGGCGTCGGCGAGGCCCTGGCGCATTGTTGCGCGAACTGAGGCGACCGCCAGTGGTGCGTTCTCGGCGATCTCGGCGGCGAGTCCCAGCGCGGTGCTACGCAGTTCGTCCTCGTCGACCAGCATGTCGACAAGGCCCCACTGGTGCGCTGTTTCGCCGTTGATTCGGCGACCGGTGTAGAACATCAGATTGGCGCGTTGCTGTCCGATCAGGCGCGGCAGCGTGTAAGTCAGCGCAAAGCCCGGATGAAAACCCAGCTTGACGAAGTTTGCGGTGAACCGTGCCGATGGCGACGCTACCCGGAAGTCTGGCATGACCGCGAGGCCGAAACCGCCACCGACGGCCGCCCCTTGAATCGCCGCAATCACGGGTTTCTTGCACGCAAACAAGCGCACAGCGGCGGCGTACAGCGGATTGCCGCTTTGTTGCGTGCGCGTGTCGCGATCATCCCGCTGCGAGCGATCGCCAAAGTTCGCGCCGGCACAGAAGTGCTTACCTTCGGCGGCGAGCACCAGCGCACGGCAATCGGCATCCTCGTCGAGTGCTTCGAAGGCGTCCCCGAGCGCGTTGATCAGCGCCGTGTCGAAGAAGTTGTTGGGTGGGCGCTGGATCTCGACCAGCGCCACATGATTACTGAGGCTGACTGCTACGTCGCCGTATTGCATGTTGGCGTCTCCATTGATTGTTTCCGCCCGGGCGTGATGGCTCTGATCCCGGCGGCATCGCGTTGCATGATCCATCTTCGCCAGCGGCTTGTGGAATTGCAACGCGTGTCGCACAGTGAGTTGTCAGGAGGGCGAGCCATGCTGAATTGGCGGATTGGCGATGTGAAGATTACCCAGATCGTGGAGTTGACCACCGCCTCGCTGGGTCCCTATCTACTACCTCAAGCAGAACCGGCCGCAATGCTCAAGGTTCCTTGGCTTGCGCCATTCGTGGACCCGGATGGTCGGATTGTGCTCAGCGTGCACAGCTTCGTGGTGGAATCACAAGGCCAGTGCATCGTCGTCGACACCTGCATCGGCAATGACAAGCCACGCAATTACCCGCGTTGGAATCTGATGCAAGGCGAGTTTCTGGCCGACTTCGCGGCGGCGGGGTTCACCACCGAGCGGGTCGACACGGTGTTATGCACTCACATGCACGTCGATCACGTCGGCTGGAACACGCGTCTGGTCGATGGCGCCTGGGTGCCGACCTTCGAGGCTGCCCGCTACCTGTTCGCCGAACAGGAATGGGCACATTGGAAGAACGAACCGCAGGAGTACGGCCCGGTGATCGAGGACTCCGTCCAGCCCGTGTTCGACGCCGGGATGGCGGATCTGGTGCAGAGCACTCATCGGGTGACCGATGAGGTGTGGTTGGAACCTACGCCCGGGCACACGCCAGGCCATGTCAGCATTCATATCGCATCGCGCGGTGAGGAAGCGATCATCACCGGCGACATGATTCATCACCCCTGCCAGATCGCCAATCCGCAATGGTCCAGTGATGCGGACGTAGACCAGCAGCAGAGCGCGGCGACCCGGGACGAATTCCTGGCCCGCTACGCCGACCGGCCGGTGCTGATCATCGGAACTCATTTCGCCGCGCCAACCGCGGGCCGAATCGTCCGGGATGGAGACGCATTCCGTCTGGACTATTAGCACGTTGTCCACGAGGTGAGGTCGACAGGTACATTCAGTTCGCTGGCCGAGCCGGATTTCCGTTGGCTGTGGCTGGGCTCGCTGGGCTCTTCGTTCGCGATGAACATGCAGATCGTCGCGCGTGGTTGGCTGGTCTACGACCTGACGTCTTCGGCTCTGGACCTTGCCTGGGTGACCATGTCATTCACCTTACCGCAGGTGTTGTTCTCGCTGTGGGGCGGGGTCCTTGCCGACCGGCTCCCGAAGCGTCGCATCATCGCGGTGGCGCAGAGCTTGAACTTCGTGGCGACGTTGATCATGGCGACGATCATCATCACCGGGCGTATCGAGTTCTGGGACTTCATCTGGATAGGCGCTTTCAACGGCACGGTGCTGGCGCTCAGCATGCCCGCGCGTCAGGCCTTCGTCCCGGAACTGGTGGGCGAGGGGCGCGTGTTCAACGCCATGGCGTTGAACACCGCAAGTTGGAACCTGTCACGGATTCTCGGCCCGACCGTTGCCGGGGGGGTCATCGCCCTGCTGGCTCAAGGCGACACCAGCTCGGCCTACGGCGTTGGTGTCGTCTACTACGCAATCGCCGGGCTGTACTTCATTTCCGCGGCAACTGTCGCCCTGATCGGTTACCACCCCCGGGTGGATCGCAGCACCCAGGCGACTGTGTTGAACGAAATTGCCGAAGGTTTCCGCTATGTCATGGCTCACCCGCCGGTGCTTGGTCTGATCCTGTTGTCGATCGTGCCGTTCCTGTTCGGCATGCCGATCAATACGTTGCTTCCGGCGTTCAACGAAGACGTCCTCCAGGGTGGGCCAGACAGCCTGGGCATGCTCCTTGCGAGCATGGGGGTTGGCGCTATCGTGGGTTCGCTGATGCTCGCTCGGCTTGGCGAGGTTCGCCGCAAAGCCAGGTGGCTGATTGGAACTTCGATTGCCTGGGGCCTGCTGATGGGCGCGTTTGCCACTACCCGGGATCTCTATCTGTCCGCATCGCTGATGGCGGCCATTGGCTGGGTGAGTGCCTGGAACATGTCGTTGAATCGCGGTCAGTTGCAGGTGATTGTGGCACCCGAGATGCGTGGAAGGATCATGAGTATCGACATGATGTCCCACGGGCTGATGCCTTTGGGCATCATTCCGATCAGCCTGATCGCCGAGCGCGTCAGCATCCCGGCGGCGCTGGTCACCGCGGGATCCTTGTTCGTGCTGTCCGCGGCGGCCATGGCGATGACCCGCGCGGTGCGCGAAATCGATCGCCCGCTACGGCACTGAGTCAGGCGGCAGCGATCCGGTCCAGAACGGGCCGAATCGTATCGAGGAACTTCTCGGGGTGCTCGCTCATCGGAAAATGTCCCAACCCTGACATGGTCTGGTAGCGCGCGCCGGGAATCAGGGCCGCCAGTTCTTCGCCTGCGGCTGGCGTGCCGCTCCAGTCGTACTCGCCGTTCAGGATGTCCACCGAGATACGGTTGGTATCGATCTGCTGCGCACTGTCGCGGACGTCGTGGTCCACGGAGTAGTAGTACAGGTCGCCTTTGAACACCGCCGGCGCGCCTTGGCTGTACACCCAGATCGTTTCCCGTTTGCTCGATTCCGGACTGGTCGGCGCCATCAGCGTGTACATCATGTGTGCTTTGAAATCGTTGCTGATGCCTGGGTGGTAGAACTCGTCCATGAAACCACCCGGTGTGTGGGCGGAGGCCTCCAGGCCGACCACCGCGCGGAACGCGTCGGGATAGCTGATTGCCAGGTCGATGGCCAGATGACCACCGATGGAGCTGCCCATGTAGACCGGTCGTTCGAGTTCCAGGGCGTCAGCCAGGCCAACAGGTACGCTCATCAGAAAGTCGCGGGTCAGACGGTATTCTTCCGTCCACCATGGCTTGCTGGTGGGCGGCACCGACTTGCCGTGATAGGGCAGGTCGTAAGCGATCATCTGGAAGCGTTCCTGCAGCGCGGTATCTTCCAGTACGTGCCGCCACTGCCGGGCGTCCGCCCCGGCAGTGTGTTGCAGCAACAGCGGAATTCCGCTGCCCGCCGTTTCGAAGTAGATGCGGTGTTCGCGGGCTTCGAGATCGAGATAGATGTATCGGCCCGTGGCGGTATCGAATCTAGCCATTGTTTACCTCCCGCATGATTTCGACGAATCGGCGCAGGGCGGGGTAATAGGCGCAGAAGTGCGTGGTATCGCCGTGGATCTCGAAACCGTGATGGACGCTCGCCGGATAGACGTCCTGGTAGAAGGGCTTGGGTATCGCTTCCAGTAACCGTGCCCAGTCGTCAGCGGGCGCGGCAATGTGCAGGTTCCCGGCCAGGCTTCCGAACCAGGGCTCTATCGAGCGAATCTCACCGTTCGAAATGTTGATGCGGGTGCTCTCGGAGCCGATATCCAGCTTCAACGTGCTGTTCCAGAAACGTGCGTGAAGCTGAAACTCCCCGTCATTGTTGGCTCGCGTACGTACCGTTGGCCAATCCAACACTTACAACCCCCTCATGTCCCCGGCCTTGGCAAGACCAGCCTATCCGAATATCGTGACAGGTTCAGTAGTGGTCGGTCGTGGCAACATGGCGGGAGACGGACCGTGACGAGAAACCGACGAGCCATGGGATTGGTGGTGCTGCTATGGACCGGCGCTGTCTCGGCCCAGGTCGATGTCTATCGTTCCGTGAACGAATACGGCGTGGTTCAGTTCAGCGATGCGCGGCAGAGCGATACCGATGAGCACTTTCAACTCGCGGCGGTGAATCCGGCACCCGAAATGGTCGATGCTCACGCCAGATTGATGGCGCAGCAACTCGAACTGATCGCGCTGCTGGAACAGTCTCGCCGAGACCGCGCTCAGGAAAACTTTGAACGACGTCGCCAGGCCGTGGAGCTTGCCAGGGCGAGGCTCGCCCTCGAGCAGGAACGCAACGCCGCGTATGCACAGAACAGCCGCGACTATGGCTACGCCTACCCGGTTGGCTACAGCTACAAATACCAGCGCCGTCACGGCAACCGGCACGAGTATGGTCATGGTGGCGGCAACCGACCGGGGCATTTGCCCGCACGACCCGGTCATGGTGGTCGGCCTGGTTACGGTGGTCGCGAGGGCGGCGGGCGTGGAACGCATGGTGGTTCGAAGACCCTGATCAAACCGTTCATCACCAGTAGCTGAGTCGCCGGGGTTAAAACACAATGCGCATCGGACTGATTTCAGATACCCATATCCCGGAGGCGCGCCGTGAGCTGTGGCCACAGGTGTTCGATGCCTTTGACGGGGTCGACTGTATCTTTCATGCGGGCGACGTTCACGAATTTCACGTGCTCGACGCGCTGGCCGAGGTCGCTCCGGTTTACGCTGCCCGTGGCAACGGGGAGGATGGCTCTGCGGGCCGCGACGTGCAGCCCGACGACCCGCGGGTGCGCTATGCGTGGTTGCTCGAGTTCCACGGCCTGAAGGTGGGTTTGACGCACTACGTGCCGATTCCGGATCGGCCACCCAACCTGACGATGGCCCGGTGGGTGGAGCGGTTCTTCCCAGACCAGCGGCCGGACGTGATCGTGTCCGGGGATACGCACATTGAACGTGTCACCGAGGTGGACGGCATCCTGTGCGTGAATCCGGGCTCGCCGACCTATCCCCACAATCACGATACCCAGTTGGGTACGATCGGTTTCCTTGAGATCGACGCCGACGGCAGTCGCGCGTCGATCTGGCAGTTGGCCGATCATGGCATCGAACCCTTCGAATGGGGTCGATGGGGTTGACGATCTGGTTGACGGTCCGGTTGATGAGGGACCCGCTGAACCCGGTACAGGTCGCTTAGTCGCCACCGTCCTTTGGCAGGCCGAGTATTCGTTCGGCGATGATGTTGCGCTGGATGTTCGGCGTCCCGCGGCCGATGACTACATTGGGCCAGTTCAATGCGGCCTTACTCCACTTACCACCGTCGATCGCGTGCGCGCCGCCGCTCAGTTCCAAGCCGGCCTGACCGTTCAGCTCCACCGCGAAGTCGTCCATCTCGACCTCCAGGCTCGCCCGATGCAGTTTGTTCACCGAGGTTTCGCTCGATAACGGTTCGTCGTTCAGCTGTTTTGTCAGATAACGCAGGCCGTTGTACTTCATCGCTGCGATCTGCGCCTCGAAATGTGCGATCTTGCGGCGCACCAACGGATCTTCGCTAGCCGACTTTCCGGCCTTCCGGGTCTGCCTCACCAATTCCTTGAGCGATTCCAGCTTGCCGAACATCTGGGTCACCTCGCCAATGCTGGAGCGCTCGTTGGCCAGGGCGGAAACGGTCACGGCCCAGCCCTTGCCCTCATCGCCGAGGCGCTGGCTTACCGGGCACCTTGACGTCTGTGAAGAATATTTCCGCGAAGTGCTTGTCGCCGGCCATGTTCTCGATCGGACGCACGTCCACGCCGTCGGATTTCATGTCCACCAGCAGACAGGTGATGCCGTCGTGCTTGACCGCGACGTCGAAGTCGGTGCGGGTCAGCAGGATTATCCAATCGGCCCAGGGAGCGAGTGTGGTCCAGGTCTTCTGTCCGTTGACCACGTAGTGGTCCCCTTCCAGTACTGCCTTGGTCTGGATCGACGCGAGGTCGCTGCCGTAATTCGGTTCGGAATAGCCGGTGCAGAAGGTGCCTTCGGAATCCAGGATGTACGGAATGAAACGCTGCTTCTGTTCCTCGGTGCCGTACTGGATGATTCCGGGACCGACCCAGGCGAGACCCATCATGTCGGTGCCCAGAGGAGGCGCCTTGGCCAGCGCCATCTCTTCTTTGAGTATCGACTGCTCGATCAGTCCGCCACCGCCACCACCGACTTCCTTGGGCCAGGAGAATCCGACCCAGCGTTTTTCCCGCACCTTGGTCAACCAATCCTTCAGAAAATTCGGTCCACGTTCCTTAGGTGGCGGCAGGTTCTCCTTCAGGAAACCCCGCACCTCTTCGCGAAACGACTGTTCCTCGGGCGTGTATTCGAAATCCATTACAGTCCTCCCAGTGCGGCGACGCGGTCATAGTGAAAGTCGGTGTCCCCAAACATGGGTCGCGCCCATTTGGAGCGCTTCAGGTACAGCTGAATGTCGTATTCCGCGGTAAAGCCTATAGCGCCGTGCAGCTGCACGGCGTCAATGCCGATCTGAGCAAAGGCGTCGGACGCGTAACCCTTTGCCAGCGACACAGCCCGCGACAGTTCCTCGGGCGCCTCGTCGACGGTCCAGGCGGCATAGTAGAGCAGCGAGCGAAACGACTCGATGTCGACGTACATATCGGCCAGGCGGTGCTTCACGCCCTGGTATTTGCCGATCAGGTTGCCGAACTGGACGCGCTCTTTGGCGTAGTCGGTGGTTATCGTCAATGCCGCGTCTGCGGCGCCGACCATCTCGGCGGTAACGCCGACCGCGCCGCAGTCTGTCAGGAAGGTCAGGTCGCCTTCGGCCAGTGAAAGCACCCGGTCCGAGTCCAGCAAGACGTCGTCCAGAAGCAGCGTGCCCATGGGCTTGGTTTGATCCATGATCGGCTGCGCGGTCACGCTGAGCCCCTCGGTGTCACGGTCGAGCAGGCCGAGCTTGAGCTCGTTGTTTGCAGCGCCATCACGGAACGCGATGATGAACAGATCCGCGCTACCCGCGTCGGGGACGTAGGGTTTGCTACCGGACAGTTTCCCATCAGTGCTTACCAGCGTGACAGCCGCCTCGTCGATCCAGTTGGGGTCGTCGTACAACGCAACGGTGGCTACGCGGCTGCCATCTGCAAGCCCCGGCAGCCAGGCTTGCTGTTGCGCAGCGTTGCCACAGCGCAATAGTGCGGCGGCCGCGAGCGTGTTGGAGAGCAGTGGCAGGGGGCTGAGGCCGCGTGCGGTTTCTTCCAGCACAACGGTCAAATCGACCCAGCGTAGTCCGACGCCGCCAAACTCTTCCGGAATGATCAATCCCAACCAGCCGAGTTGCGCCATTTTTTCCCACAGCGGCCTGGAAAATGCGGGGTCTGAGGACGCGATCTCCCGAACCGTAGTCATCGCACAGTCTTCCTGCATGAAGCGGCTGACCTGGTTGCGAAGCATCTCCTGTTCTTCGGTAAAGCCGAAGTTCATATGAATGTCCTTTAGGTAAGTGTTGTGATGTATGAGCTGTTCATGCCGCGTGCACGACGCCAGCTTCGAGCAATTCGTCGATGGCGTCGGCGTAGCCGATCTCGGCAAGAATTTCGCGGGTGTGCTGACCGACCACGGGCGCCGGTCCGCCCGGTGCGGCCGGCGTGCCGAGAAACCGCGGCGCTGGCCGGGTATCCCGGAGCAGCCCCGCGACCGGATGATCGAGCTCGCGGAACATCTCGTTGTGTCGGATCTGTTCGTCCTCGGGGAGATCTTCTAAGCGCCGGGCGCTCGCGAAAGGCACATCCTCGGCCTTCAACCGGGCGCCCGCGTCGGCAATGCTCAGCTCACCCGCAGCGGGAAATACCTGTTCGCGCATCACCTCGGCGTAGTCCGTGCGGTGTTTTATTCGCTCGGCCATTGTGGCGAAGCGCGGATCTTCGGCTATCTCAGGGAAGCCATAAGCACGACAGAGCCCGGCGAACTCGTGATCCGACAGCGTCATGGTCGCGCCCCAGCCGTCGCTGTAGCGAACCACGCTGCCGGCCGCGCCGATTGGCGGACGCGCAACAATGTCGTCATCCCCGAGAAGAATCTGATCCGCCGCCGTATCGGACCAGAGGAAAGCGATCGCCACGTCCAGCATGGCCAGCTCCACGTGTTGACCCTTGCCGGTGATGGATCGCGCCAGCAGCGCAGCCGTGATTGCCTGACTACCGTTGTGGGCCGTCAGCTTGTCCAGAATCAGTTGATTGACTTGTTGCGGCTGGTCGGGGTGGTCCTTGTCGATGCGTCCCTGGACAGCCGCGATTCCCGAATAGAATTGAATGATCGGATCGTATGCCCGTTCGTTCGCCCGCGGACCGTGCTGGCCGAAGCCGCTGATCGACAGATAGACGAGCCCCGGATTGTCGGCGCTCAGGGTTTCGTAGCCAACGCCCAGTCGATCGACGACCCCGGGACGGAAGTTCTGGATGACCACGTCGCTGGATGCGGCCAGGTGTTTGACGATGCCCTGGCCTTCGTGATGGCCAAGGTCCAGCGCGATCGACCGCTTGCCCCGGTTGAGGACGTGAAACATCCCTGAGAAGCCGTTGCGATTGCTGCCAACGTGGCGCTGGATGTCGCCTTCGAGGCGCTCGACCTTGATCACCTGGGCTCCCTGATCCGCGAGCAGCGTGGCGGCCAGCGGTCCGGAGACCACTGCCGAAAGATCGAGCACCTTGAACCCCGTTAGCGGGCCGGACATCTGCGTAACGTCCTGGCTCAGCCGCGCATCGGATTAATGGGCGGCCAGCTGTCCTTGGTCGACAGTATTGCTTCACCCACCGCTTCGACGTCCCAGGGACCTTCGTCGTCTTCCTTGGTCGCCAGCGGAGTGAGTTGCCAGGACAGTAGCGATACGCGATTGCCGGCAACCAGGAACTGGCGCCCCGTGACATCCTTTGCTTCGTCGGTGCACAGCCATACCACGGGAGGCGAGACCTTGTCTGGCGGAAACGAATCCTGCATTTCCTCCGGCAGGATGTCTTCGGTGAGTCGCGAGGTGGCCGTGGGTGCCAATACGTTGACGGTCACGCCGTACTTGACCCCTTCGAGGTAAAGGCAGCGCATCAACCCGGCGATGCCGGCCTTGGCTGCGCCGTAGTTCGTCTGGCCGAAGTTGCCGAGCAATCCCGAGGTTGAGCTGGTCATGATGATCCGACCACCATGTCCCTGTTCCAGCATCTGATCATAGGCCGCCTTGCTCGACAGGTAGGTTCCGCGCAGGTGCACGTCCACCACCACGTCCCACATGTCGTCGGTCATGTTCTTGAACGACTTGTCACGCAGGATGCCGGCGTTGCAGATGCAGATGTCCAGCTTGCCGAAGCTGTCCACGGCGGCCTGAACCATCGCTCGCGCCGCCTCCGGATCGGAAACAGAACCGTAATCGGCAACCGCCCGGCCGCCGGCCTCGGTGATCTCCGCGACGACCTGGTCGGCCATGTTGTGGCCGGCGCCGGTCCCATCCCGGGCGCCACCGAGGTCGTTTACTACGATCGCAGCGCCTTCCTGTGCCAGCAACAGTGAATGGGTGCGGCCAAGGCCGCCACCTGCGCCGGTCACCAGCGCGACTTTTCCGTCCAGCATACCCATATGGATTCTCCTTTAGCGTTGAATTGAATTCGTCCGGAAGATTTGCAACGCGGTCAGATTCTGTCGAGCGGCCGTTGGCGACCCTCGCAGCGGAACCTCGTGTCTTCCCCTCGAATTCCTGCCCCTTGTGTTCATGCGCGGTTGCTTGGCAGGATTACGCGCTCGGCGGAGTCTATGAGAAAAGCCGGCCTGGGCCAAATGCAGCTCCGGTCGATAACTGTCCAAATCTGGGGAATGTCATGTCTGATGCGCTGTTCGATTTCACCGGCAAGGTGGTACTGGTCACTGGCGGTAGCCGCGGGTTGGGCAAGGAGATGGCGCTGGCCTTCGCGGAACGCGGTGCCGACGTGGTCATCGCCAGCCGCAAGCTCGACAATTGCCAGGCGGTTGTCGCGCAGATCGAGGCACTGGGTCGGCGCGGACTGGCTCACGCCTGTCACATTGGCCATTGGGACGAAGTTGAAGGCCTGGTGGATGCCGCCTATGCGGAGTTCGGGCGGGTCGACGTGTTGATCAACAACGCCGGAATGTCGCCACTGTACCCATCGCTGGTGGAGGTTAGCGAGGACCTGTTCGACAAGGTGATTGCGCTCAATCTCAAGGGCCCGTATCGACTGAGCGCCCTCATTGGTACCCGGATGGCCGAAGGTGAAGGGGGCAGCATTATCAACATATCGAGCACGGCATCCGTCAATCCGGCTCCCGACTCCGAGCCCTATGGGGCGGCCAAGGCCGGTTTGAATAACCTCACCCGTTCCTTTGCGTTCGCCTTCGGGCCGAACGTCCGGGTGAACTGCATCATGGCCGGACCGTTCCTGACCGATATATCAGACGCCTGGGACATGGAGGCCTTTGCGGCGCGCGCTGCCACGTCCATCGCCCTGCGACGTGGCGGTGAACCTGAAGAAATAGTCGCCGCCGCGCTTTACCTGGCCGGTTCGGGAGGCAGCTTTACCACCGGGGCGATCATCCGCGTCGACGGTGGCAGTCGCTGAGTTCTGGACATCAGGATACCGGGCGCGCTTTCTCTGGTCTGCTAAGGGGGGGTCTGCTAGATAGAGAAGGCGGCTACCACCTCGCTGGCAGGGTTCGCACCGGTCAGGCGCTCGATCGTCTCCATACCGCCTGGATTGGCAATGTTGTACTCAATTACGTAAGGCCCCGCGATATCAATTGCCGCGAAGCGGACGCCGCGGTCGCGCAGAAACTCGGCAACTCGTTGGGCAATCTGCTGTTCTGAGGCGGTCAGGGTATGGCAGACGGCCCGCGCGTCGGCGCTGAGGTTGGCGCGGTGATCGGGACCCGGAAGTCTTCGGTAGCAGCCGACCACTTTGCAATTCGCGACCAGCACGCGGGTTTCGCCGCTCTCGATCTCGGCAACGTAGCGCTGCACAATGCAGTACCTGGACGCATCGGGTCCGGTCAGCTCGGCGAGCAATGTGTTCAGACCCGGGTCGCTTGCGTCGACCCGTTCGACCTGGCGACCGAAGCTACCGGCAGTGGGTTTCAGTATCCACGTTCCACCGCCCTCCACGATCGAGCGCAGCCACTGCGGATCGCAACTTGCGTAGGTTTCTGGATGCAGGTCCGCCAGTTCGGTCAAGGGCAGCGCGTGTTTGGCATGCAGTTCCAGCAGCGCTTTCGCCGTGTTGACCATCCGGCCTGGCGGGACGTTTGCTAGCAGTTGCATGCGGTCGAGGAATGACTGCCGGTTGCCGAGACCGAGCAACCAGATCAGGTCGAACTCGTCGAGACGGCGCTGGTCGGGTCCGATGCTCAGCACGCCGCTACCGCTGCGGATGGCATCCTGGTCGCGGCGCGCCACCTGCCATCCGGCGGCCGCGAACGCCGTCGCCAATCGCTCCGGATTGTCGTTTGCCGCGTCGGCGGTGGCGGTGCTGAGTAGGCAGATTGACGGCATGGTGAGATCCGAACTCGGGTTCAACATGGTAAGCGTTGCAGGCTCCTGTGTTAAAATCCTACGTCCCTAGGGTTACCAGCGGCAACAGCCGCGCCGGTGCAGCCATGAATCTGCCGGACCACAGTCTGCAGGGAGAGCAGATCCCGATCTACCACCCCGAGGCGCTGAGCCCCGATGCAATCGCTGGGCTCAAGGCCGAGATTGCGGGATTGCTCGAGTCCCGTAACGCCGTGCTGGTGGCCCACTACTATGTCGATCCAGACGTCCAGGACCTGGCAGAAGAGACCGGCGGTTGCGTCTCCGACTCCCTGGAAATGGCACGGTTCGGACGCGACCACAAAGCGCAGACGCTGGTCGTGGCTGGAGTTCGCTTCATGGGCGAAACCGCGAAGATTCTGTCGCCGGAAAAGCAGGTGCTGATGCCTACGTTGGAAGCGACCTGTTCTCTGGACCTGGGTTGCCCTCCAGAGGAGTTCGAAGCGTTTTGCGCAGCGCACGAAGACCGCACCGTGGTGGTGTACGCGAACACCTCGGCACGGGTCAAAGCCATGTCAGATTGGGTGGTCACCAGCAGCGTCGGGTTGGCGATCGTCGAGCACCTTGCGGCGCGCGGGGAGAAAATCCTGTGGGCGCCGGATAAGCATCTGGGCGCGTACATCAGCCAGCAGACCGACGCCGACATGCTGTTGTGGAGTGGCGCCTGCGTTGTCCACGAAGAGTTCAAGTTCAAGGCACTGATCGACCTGAAGGCTGTGTACCCGGAGGCCGCGGTGCTGGTGCATCCGGAGTCGCCGGCCGCGGTCATCGGCATCGCCGATGCGGTAGGTTCGACCAGTCAGCTCATCCATGCTGCACAAACGCTACCCAATGAGATCTTCATCGTTGCCACCGACCGCGGTATCTTCCACAAGATGCGCGCTGCGGCTCCCGGCAAGCGATTCATAGAAGCGCCGACCGCGGGAGACGGTGCCACCTGCCGTAGCTGTGCTCATTGTCCGTGGATGGCGATGAATGAGCTGACCGCGCTGCGCGATTCACTCGTCGCCGGCGATCGGGAGATCTTCGTAGATGCGGAAATCGGTCGGCGGGCGATGTTGCCGCTGAACCGCATGCTGGAGTTCGCCGCGGGCTAGGCTGCGCAGCGAGATTCGCAAGGGCTAAGAGCGGCGCATTTCTTCGAGTTCACCGCGGAAATCGCGAATGCGCTGGTCGATGCGCGCGTTCAACTGATAGTTGTCCGGGTCGGCCAGGATCCGCGCGTATTCGAGGTGTTTGATGGCACTCTGGTAGTTGCCGACCAGCGCAAAGTACTCGGCCCTGGCCTGATGCACACCGATCGTATTGCCAGCCAGGCCGGCGGTCTCGGCGAGCTCGAACCAGATATCGTCGTCGTCGCGATAGATGGTCGATAGATGCTCCAGCACCTCTTCGGCGTCCTCGTAGCGCCGAGCACCGGTCAACGCAGTTGCGTAGAGCACCGACATCGGCTTGTTGTCCGGATTGATCACCAGTTGGTGTGCGAGTAGCCCAATGGCTTCGTCAAATCGCTTCGCGCCGATCAGCAGATCTGCGTGTGTCGAGATGTACAGAATGTCTCGCGGGTGACTAGGGAAGATGATCTTGGCGACATCCAGGGCTTCTTCATGGCGTTTGGCCGCGCCAAGCGCTACCGCCAGCCCGTAGTAGGCCCAATCTGCGCCGTCGGTCTGCTCTACGAGGTCACGGAACCTTTGCACGCCTTCGCTCGGGGTCTCGGCATATCGAACCATTGCTCGCGCCCGCATCAGCTGAAAGTGCTGGGAGTTTGCATAGCCGCGACGGGGATATTGGCTGCTCTGGTTGCGGGCGTCGCTGATGCGCGACTCGGTCAGCGGGTGGGTAAGCAGAAATTCCGGCGGGCGTCGGCTGTACCGATAGGCGCGCTGCATGCGTTCGAACATCCGCGACATGCCGTGAGGATCCAGACCTGCCTCGTACATGGTGTTGATGCCGATGCGGTCTGCTTCCTGCTCGCGTCCGCGGCTGTAGCGCAGTTGGCTTTGTTGAGCCACACCCTGGGTCGCACTGATCGCGGCCATCCCGGCATCGCCGCCGGCGGTGGCGGCGATGACAATCGATGCAAGCATGGCGGCAAGATAGGGAAGTGTCTGACGCTGTTGCATTTCGACACCGCGTGCAAAGTGGCGCTGACTGAGGTGGGCCAACTCATGGGCGAGCACCGACGAGTATTCATGGACATCCTTGGAATAGAGATACAATCCCATGTTGATGCCGACTACGCCGCCGGGTGCTGCAAAAGCGTTCAATTGCGGGCTGTCTATCAACACCGGGTGAAGAATCTTGGTCTTCAGCTCCGAGTGCTCGGCCAGCTGAGCCAGTTGCAGCTCGGTATAATATTTCAGGATCGGATCACGCACTGTTGGCACTCTGCTGCGGATCTGACGCAGGAATTGCTCGCCAAGCGCGCGCTCGACCTCCAACGACACGATCGCCGATGAGGCGTCGCCCAGATCAGGCAGGCGCTCGCTGGTGGTGGCTATTGCGAGCGCCGCCGCGAACAGCGACAGCAGTGCAACGGAGATTCGGCTTCCGATCCGCTTAGCATCCATGGCGCGCATGATATGTGGATAGCGGACGCCGAGCAAAAGTTCCATTACACCGGTGCTGCGCTGAAGGGTCTGCCGCTGTGCGATACTGCGGCGACCACGGAGACGACACACGATGACCGAACGTGCAGCGGTTGAACTCGACCTCAAAGGGCTCGATTGCCCCATGCCCCTGCTCAAGGCGAAAAAGGCGCTGAACGAGATGGCGCCGGGCGCGCTGCTGCGGGTCATCGCTACAGATCCCGGGTCGGTTCGCGATTTCGAGGTGTTTTCACGGCAAAGCGGCAACGAACTGCTGGAATCCGTGTCCGGCGACGGTGAGTTCCGCTATTTGTTGCGCAAGAAGGTTCAGTAACCGCCGTGCGATTCCTTGAGGTCATTGGCGGCTGGATCAACCGTTACTTCTCGCACGAAGAGGCGATCTATCTCGTCGTCTTGCTGATCGCCAGCTTCCTTGTTCTGATCACGCTGGGAGGCGTGCTGGCGCCGGTATTGACCGGGCTGGTGCTAGCGTTCCTGCTGCAGGGAATCGTGGTTCGCCTGGAGCGCTGGCGCATACCGAATGGACCAGCCGTGTACCTGACCTTCGTCCTGTTTCTTGGCGCGCTGGTCGCGCTGATGCTGTTTCTTTTCCCCCTCGTATGGCGGCAGTTGTCTTCGCTGGTAAACGCCTTGCCGGAGGTCGTTTCTCAATTGCAGACGCTGATGCGGCGGTTGCCGGAGTGGCTGCCCGATCTGATTGATGACGCGCAGGTCGATTCGTGGTTGGCGACGCTGAGCGGCGAACTCGGTGGGCTGGGCCGGGTCGTTCTGGAGGGCGTGCTGGCCCAGGTACCCTCGGTGCTGGGGTTGACCGTGTATCTGGTGCTGGTGCCTTTTTCCGTGTTCTTTTTTCTTCGCGATCGTGACCAGATCATTTCCTGGGTTGCTTCGCAGCTGCCGAGAGAGCGGCCGCTGCTCGACCAGGTAGGCGGCGAGTTGAATGTACAGATCGCCAATTACGTCCGCGGCAAGGCGGTTGAGATCCTGATCGTTGGTTCGGTCACCTTCGTTGTATTTACGATTCTCGGGCTCAACTACGCCGCACTGCTTGGTGTGATTATCGGGTTGTCGGTGCTGGTGCCTTTCATCGGTGCGGCGGTGGCGACCCTCCCGGTGGCGCTGGTTGGGGTCCTTCAGTGGGGTTGGTCTCTGGAGCTGGTGTACGTACTCGGTGCGTACGCGGTCATTCAGGCGTTGGATGGCTTCGTGCTGTTGCCGCTGCTGCTGGGCGAAGCGGTCGACCTGCACCCGATTGCAATCATCGTCGCCGTGCTGGTGTTCGGTGGCTTGTGGGGATTCTGGGGCGTGTTCTTCGCGATTCCACTGGCCACCCTGTTCAAGGCCGTGAGCAACGCCTGGCCGCGTCATGAGCTGGACCAGCTCGTCGAACCTGCGGCGGCGTCCGCGGAAGTCGCAACCGAGGCGTCGCCCTAGGAAGTGCCCCTGAAGCGGCGACTCAGGAAGCCACCTTGTGATCGACTCGAGGCGCCATTACCATGATCGCCGTTTCGGTCAGAACCTTCTCGGGATCATTCCATGTTATCCGGCAGTATCGTCGCGCTGGTGACACCCATGCGCGCCACTGGCGAGGTCGATTGGGAAGCGCTCGACGCACTCCTCGATTGGCATCTCGATAGCGGCACGCACGGGATTGTGCCCGTGGGCACGACGGGAGAGTCCGCTACCCTGAGCGTGACCGAACACCTCGAGGTTGTGGCGCGAACCGTTGAGCGGGTCGCAGG
>PVMK01183554.1_pt1 | contig 21894 bp, 28 predicted proteins | sample 1853481 | NCBI WGS metagenome assembly PVMK01 (sample SAMN08533507, study PRJNA380276) | Marine sediment metagenome, whole genome shotgun sequencing project.
CATATCATCCAGTAGGAGGAAGCAACATACCTTATCTCATTTACAAAAATTATAATTCATCAGCCATGGTATTACATAGTATATCAGACCATTCACTAAATTTACCCTCAAAAAACGAAGTGGAAAACTATCTAAAAAATTTAGAAAATAGCGAAGTCAAAGAAGAGGGATTACAATGCACAGAACCAGTAACAGTTCAAATAAACAAAGCAAGAGTAACAGGATTACTATTTGGAAAAAATCCATTATTGTTTTTATCCTTATCTCCACATGGAATGGAAGATATTCCAAGTTACATGAAGACAGAAATTGAACAATATGCAAAGAATCGAAACTATGTCAAAACAATCATAGTAGATTGTCACAATGCCATGGGAAAAGAAATTTCAAAAGAAGATGGTGAAGATATGTTAAAAGCCGCTAAATCTTGTTTAGACTCTCTAATGACAAAAAACAGTTTTCCAATTGAATTTGGTTATGCAAATTCAGATGACATGGATGTATGGACGGAAGACTTGGGCATGGGTGGACTAGGAATTGTTTGTCTTAAGATCAATAATAAAAAATATTTTCTTGGATGGGCAGATGCTAATAATATGGAAAATGGGGTAAGAGAAAAAATCATAGACAGTTTTGCAAAAAGAGATTTTCAATTACTTGAGATTTGTACATCTGATACTCATTATGCACCAGTTAAAGCTAGAAATAGAAATGGGTATTACCAGTTAGGTTTGATTACAGGTTCTGAAAAATTATCAAAATGGTTTTTGAGTATTGCAAAAATTGCTGAAACAAAAACAACATCTGCAAAGTATGAAATTTTGGAAAACCAAGCAGATGTAAAAATTATGGGGCAGGGGATATTTGAGGACTTTTCCAAAGCACTTGATAACTCTTTGAAAATATCAAAAGGATTTATGATTGGCGGGGTATGTCTTTTCATAACTAGTTTGTTTCTATAGTCTTCATCTGATCAATATTCCCATAAAATTCATCAATAAATGAAGAGAATTGGAAAATAGGTACTATCGGCACACTTTCAATGAAATCAACTTTATCTCTATACAATGTAACAATTACAGGCACAGATATTGCTCCAGGAGTTTTTGCAACATAGTGTTTTGTTCTTTCAATCTGCTTTCTGACAGCAGTTGTTAATGATGAAGTGTTGTAACGCTTCCAATGTTTACAATCAATTAAAATTGCAATACCCAATCGAATCCCGATAACATCAATTTCCATTCTAGGTTTAGTCAAAATCATGTTTTTGATTACTGCAAAATCTTTTGATGCCAAAATTGTTGCAGTTAATCCTTCAAAATCTGAATGGGAAAATTCCATTTATTACTTTGATTTCAACTCGTTCAGGGACTACAAGCCCTTGACTGCCTTGTTCACGTGTGATAACAGTTCCAGTTACTTTTAATTTTTCACCAGCTTGGTACTGAGATTTATCAGTAGATACAAAGAGAGGTATTGTTGATATGGAATCATTTTCAGGGTCTTTAGAGATTTTAAAGTACATATCTGTACTCAAGGTATCAGTAGCTAGCCTTACTTTGTAGGTTCCAAAATTAGAAGATCTTTCGAATCTTACATCATCACTTGTCAAGAATTGAGTTTTTTCAGCAATTGGAGTATCCCAAGACCATGAAAAACGTTGGTTGTCAAGAGTTGCACCATAAGTGGTGCTGGTTCCATCAGGCCGTGTCAAAAATATCTTAATTGAAGTATCGCCAGTAGGTGGAATTGTACCGCTAAGATAAACAGTTTCGTTTAAGCCATAAACATCTTTATCAAATGAAATCTTGGCGTTACCAGCTGCAAATGTAATGCCTTCTAAAGGATCAATTACAGTGATAGTTTTGAACACAACATTTCTTTGATATTCAGCTCTTGCAACATATTCACCTGCAGCTACAGCGCCTTGAGTTACAGGAAGTAGAAGTGTAAAGCTTCCAGATGTTTCAGGAATAGCTGTAAAATGATATCCAACTACAACACCATCATTTGACCTAGTCTTTGCTCCTTTTGGCAATGCAACTATTTCTAGAGGACGTCCATCTTCATAGGTAAAAGTTATACTAACATCGGCAGCTGTCCTATAACTTTGATTTTCATAAGGATTTAGAATAAACCCTGTAAATATTATGGTGTCACCAATTGTGTAAACGTCTTTATCAGATTCAAGGGTTATTGGTTTAGTCTGTGCGACAAAATTTTCAGGATCTTCTACAACATGAATTATTACAGTTGCAGAGCCAATATTCTTTCGTACATCAATTTTATAATCACCTAGTCTGCGTTCAGATTCAGGGATTTTAAAAGTGTGAGAAAAAGTGAAATCACCTAATACGACAACCCCAGTAGTACTTTTGAAGGTGTTAGAAACATAGCCCACTTCATTACCAATGGAAGTTTGTGTTGTTTGTTCTATCTTCAAGTCTAATGTACTAACATAATTTTGATTTAGTCTACCTGTGATTTTTACTTCTTCACCTATAGCATATGCTACTTTATCAGTCCAAAGTGAGATTGCAACATCTTCTTTTACATCCTCTAATACCTCAAATGTAGTATAAACAAACTTGCCAGAATATTCAGCCTCAACAACATAATTTCCATAATTTGGATTTACATTGTCAATGTAAACATTAGTTGTAGATGCAGATGAAGGAGCCTTTCTATCCAGAGATGGAAAGAGGGTTCCAGTATGAATTACAGTATCAGCATTGTCTTTAACAGTAATTTTCATTCCCTCAAATGGAATTACTTCAGTAGTAGTACCAATAATTGTTACAGTGTCACCTGGAATGTATTGAGATTTATCAGTGGTTATGCTAAGTTCACTATCTTCTTTTTTCTCCTGTGCAATTAATTCAAATCCTAATGAGAAACTTGTATTTGCGGTTACACCAGCATAATCTACAGACACATCATAAATTCCTTCATTAGCTCCAACTACTTGTTGTAGTTTAAGAGTAGTAGCATAATTCAAATCTCGATCAGGGTATAAAGAAATATTTTTGTAATAACCAGGACCAGAGATATTGATTAAAATTCGTTCTTGATAAAACTGTGGGCTATAGGTAATAATTTCTTCTGAAACACTTCCCGAAATTATTGCATAGTCATCCATCAGATAGGAAGATTTGTCTGATGTAACTCGTTACAGTAATTTCATCATCATCTTGTGTTTCTATTAGTTTTCCATTTGATGATCCTGGGAGTAGGGGCTACAAATTTCCAATCATCAATATTATCAGAACCATAACCATCATAGATTCTCTGCCACGATTTAAAATCATTTGTAATATCAGTAAGAATAGGTGTTTTATCTATAACAATTCCATTTGCATCTCTTAGTTCTATTACTTCATTATAATCTGTAAACCAAGAGTTTTGATGATAAAATGTTAAGAATTGCCCGGGTTTAATTATTGTGCCAGGAGAAATAGTCTTTATTTTTTTGAGAACAGTTGTAGATGCAATTTCCCAATCAGCTAAAGAAACATTAGAATCAGTAGGATTGTAAAGTTCTATCCACTCAGATATACCCAATGCATCATTCAAAGGAGGATTAATGTCCACCTCATTAATTACAACATTATCTGAAATTGTTTGGGCATGCACAGGAACTATAATTCCTACTAGTAGGAATATAGAAAATACTATTGCTAGATTACGATTCATTGCTTTTTCCTGATTTGGTAGGCTAAAAGACTCATTTTAGAATGGAATTGAGGAAAAGTTGAGCTTGTTGTTAAAGTCATATATCTTAAAACCATCAATAATTAAACCTGATTTTTCGGTATTAAGGTATGCGTAGGAATTATTCTCTGAGAATAGTCACAATTTGGGACATTTTTTATTGGATATTTTAGAACCACATTCCATACATATTCCTTCACCTACATCTCGTTCAATTGATTGTTTTCTCTTTCCAACATAAACCTTGATTCCAAAATACATGATTGTTACAATAACTACAGCAAAGGCAAGTCCTGTAAATGGAGTCAGACCAATCATGAAAAGCAAAAGTCCCACAATCAAAAGAATATCTCGTCTTTCAAATTTCATTAAAATCAAGACATCATAAAGTTGATAAAAACATGCCGGAGCTCAGAGCCAATTAGTTTACTTCATTTCAAAGTCATTACTCTAACTCTTCTTCATTGCTCGGCAGTAATATTAGATAATAATTTGATAATAAGATAATGATTATGGTGGGATCGGCGAAATTTGAATTCGCGACCTCTGCGTCCCAAACGCAGAATCATACCAAGCTAGACCACGATCCCAGTAAATCCTAAAAGTTACCCAATTTAAGCTTCACAGATAATCATTTTAAAGGCACTCAAAAGATCAAAAATATGCAAATCGAAGATTACATCAAAGCAGGAAAGATTGCTGCAGAAGTAAGAGAGATGGTTCGAAAAAAAGATTGGGTTGGAAAAACAGTTTATGAAATTTGTGAAGAAGTTGAAGGGGAAATTAAAAAGAGAGGAGCAAAATGTGCATTTCCAGTAAACACCAGTATCAATGAAGTTGCAGCTCATTATACTGCAGAACCAAATGATCCAATTACAATCAAAGATACAGACTTGGTAAAAATTGATCTAGGTGCACAGATTAATGGTCACATTGCAGATACTGCAGTAACTGTTTGTTATGATGCACAATTTGATGGTATGGTTCAAGCAGCTGAGGACGCATTAGGAAATGCAATGTCCATGATAAAATCTGGAGTAAAAGTAAGTGACATTGGACGTACCATTGAAACTACAATAAAACAAATGGGATTCAAACCAATTGCAAATCTTAGTGGACATTCATTAGAACAATACACAATACATGCTGGAAAATCCATTCCAAATATTTGGTCAATTGGGGGATTTGCGCTTTCAGAGAATTCTGCTTACGCATGTGAACCATTTGTAACAACAGAACAAGCTGGAGGATTTGTTAGAAACGGGCAAATAAAAAATATTTTTGCCATAAATTCACGAAAGAAAACAAAAGATTCTGAGGCCGATAGATTACTTGATTTTATTTGGAATAATTTTAACATGTTACCATTTGCATTGAGATGGATAACTGTAGAATGGGAAGAAAAGAAGGCAAGAGAATTACTAGAAATTTTGATAAAGAAAAAAGCAGTGCAAGCATATCCTATTCTAATTGAAGTAAATGAGCAAAGAGTTGCTCAAGCTGAGCATACATTCATTCCTACAGAAAACGGCGTCACAATTACAACTATTGCTCTATAGTTTCACCAAAGATTTTCTCAATGATAGTCATTCCATCACATGAAGTGCATTTTGATGATTCAGTAAATAGGACATCACCTTCGGTAAATTTTCTTTTTCTTAGCATTTCACATTTTTTACATTTTTCAACTGTATATGCGGTGATAATTTTTTTCTTAGAGAACATTATTGAGGCACCCCAACAGTATTGCCCACACCAATTATCAACACAGATTGACCTTCTTTGGTATTTTCTTGAATCATTTCATAAATTTGTGAACGAACAGGGTCAGCTTGATCAGCAATTTCTTTTGTCATCAAAGTAATTGCCTCCTTTACTGATTGCTTAACCACTATAGAAAAAACGGGGATGTTATTGTTAGTGGCAATTGCTTCAATTTGAAATCTGTCAAAACCCATCCCACCAATAGCTGCCCCAAAACCATGTGAAACAGTTGCAGAGTCTTCACCTTCCATTTTTAACGCAGCATCAATCATAATAATTGCATCAAGTTTATTGTTAGAAACAATTATTTCTAATGCATCAGCAGGTCTGCCCACAGTAGAACTTGGGCCTTCTGCTTTTAAAAGAAATAATTTTCTATTCTCAAATTCAGTTTTTGCAAGAACAGTTTGAAATGCAACAGTTTCTTTTTGACTATCCAACATCATTTTTCCTACAACCATCGGGCCAATTCCATCCCCAACAGGTTGTCCTGCTTTAAACGCAGGAATTGCTTCTTTCATCGCCTCTGCTTGCTCCATTATAAAAGGAAGAAGCATTTGGAGAGGTAAAATTAGAGGATAGTTGTTTTGTTTTTTTGCAGTCAAGTACATATGATTAACAATTTTGTAAATCATTTGTAATGAGGAAGCAATTTCAAGCAAAGTTTGTACTTTATTTAATTCCAAATTACTGATTTCTGGAGAAAACAATTTTACTTGTTCCCGAGTATAATCTTCTCTAGACCTTACAGTGTGTCTTACTTTGTCAATTATGCCATTAGGATCCATGTCAACGGGCATAATTGTAAAATAATCTAAAAATCTATCAATTTTTTTTATAGGATCATCTTTTGGTTTTAAATTTGTTTTAATGTAATCAATTAATTCAGTTCTTGATTCAACTTTAAAACTATCAAGTTTTTTAATTCCTTTTTTGATTTCACCCGAAGTAATGTATAATTGAATTCGTTGGCCATAAAACACGAAAAGAATTATTGGAATTATCCAGATTATCATCATTAATGGATTTGTGTCATCACCCATTCCAAACAACTGATCAAAATCAAAATTTGTAAAATTCACTAGACCTAGCGTTTGTCAGATCTCAATTAAACCATTCGTCTAGTCTTCAGAGTAAATCGATCTCAAAAATTCAAAAAAAGCATTTAGATGAATGAGATAATGCGAGTGCTTTTATTATAGTTCAAATAGAAAAAGCTGAATATGCCTCAAACAAAACCTATTGTAAGCGTAGAAAACGTAGTAGCTTCAGCAGATGTAGGCCAGAAAATGGACTTGAATGAAATCACTAAAACATTTCCAGATGTAGAATATCACCCTGATCAATTTCCAGGTCTAGTTTTTAGATTAAAGAGCCCAAAAACTGCAACATTGATTTTCACTTCAGGTAAAATGGTATGCACTGGTTCTAAATCGGAAGACTTGGCAAGAAAGGCAGTAAAGACAGTTGTACAAAAACTTCGAAAAGGTGGAATTAAGGTAAAAAAGGATGCTACAGTGACGATACAAAACATGGTAGCTTCAATCAATTTAGGTGGAAGAATTCATTTGGAGCAAGCAGCAAGAACATTACCACGAAGTATGTACGAGCCAGAACAATTTCCAGGGCTTATTCATAGAATGTTAGACCCAAAAACAGTAATTTTGTTATTTTCTTCAGGGAAACTTGTCTGCACTGGAGCTAAAAAAGAGGAAGATGTGTTTAGATCTGTAAACAATTTACATGCATTATTAGAAGAAAAAGAACTAATGATTTATGATTAGTGAGAGAAATAAATTGAATTCCCTTTCAAAAATTAATTAAATTATTTAATAGGACTTCCTAAAGGAACATCTTCATTTACTGTCAACCAAAATGGTTTGTCATCAACATCAGCTGCCAACAGCATTGCATTTGATTCAACTCCTGCCATTTTTTTTGGTTCCAGATTTGCAATTACAATTACAGTTTTTCCTACAATATCTTCAGGTTGATAGTATTGTGCACCACCAATAATCACATCTCGTTGATCATCATTTCCCAAATCAATTTTGCCTTTGATAATCCTAGATTTTCCTTCAATGGGTTCAGTTTTAATAATTTTTGCAACTCTAATGTCTAGTTTTATAAAATCATCATATGATACATTGGGCATAACGAACTCTAATTTCTCCTGTTAAAATAAATTTCGAATTTATTGTAGTTCACTTTTGTCAATTCCACTAGTTTCAATTTCATATTTTAGAGCAGCAGGAAGTTCCACGTATTTTTTGTTAACTAGTTCAATAATTTGATCTTCTGGTACATCAACTTTTTTTAACAATTTTCCTCGTTGATGAGCGTATGAATTTTTCCAAAAACCAGCACCATCGAAAGTTCCTATTTTTGGCATATATTTTGAGGGTTTCATTTTCTTTCAAATTTAAAGTGACTGTGATGGAAGAGTGGCAAAGGCCATTGGAACTGGAGTTACTGTTCCGGATTTTAGGCATGTTGCCCACCACAGTCTACTTGAAATCCAATAGTAATCTAATATATTTGATGTAGTTTGCATAAAGAATTAATTGAAAAAATCAAAACAAACGATACTTTTTGTTCTTGTTTTAACTCTAATGTCAGGAGTTGGTCTGCTCTCTTTTGTTTCTGCACAAGAAGAATCTCAAATTCCTACATGGATAAAGACTGCAGTTGGGTTTTGGGTAAACGATCAAATTTCAGATGAAGAGTTTCTTAAAGCGATTGAGTATTTTGTTAAAAATGAAATGATTAAAGTTCCTTCTCAAACAATTGAGGATAAAGTATTGATTGATAATCTGCAAATATTACAAGCAGAGATCAACATGAAAATAGAACAATCACGTGAATTAGTAAATCTTCCTCAAATTCAACAATCACTTGTAGAATCTAATGTTTCATATGCTGCAACTGGATCTCCTGAGGAAATAATTCGACAGATTGAAGAAAGGTGGCAATCAAGTGATCCAAATTTACCAAATTCAGTTGCATTCAATTTAATTCATAATCCTGCATCAGATATCCTACGTTCAATCATGGATATTGATAAAAAATCAGAAAGTAAATTCAAATATGCTGAAATCTTTGTCACCAATCAATACGGTGCCAATATAGCACAATCACATAAAACATCGGATTTTAGACAAGATGATGAATCATGGTGGCAGAAAGCAAAACAAAATGGAATATTTTTGTCTGAAAGCGGATATGACGAAAGCGCTGGCGTTTATTCAAGTGATATTGCGCTAAGAATTCTAGATGATGATGGAAATTTTATTGGAGTAATAAAGGCAGTTGTAAATGTAGAATCCATTACAGATGATTTTTCATAATTTAGTTAATGTCCAGTAAATAAGAACATAGTATATTTAATGCGGAACAAATGTTTGTAGAACATGGGAATAATTGAGGTTGAAATAGAAATCGATTCTACAGTTGACAAAGTTTGGGATGTTGTTTCAGACATTGATAACGAACCAAAATTTTGGAAAGGAACAAAAGAAATCAAAAACTTGTCCAAAGATGGAAACACAGTCAATAGAGAAATTACAATTGCATTCAGAGATCAAAAATGCATACAAGAAGTAAAACTTCAACCAAAAGAGAAGATAGAATTCAAATTCACAAAAGGCATCATAAAGGGTGAGAAAACCATATCTCTTATTCCTAAAGATAAAAAAACAATACTAACCACAGTTTGGGACATAAAGCTAACTGGAATGATGGGAATGTTTACAGGCATAATTAAAAAACACATCAAAAGTGGTACTGAGCAAGCAATGCAAAGTATCAAAAAAGAAATCGAGATCTAGATTCATGGAATTATTTATTGAGATATTCAATTATTCACTAACTGCAATTCTAATTGGGAGTTTCTGGTGCTTGGGATATTTCTTATCAAGTCAATGATGGATTCATTTAGATTTACACCATATCTTGACAAATTTGAAAATACTTCAAAATCACATCCCAAGGTTTCAATAATTCTTCCAGCAAGAAATGAAGAGAAATTTATTGGTAAATGTTTAGACTCGTTAATTAAACAAGATTACGAAAATTATGAAATTGTAGTTATTGATGATTCATCTGATGATGCAACAGGAAAAATAATTTCAGAGTATGCAAAAAGAGATTCTAAAATAATTTCAGTTTATGCAAGACCTAAACCAGAAGGATGGATGGGTAAAAACTGGGCATGTATGGAAGGGATATAGAAAAGCAACAGGAGAACTGTTGTTATTTACTGATGCAGATACAAAACATTCTACAAATGTACTATCACTTGCAGTGGCTCATTTAATTTCGTTTGATTTAGATGCATTATCTGCAATTCCAAAAATGGTAACATTTGATTTTTGGACAAAGATTACACTTCCAATGATTTCTACATTTTTGCATACTAGGTTTTCAGCATTAAATGTAAACAACCCTTCAAAAAAGACAGGTTATTTCTTTGGAAGTTTCTTCATCTTGAAAAAAAAGACATACGATGAAGTAGGTATGCATGAAGGAGTAAAGCAAGAAATTATTGAAGACGGTGCATTAGGAAAAAAAGTAAAAGAATTAGGTTATAAAATGAAGATGGTACGAGGAGATCATCTAATTGATGCTGTTTGGGCTCGAGATAAGAGCACATTATGGAATGCACTGAAAAGACTAATGGTTCCACTATACATTCAAAGTGGAAAAATTGCAATTGGTATTTTCTTTGCTGTAGTATTTTTGTTGTTTATTCCGTTTCCAGTATTTGCTGTATCCACATTATTACCAGTAGAAACAACATCGGCAAAGATACTTTGTATTTCTGCAGGATTTGCTTCAACTTTAATTTACATAGGAGCAATAATTGAGGCAAAAGTTGGACTTGGGTTAAGATTTGTTCATGCATTATTTGCACCTCTAGGAGGACTAGTGGTGGTTTTAGGATTTTTAAGCGGATTAATTCAGGCAAAGAGTGCCTCTTCTGTCACATGGAAAGAGAGGAGCTACTCAATGAAAGATCATACTCAAAGTTCAATCAGTGTATAGCAAGCCTTTTAGATAGAAAATAGAGAATAAAAAATCTCATGGACAAATCAAGTATGTTTGTAGGTGGGACTATTGGAGCCATAATTGTAGTTGTCATATTTGCAATACTATTTGTTTCACCACCAGAATCAATGAAGCCGGAGATCGTAGTAAGTAATGGTCATTCGCCAAGTACAGTAGGAGAAATAACTCCGCTCTATTCAAAGAGTTTTTCATTAATTGAGATTTTTGAGAAAGATGAATCAGGAGTGGTAAAAGTCAGCGTGCAAAGAAGTGAGACATCTGATGTAACAAATGGTGTAGGTTCAGGTTTTGTTTTTGATAAAAAAGGCCACATAATTACAAATGCTCATGTCATTAATGATGCAAAAAAGATCATAATTACATTTCTTGACGGTAGATCATATAATGCAGAAATCATCGGAATAGATGAATTCACAGATATTGCAGTAATCAAGGTCAGTGCAGATTTGACATTGTTGCATCCATTAGCACTTGGAGATTCATCTAATCTTAAAGTTGGAGAAACAATTGCTGCAATTGGAAATCCATTTGGATTATCAGGTTCTATGACCTCAGGAATCGTAAGTCAGTTAGGAAGATTACTTCCATCAGGCGCAGGATATTCTATTCCAGACATAATTCAAACGGATGCTGCAATTAATCCTGGGAAATTCAGGAGGACCATTGTTGAATATGAGGGGAGAGGTTGTTGGAATAAATACTGCAATTCAATCAACAACAGGGCGAATTTACAGGAGTTGGATTTGCAATACCCATCACAAACTATTGCCAAAATTGTACCAACTCTTATTGAAAGAGGGGAATACGACCATCCATGGATTGGAATTTCAGGTCGTGATATAGATCCAGACCTAGCTAAAGTTTTGGGTTTGAAGGATACAGTAGGATTTTTGATAGTGACAGTTGTAGAAAATAGTCCAGCTTCTAAAGCAGGGCTAATAGGTTCTGACAAAATCATGGAAGTTGAAGGAGTCAACTATACAATTGGTGGAGACATCATTGTATCTGTGGATGGGATTGAAGTTAGAAAGATTGATGATATTTTGATATATCTTCAAAGAGCAAAATCTGTTGGAGACGAAATGGTTTTAGAGATTTTAAGAGATAACAGAACAACAGACATCACAGTTATTCTACAAGAGAGACCAAATAGTAATTAGTACAATACAAGCATAAATACTTCGAGCCAAGAACCTTTCTGTTGAACAAGCTTGTGTTAAACTCTGAGAGTTTAAACAATGTTTTAGAGAACAAGATAATTTCTCATCAAGACATTATTGATATTTATCAAAATGCAGTAGAAGATCCTAATGAACTTTTTTCAGCTGCACAAAATTTAAGAAAAAAATTCAAAAAAGATTCAGTTACATTTTCAAAAAAAGTATTTTTTAACATAATCAATCTCTGCAAAGATACTTGTTCTTATTGTACATACAAAGCAGAACCAGGAGAAGAAAAACTATCTTTGATGTCAAAACAACAGATATTAGAACTATTACAGCTTGCAAAAAAATACAGATGTGTTGAAGCTCTTTTTGTTACAGGTGAGCAACCAGAACAGAGATATCAAGAAGCACGTGATTGGCTTAAGGAAAATGGATTCAAATCAACTGCTGAATATCTAATTCATGCATCAGAACTAGCATTAGAATTAGGATTATTCCCACACACAAATGCAGGTAATCTCAGTTTTGATGAGATGCGAGAGCTAAAGAAAACAAATGTATCAATGGGAATAATGCTTGAAAATGTTAGTGAGAGATTAACAGAAAAAGGGAATGCCACATTATTTGGCTGCAAGTAAAAGACCAAAAGCAAGATTAGAAGTATTAGAAAATTCTGGAAAATTAGGAATTCCAATGACAACCGGAATTCTTTTAGGAATTGGAGAAACAGTAGAAGAGGTTATTGATTCAATTTTTGCAATAAAACAGTTACATCAGAAATATGGAAACATTCAAGAAGTGATTTTGCAAAATTTTCAACCAAAACCAGATACAATTATGAAAAATGTACCAGCAGCTGATGAAAACTATTTCAAAACAATTGTTGCGTTATCAAGAATCATAATGCCAGAGATGAACATACAGATTCCACCAAATCTATCTCCAAAATCATATCAAAGTTTCTTATCTGTTGGAATAAATGATTGGGGGGGAATATCACCATTGACTCCAGATTTTGTTAATCCCGAATTTTCCTGGCCTGAAATTAACAAAGTAGACGAAAATTCAAAAAATGCAGGGTTTGAATTAAAGTGTAGATTCCCAATATATCCAGAATTCTTTTCTTTTGTTAGTAAAGAGTTAAGAGAAAAGATATCAGTTATTGAAAATGAGGAAGGATTAGTAAAGGAGGAATATTGGAGATGACAACTAACATAGAATCACTTTTCAAAAATGCAGATCCTATAGTATCTGAAATCCTAAATAATGTATTATCAGAGAAGGAGATTTCTGAAGTAGATGCTTTGAGATTATACAACACAACTGAGATTGATTTTCATCTAGTAGGGCTTGTCGCAGATGAAATTAGAAGGAGAAGAGTTGGAGATATTGTATCATATGTAGTTAATAGGAATATCAATTTTACAAATGTCTGCATTAAACAATGTGGTTTTTGTGCATTTAGTAGAGATTTTAGAGAGGAAGAAGGATATTTCTTACCAACTGAAGAGATTGTACGACGAGCAAAAGAGGCACACCAGTTAGGAGCAACTGAAGTTTGTGTTCAGGCAGGACTTCCACCAGACATGGAAGGAGACTTGTATGAAAAAATATGCAGAGAAATCAAAAAAGAGATTCCAGACATTCACATTCATGGATTTTCACCTGAAGAGATTCTATATGGAGCAACAAGATCAGATACATCAATTGAAGAATTTCTAAAGAGAATGAAAGAAGCTGGAGTAGATACACTTCCAGGAACATCTGCTGAAATTCTTGATCAAAAACTCAGAGATAAAATCTCCCCAGGCAGAATCAGTGTAAAAGATTGGGAGAAGGTTATCAAAACTGCTCACAAAATGGGAATCAATACAACATCAACTATGATGTTTGGACACCTAGAAACACTCGAAGACAGAGTAAGTCATATTGCTAAATTAAGAGAAATTCAAAAAGAGACAGGAGGATTTACAGAATTTGTTCCTCTAAATTTCATTCCTACTGAAGCACCAATGTACAAGCATCAGTTACATGAAGGAATCAGACAAGGAGCAAGTGGAAATGATGTTTTACTTACACATGCAATTGCAAGAATTATGTTGAATAATTCTGTTGATAATATTCAGATGTCATGGGTAAAAGAAGGTCAAAAAATGTCTCAATTATTGCTGATGTGGGGAGCAAATGATTTTGGAGGAACATTGATCAATGAAAGTATTTCAACATCTGCAGGTTCAGAACATGGTCAGTTATTAAGACCAAAAGAAATAAGGAGAATGATAAAAGAAATTGGAAGAATACCAGCAGAAAGAGATACTCGTTACAAGATTCTAAGAAAGTTTGATGATGTAAATGAGGTTGAAGATGATCTTGACAAAGTTGCAGATACTCAATTTGGCTCATATGCAGAATTGATTAAAATTAATAAATTCAATTATAAAAATCCAAGGACAAGATAATTGTCTGCCTTAGATAAGGCATTAAATCATTCAAAGAATATAGGAATTAATGAATGTGAAATAGTTGTTGTAAAAAAGAAAATCATTACTGTAAGAATTACAGATTCAGAAATAGTAGAAATTAAACAAAACTTTGATGAAAATTTTGGTATTAGATTAATTCATGACAAAAAAATCGCATCAATTCAAACAACAAATCAAGAAGAAATAGAAAAAACAATGGATATTGCATTCAAAACACTATCGAAACTTAAGGCAAGAGATTTTTGGGGAGGACTACCATATAACGCAACTCTCAAGCAACTAGATGGAACATTTGATGAAAAACTGGAGAAGATTTCCGGTGCAGAAGTAATGGATATCGCACAAAATATGATAAATTCAGCAAATAATAACAAGGTAAATACGATTACAGGATCACTAAATATAGTCTCAGAAAAGTTTGAGATTGCAAATTCTAATGGATTGAATCTAAATGACAAGGCCACATACATTTCAGGAATTATTAATGCAGAATCAGAACAAGGTACCTTGCCTGTATCAGGAATAGGATACGCAAGTTGTAGAACCTTATCAAATTTTTCTGCAGAACAAATTGGAGAAGATGCAAAAATTATGTGCATTAAATCAATAAATCCACAAAAAATTGATTCAGACAAGTATTCGATAATTTTTGAACCGTATTCAGTAGGAGAATTATTGGCATTTGTTGTTGCATCTAATTTTAATTTTAAAACATTTTCAGAAAAGAAAAGTTGTTTTTCAAATAATTTTGAAGAGAAAATAGCAACTGAGCAACTTAGTCTGATTGATGATCCACTTATTCCAGAAGGTATCGGAACAAAATCTGTAGATGATGAAGGAATAGAAACTCAAAGAAGGAATTTGATAGAAAAAGGAATTTTTAAAAATACTTTTTCAAATCTTTTTGATAGTTACAAAGAAGGAAAACAATCTTCAGGTAATGCATCTAGATCAGGTTCGCCCATGGGAAGAAGTTCTGAACCAATTCCAATTTCTGCACCTCACAATCTCAAAATAAATCCAGGAGATATTTCTCAAGAAGACATGATCAAAGATACAAAACATGGATTGTTAGTTGGGAGGTTATGGTACACATATGCAGTAAATCCAATTAAAGGAGATTTTTCATGTACAGCAAGAAGTGGGATAAGAATTATTGAGAATGGTGAAATAAAAGGACCTGGAAAATCAGTGAGAATAATTCACAATCTTCCAACTATGTTAAAAAACATTTCAGAAATTGGAAACAATCAAAAAAATGTGATTCAATGGGCGTCACTCCCATCTATTGTCCCATCAATTAAAGCTGAAAACATTATGGTAAATTCTATCTAAATGGTAAATTCAGGCACAAATTACTTGAAAAATGTGACTGCCAGATATGCAACATAGCCAATAGTCAAACAGATACCCATAACTCTATTGATAATTCCAGTTTTTAGAGCAATTAGTAATGAAAGACTAAAGATAATCATTATTGCATAATCAACATAAACATCAGAGGCAATCATCACACCGCCAAGTGCAGCACCAACTCCCATGATCATCAAAATGTTGTAGATGTTACTTCCAATAATGGTTCCAATACCAATGTCTGTATGCCCCTTTCTAATTGCAATTATTGATGTTATTAATTCTGGAAGAGATGTTCCAATTGCAATTACAGTTAAACCAATAATTTTTTCTGATAATCCAAATTCTTTTGCTAAAATTACAGCATTGTCAACTGTAAGAATTGCACCAACATACAAAAGTGCAATTCTATTCCAATTAGTCCTACAGATTTTGGATATATGTTTTTTTTACTTTTTTCAGTTTTCTCTTTGTTTTCTTCTCTATGTTTCATTGCATCTTTGTATGTATAAAATGCAAATACCCCCAATCCACCAAGTAAGAATATTCCATCATACTGAGAAATTTCACCATCAAGTGAGAGTAAAACAAGAAGAAATGAAACTCCCAACATGATTAAAACTTCTTTTCGTAAAATAGATTTTTTTACTACAAGAGGAACAATAATTGCAGATACACCAATCACCATTCCAATGTTTGCAATATTGCTTCCAATAACATTTCCTAAAATAATTGCACTGTGTTCTCCTGCTGCAGCAACACTAGCAGCAAGCTCTGGAGTTGAAGTGCCATACGCTACAATAGTCATTCCTATTACAAGATTACTTATTCTGAATTTTTTTGCAATACTAACACTACCACTGACTAACCAATTTCCACCAAAACATAACATTGCTAATCCAACTATAGTTAGTACTGCACTTACTGCTACTTCCATAATGAAATTTCAGGTTTTGGTTGTTTAAAGGAGATGATATACCATAATTTCACAATTCTAACAATTGCAATAAACCTGAATTTGATCTATCGAAATTTAGGTGTAAAAAAACCAGCTGGATAGATCAACAAAGCTCAAGTTAAAGACTAATAAAGTAATGTACCGTACCATACAGTATGATGCGAACAAGACTAACATATGTGCCACTAGAAGTGGCAGACCAATTTGAGGATTTTATCATACAAAGAGACGAGGAAATTCTTGATGCAGTAAAGGCAAGAACAAGGGATTACAGCACACTATCTCTGTTGAAGTTGTTGTATCAGCTTAGAGGAAGTCCTCTGACGTTTTCGAATTTGTATTCAAAATCAAAGATTAGAATGAAAAAGTCCTTTCTGAACTATCTACACCTATGTGTAAATTATAATTTTATCAAAAAAGAACCAGTAGGGACCAAATATGATCTATTCAATCACAGACAAAGGACGAACTATGTTGAATCTCTTTATGCATAAAGGCATTTAGCGAGATACATAGAAATGATATTCCCTCAATTGCACCCCATAAAGTAACTCCCTGCAGCAAACACATAGACAGAAGTGGATTTTGATCCCAATTTATTCTTGAGTTTAGGGATGGTAACAATGGGTAAAATTACAATCAGTATTATAAAATATGAAAACTAACAATATATCCAGCATATGATAAAGAAAAAATAAAAAAAATCAATGGATTGTCAGGATGTGATTTATCAGCTAATGCTTCTAAAATCACTAATTATAAAGGCAATAATAACTGCCAGAAAAAAATACATTTTGTATGTTTATCCAACATACTAAAGCAGTATATTGTTGTTAAAAATCATTTAATTTTATCATAGATCTAATAAAAAATTACTAAAAACCATCTAACCAAAAGCGTACAAAACTCTTAGTTAGTATATAATTAGACATAACAAATCGACGTATACTGTGAAAAAAAGAATTTCCTGAAGCCGAAGTATTTGAGACAAAAAAAATAGAATTGAAGAATCCAATTATTTTTGCAGGTTTTGTCGGAGCAGGCCTTGTAGGTCCTGTTGCAATTAATCATATTATTGAAAAGTTAGAAATGGAGGAGATTGGAGTTATGAGATCAAAATATCTTCCTCCATCAACAGTTTTCATGAGAGGTAGATTACGCCATCCGTTCAGATTTTATGCAAATCAAGACGGAACAATCTGTGCAATAATTTGTGAAATAACATTGAAGATGGAAGGACTCTACTGTCTGGTATCGTCAATTTTAGATTGGGCAGCAGAAAAAGGATCCAAAGAGATAGTTATCCTAGATGGAGTTGCAAGCACTGAACATGACGGCAAGGCATATTGTGCAGCTGAAGAAGATCTGATAAGGACAATGGCAGACAAGGACATCAGTATGATTCCTCAGGGATTCATCACAGGCATTCCAGGTGGAATACTAAATGAATGTCTAGTAAGAGAAATTCAGGGCTTGACACTATTGGCAAAAGCAAACAAAATGGCACCCGATTCTATTGCAGCAGCAACTCTGATTGAGGCAATAAATCGATTCTATGAAATGAGTATTGACACAAAAGAGCTTCAAGAAGACAAAGAGAGGATTAGTTCAGAGTTCAGTGAATTGTCTCAAAAGTATGCAGAACATAGAGAAGAAACATCTGGGAATGTACATGTGATCGAAACAATAGGCAAATTCTTTTATTCACAGCACATACGCATCAAACTATGGCTCTAACCTACAAAAAAGCAGGTGTGGACATTTCTAAAATTAAACAAAGTCAGGCAGCAATTGGCAAATTAATTGCATCAACTCACAAGCTTCAGAAAAAAGCAAAGATAACACATGGGATTTGGACATTATGCAGGAATTGTAGAGATTCCAGGTGGTAAACTTTTGGCTACCCATACAGATGGCGTTGGAACCAAAGTAGTGATTGCAAATATGATGAAAAAATATGACACAATAGGAATTGATTGTATTGCAATGAATGTTAATGACATAATCTGTATTGGTGCAACACCAATCTCATTTGTAGATTATATTGCAGCAAACAAAAATGATGTAAAGTTATTTAAAAAAATTGTAGAAGGTTTAGTAAAAGGTGCAAAAAAAGCAGCAGTGCCCATTGTAGGAGGAGAAACTGCAATTATGCCAGATTTAATTTCAGGTAAAGGATTTTCATTTGATTTAGCTGGAATGGTTTTAGGATTAGTTTCAAAAAAAGAAATGGTTTTAGGGAAATAAAATAAAAGCAGGGTGACATTATCATCGGTGTAAAAAGTTCCGGAATCCATTCAAATGGTTATTCACTTGCAAGAAAAGCATTATTAACAAAATATTCTATAAAAGACAAAATCAAAGGAGTGGGCGTATTAGGAAATACTTTGCTTACACCAACAGAAATTTATGTAAAACCAGTTTTAGAAGTAAATCAAAAATGTAAAGTAAATGGTTTAGCACATATCACAGGGGGTTCATTTACAAAACTATTACGACTAAAAAGTATTGGATATGAAATTGATGCATTACCAAAAATTCCACCCATCATGGGTTTGATCGAAGAACAAGGAGTAAAACAAGAAGAAATGTACAAGACGTTTAACATGGGTATTGGTTTTTGTTTGATCTCACCACAAAATGAAGTTAAAAAAATAAGAAAAATTTTCAAAAAACATAGAATGACCACATATGAAATTGGTCATATTGTAAAAAAGAAAGGTGTCGTTGTAAACTCTAAAAAAATAGCATAAATAGCCTCAATTAATAGTCAAATTGGGACGTATTAGATTGCAGAAAGTAATACCAATAATTGGAATTTCAATGGTTGGCATAGTTGTTATGCTATTCACATTACCCCAAATGATTGGATTAGAGTTTACAGTTGCAATGGCGTTAACCATGTCAGTTTTGATGGGGAATTTACGTGATTTTAGTTACAGAAGTAATTCACAGAACAGCACTTGCGATGATTGGCGCACTCATCATTATTATTGTTCTAATTTACACGGGTCTAATTCCTGCACATGATAGTGTTGACTTTGTAATAGGATCCATTGACTTCAACACAATTGGATTACTTTTGGGGATGATGATAATTGTTGGAATTCTTGGAGAGACAGGAATTTTTCAGTATATAGGAATCAAGGCAGCGAAACTGGCCAAGGGAAATGTCTGGAAGCTCATGTTATTGTTGTCAGTCATTACAGCAGTTGGTTCTGCATTTTTAGACAATGTCACGATGGTTCTTCTAATGGTTCCTGTAACCATTTCTGTTGCAAGAGTTTTGAACATAAATCCAATATCTATAATTCTTGCTGAAATTTTTGCGTCAAACATTGGTGGCGCAGCTACTCTTATTGGTGATCCTCCCAACATTATGATAGCATCTGCTGCGAATCTTGATTTTATGAGTTTTGCATACCACATGACTCCAGAAGTTATTATCACATTTTTAGCATCACTAGTTATTCTCAAATTATTGTTTAGAAAAGACCTTAAACAAAAGCCAGAGAATGTTGAGAAACTTATGCAAATTGATGAAAGAAAGGAAATCAAAGATCCGGCGTTACTCAAAAAAAGTGTGATAGTTCTTCTCGGGGTAGTTATTGCATTTATGTTCCATGGGATTTTGGATATTGAGGTTTCAATTATTGCATTGGCAGGGAGCTGCAATTCTTTTGGTAATTACAAAAATTCATCCAGGAAAAGCATTTGTTCATGTAGAATGGACTACCTTGATGTTTTTCGCAGGATTATTCATTATTGTATCAGGTGTTGAATTAACAGGAGCACTGGAACTCTTTGCTCATCAAATAGTTACTGCAACTGATGGTAATTTTGCAGCAACAGCGGTCTTGATTATATGGTCATCAGCATTTGCTTCAGCATTTGTGGACAATATCCCATATACTGCCACAATGATTCCAATTATTGATAACATTTCACTAGACCCAAATATAGCAAGTTACTTAGAACCTCTCGATTTCAATCCTTTGTGGTATGCATTAGCAATAGGTGCAGATTTTGGAGGAAATGGAACTTTAATTGGCGCTAGCGCAAATCTTGTAGCCATTGCAGTTATGGAAAAGCACGGTTATCGCATGGCATTCAGAGATTTCATCATTAAAGGAATGCCATATATGATTGCAACAACAGCAATTGGTACAGGAGTATATTTGGTGAGATTGATGCTAAATGTATAGTAATTTCTTTGACTTTTTATTTGAGAGGACGGAGTGTAATGTATGACATTAAATGAAGAATTTAAAACGAAAATAGGTTCGTTGATTGATGAGTGTCTTATCCCTCACGGAATTCAAACACATGAATGTGAGAAAGAACATTGGAAGTTCCAATCCGAGGATGATTTCAAGTATGGTCATAAAGCGGGTGTAGTAATGGGAATAACTCTTGGATATTATATTGCAAAATATGGTAAACTTCCTAATAATGAAGATTTAACGGAAATGACACACATGGTTGAATTACGTAAAGACGATATTAAGAAAAGTTTTGCAGACATACACTTTTTCTATAAAGTATAGAATCATAACATCCTTAGTCGACAATTGAATACTGTAAGAAATTTAACAAAAATAATTTACTTAGCATACTCAAACTAAAAGTCAGTAAATCTTAAATGATATAAAAAAATGGAAATGCCAAGACATGTCAGCAGAAATAAGCAGTGATTCATTCAGAACAAACATACTAGAAGTGATCAAAGAAATTCAGGGAGAATTAAACAAATTAAAAACTATCAGAAGAGGCGTGATAAAAAAATCAAACAAGAGAAAATCAGCTAGAAAGAGTGTAAAGAGAAAATCAGCTAGAAAGAGTGTAAAGAGAAAATCAGCTAAAAGAAGAACAAAAAGAAAGCTAGTAGACGAAGATAGGTCCAGATAAGCCAAATTATTTAACGAATTTATGTCCAAATCAGTGTGAGTATTCATGAGTAAGACTGGATTCTGTTTTTTCTAAAGCATGTAGTGAAATCACTCAGAACTTGCTGACAATTAATGAGCCTACCAAAAAGCAGGTTAAACAAGAAATCATAAAAATCTGTGCCAAATACTCGCTTGAAAGAATTCCAAGAAATTATGAGATTCTATCAATGGCAAAAGAAGATGATTTTAATAAATTAAGAAAAGTTTTGTTGAAAAAGCCAGTTAAAACTGCATCAGGTGTAGCAGTGATTGCACTCATGCCAAAACCATATGCATGTCCACATGGTAGATGTACATATTGTCCAGGCGGAATTGAATTTAATACTCCAAATAGCTACACAGGAAAAGAACCATCAACACTTAACGCAATTGGAAATCAATATGATCCTAAATTGCAAATCACATCAAAGATTGACAAGCTGATTGCATTTGGACATGACACA
>PVMK01117529.1_pt1 | contig 21885 bp, 14 predicted proteins | sample 1853481 | NCBI WGS metagenome assembly PVMK01 (sample SAMN08533507, study PRJNA380276) | Marine sediment metagenome, whole genome shotgun sequencing project.
CCTACCGCCACACCAACTGCGACACCTACAGCCACGCCTACCGCCACACCAACTGCGACGCCCTTACCCGATACCGACGGCGACGGAATCCCAGACGCGGACGACAATTGCCCGTTTGTTCCGAACAACTCCCAGACCAATAGCGACCCACTACCAGCCGGCGATGCCTGCCAATGCGGCGACGTGAACAACGACTTCAAGGTGGATGACCTCGACGTCCAGATCGCCCGCGAAAACCTTATGGGTCGCGCTGTCCTGAGTGGAAGTTTCGACCCCGAACGCTGCAACGTCATTGGGACCTCGGACTGCGGCGTCGATGACGTCTTCGTCCTTTCCCGCGTGGCCCAGGGTCTGCCCGACAGCCTCGAGAACGTTTGCAACGCTTATTCGGCACCGACGGCCACACCGACCGCACCGCCCACGGCCACGCCAACTGCGGCCCCGACCCCGACCGCAACACCTACGGCTACGCCAACTGCGACCCCCACGGCGACACCGACCGCGACCCCGACGGGCACGCCGACCGCGACGCCGACTGCCACGCCAACTGCGACCCCGACCGCAACACCTACGGCTACGCCGACCGCAACGCCGACCGCAACGCCCACCGCCACTCCGACGGCGACGCCCACCGCCACTCCGACGGCGACGCCCACCGCCACGCCGACGGCGACGCCCACCGCCACGCCGACGGCGACGCCCACCGCCACGCCCACGGCGACGCCCACCGCCACGCCGACACCCACCGCCACGCCGTCGGCTACACCGACCGCGACGCCAACTGCTACGCCGACGGCGACGCCCACCGCCACACCCACGGCGACACCGACAGCGACACCGACGTCCACCCCGACGTCCACGCCGACCCCGACGGCCACCCCGACTCCGACGCCTACCCCCGAGCCGGGTGTGATGCTTCAGTTCGTCTCGGGTGTGGTCGGTATGGCCTGGCTACAGCGACGCCGCAATCGCAAAGTCAGAGTGAGGAGCAGATCCTGATCGCGAGATGACCGCTCGGATGGCCACCCGCCGGCAAGTGCCGGCGGGGTGCTATCCCGGCGCGGTGCGTCTGAGCCGATCGGCGCCGTGGCCCGACTGACCGCCGGCGGGCGCACGCAGGTGCGCGTCTACCGCCCACGCAGTTCTACTTGTCGCAGGATGACCCGCGCCTGCACTTCGGCCTTGGCCGCAGCATGCGTATCGAAACGCTGGAGATCCAGTGGGCCGGCCGTGTCGTTCAGAAATTGACCGACCTGCTCGTCGAGCAGTACCACACTGTGATCGCGCCACGATTGGGTAAGAACGAGACCGGTTCGCCCCGGTCTTACTCAGGCCTGAAAGGTCGTTCCCAGGTGCTTTCAAAAGCCGCCGCAACTCGAAACACCGCGATGTCGTCGTACGCCTTTGCCGCAATCTGCAGGCCCGTGGGAACGCCGTTATCGCCGATGCCCGAGGGCACTGAAATGGCCGGGCAGCGCCCCATCATGTTGAACAGGTGGCAGGTAGACATGGCAAGATCGAACTCCTTTACCTTGCCATTGACGATGTAATCATCTTTGACCGGGTTGAAGTCGGCAGCCATCCGGTTGGTCAGCACGGTCGGGCAGACCAGAACGTCGAACTCTTCCATCAGCGTGCCGAAGCGGGCATACATCTGCGACTCGACGAGCGCCGCCTGATAAAAAGCGGCCTTGTCTTCGAGCCGTCGCATGGCCTCTTCCGCCATCTGGATGTTGTAGTCACAGAGTAATTCTCTGTGCTCTTCCATCTTGTCGGCGATCGAGGCGAAGAACATCGGATCCATGTGGCCGTAATAGGCCCGCTCGATGCCGGCCGCACCGCCCACGGCCACACCGACCGCGGAGCCCACGGCCACGCCGACCGCGACACCCACGGCCACGCCCACGGCGACGCAGACTGCTACGCCAACCACGGTGCCCACGCCGGAACCCGAGTTCGTCGGTGGGGAAGTGGACGATGGGGGCGGCACAGTCAGCACCGGTGGCGTTGCAACGGTTTCGGACCCGGTGGAAACTTCAGTGACAGTGCCTGCCGGGACGGGTGGCGGAATCGTGGAGATCGATGAAACAGCGCCCACCGAGACAGCGCCGTCCGGCTTCACCTTCCTCGGTCAGCAGGTGAATATCACTGCGCCCGATGCCACCGTCGAGAATCCATTAGTGCTGACCTTCAATCTGCACTCCTCGATCTCCGGGACCGACCCGAACGTGGTCGAAATATTCAAAGCCGCTGTCCTAGTCGGAGTCTGCACGGGTGTGGGTGCGACGCCTGACCCCTGCGTCGAAAGCCGCGCAATGATTGGCGACAACATCCAAATCGTTATACGAACTGCGACGGCCAGCCCTTGGAACTTCGGAGTCCTGCCGGAACCTGCGGGAATCGCGATGCTGGCTTCGGGAATTGTAACGCTGGCGGGTTTGCGCCGACTACGGCGGCGATGATTTGACCGTGGGGATAGAAGCCTGCCAGAGGCGCAGAACGACCAGCCTCCGAGCCCCCGAACCCGGCGCACGGACCGTGGCGGCGGCTGTCGGCGCAAGCGAACGAGGCGGATATTCGGTTGTTGCCGGGCCGGGGGCGGATTCACCCGCCATAGCCCCGGCCAATTGAAACCTGGTAGGGTGCAGTGGTTCCTGGCGTCTCGGTTCCAGCTGCAACACGCCGCTGGTAGCTGAACGCCGAGATGTTAGGGGGCGAGTCTGGAACGCTTCAGCTTCGCCGCGAGGATTCGCAGCGTCCGGTATGCGCTTTGGGGTATCGGCGTCATGCTGTGGACCCAGCACAACGCGTGGGTTCACGCTCTTGCGACTGCTGCTGCCCTCGTCGCCGGCTTTACGCTTCAAATTAACCCGGGCGAGTGGCTCGCCATCATCCTGGCCATCATCGCCGTGTGGACCGCCGAGGCGCTGAATACCGCCTTTGAGTCTCTTTGTGACGTCGCCTCACCAGAGTTCCACCCTATGGTAGAGCGGGCGAAGAACATAGCCGCCGGGGCCGTGCTGATTAGCGCGGTCGGCGCCGTGGTGATCGGCCTCCTGATCTTTGGCCCCAAGCTTCTCGCGCTTCGGAGTTGACCCCGTGCCCGCCGCCTAGCACTTATAAGGCCCCCAGTTGTCAATAGGCACACATCTCTCGTGCGCCAGCCGCTGACCGTGGCTGCTGGGGTTGGGAGGTTCGGTCTCCGGAATGGCACGCTGCGCAATGCGACAGTGGGCGGTACCGGCACCTTGTCGGTCTTCTTCACGACGCTCCCGGACGGGACGTTGGATGCTGTGGTGCTCGATGTGTCGGTGACCGTGGACGGCAGTGCGGACCTCGTGTTGTCGGGGAACAGCACGATCAACGGATCGCTGACGATCAGCCCGAACGCGCTGGTGACGGTCTCGGGCGGTCTGACGTTGAACGAGTCGATCACGCTGACGGATACGAGCACTTCGGGGGGGGGGTCGCGCGCCTCGAGTTTTCGGGCACGCAGACGCTGTCGGGTGCGGGGGAGATCGTGTTCGGGCCGAGCACGGCCTTCAACGCCAACTTCGTGCGGCCGGTGGGACTCGGCACCCTCACCGTGAACAGCGGCATCACCGTCCGTGGCCGCGGCGGCCCCCTGGGCGGAATCGACGGCGCCACTCTCCTGCAAGGGACGGTGCTCGTCGACGTCGCGGGGGGGCTCATCGACGTCGTCGGAGATGCCTTCGAGAACCACGGCAGCATGGGCGCCGAGAACGGGGGCCAGCTGCGTGTGACCAACCTGGCTCCGAACAATGGAACGCTGCGAGCCGGTGCGGGCGGGCTGCTCACCGTGAATGGAGACTTCACTCAAGCGGCCTCTGGTACCGTCGTCGTCGAGTTCGGGGGGCTCGCCACGAGCCAATTCGGGCAGCTCGACGTGGCGGGAACGCTGGACGTCGATCTCGTGAACGGTTTCGTCCCAGTGCTCGACGATCGCTTCCGATTCATGACCTTCGCAAGCCGCGTGGGCCTCTTCGACACGGTCCTGGATCCTGTTGTGGGTCCGGGGGCTGGTCCTCACGCTGGATGACACGGATGCGAGCGATCTCGAGCTGGTGGCGGCCGCTTCTGGAACCCCAACCCCAAGTCCGACGCCGACCTCGACGCCAACGCTGACCCCGACGCCAACACCCCTGTCCGACAGCGACGGCGACGGGATCTCGGACGTGGATGACAACTGCCCGTTCGTCTCGAATCTCTCGCAAACGAACAGCGACGGTCTGTCCGCGGGCGACGCTTGCCAGTGCGGCGATCTCAACAACGACGGCGTCGTGAACGCGGCCGATGCGCTACTCGCGAGCCAGCACGTGGTGGGAAGGACGATCGCAAACCCGTCGTTCGACCTCGCCCGCTGCAACGTGATCGGCGAGCCCGACGGCGGCGTGAGCGACTGTGACATCGCGGACATCTTCGTTCTGCAGCGCTTCCTGGCTGGCGGCTCAGTGACCGTCGCGAATTCCTGCGACGCCTACACGGGGCCTTGAATATCGAATCGCGCGTCTACTCCACCGCCGCGTCGAGCTTCGCCTGACGCAACAGCGAGCTGCGCAGGAATCGCGCTTGGCGATCGTCCGGGTGGCCGTCGACATCGTCGCTCAGGGCTTCGAGGGCGTCGTACCAGATGCCCGCCTGGGCGAGGTCGACTCCATCTCGGGATTCAGCGGCGAGCGCTTCGGGGCGCGCCACGCGGCGGATGAAGCCCATCGAGACGATGTCTTTGGAGCGGCTGTCGGCATCCGAAACGAGCGCGATCGACCACATGTATTCGACTTCGAGGTCGAGTTTGACGCCGTGATCCGCGAGCCGCAGACGCTGGATGCCCGCTTTGTCCAGGGTGTCGAGGCCAGCCTCGACGAGCGGTGTGACCGACTTGTCATCGGTGATCGCGAAGATCAATGCGACTCCCTCGTCGGGCACCGCATCGATGTGCCAGAAGAGTGACGGGCTCGCGCTGACCGTCAATCCGACGTGGTCGGGGGCGAGCGCCAGCGGCGTGGGCAGCGCGGTCGCACCGCGGGTGATCCCAGAGCTGACCCGATCGCGCGCGGGGGCACCGCGCCGCGGTGGTTGGTAGAGCACCGGGGGTTGCGCGCCTACCGCGGGCGGGTCGCCGACTGCCAGCGATGGTCGTGGAACCGTAGCCTCGTCGGGATCGCCTGCGCTGGTGGCCTCGGCGACGACGATCACGTCCCTTTCCTGATCCCAGTCGACTGCAGGTTCGGCTGCCACGAGCGTCGGGGCTGCGATCAGCGTTCCGACGATCACTGCTATTTCCTTGGAGCGAGAAACCATCTGGGGTCCTCCCATGTTCATGATCCAATACTGCTCTATATCGTAGGTTTTTTCCCTCCCCGCTGTGAAGTACTTCACAACGCCCCGTTTTTTTTCAAAATACGGTAGGCGGCCACCGCTTCCCGCTTTCCCTTGAGATCTACCCGCCCTACCGACTCGGCTTCGTAGCGATCCCCGAGCAGCTCGAGCGTCCGCTCGCTGACGATGATCCGGCACGGCGCGCGATCGAAATCGTGGTCGATGCGGGCGGTACTTCCGAGCCGCGCAGCGGTCACGGAGACATCGCCGACCACCGAGTACTTGAGGTGCCCCGGGCTTCCGATGCTGCCCGCCACGGCGGTGTCGCTGTGGATTCCCACTCGTACCGCACAACTGGGCAAGCCACGCGCCCGATAGCCCTCGTTGATTTCGTCCAAGGTGGCTGCGATCGCGAGTGCGCTCTCAACCGCGTGGCGTGCGTCCTCGGCGATCTCGGCCGCGCTCGAGCGCGGGATCGGCACGCCGAAGTCGGCCTTGAAGCCGTCTCCGTAGTAGTCCTCCACCACGCCGTGATGGCGCTCGACCTCCCGAGCCATGCGCTCCAAAAACTCGTTGACCCAGACGAGCAACTGCGCGGGGCGCATCTTCTCGGCCTGGGCGCTGTAGCCCTTCATGTCGACGAACATCACCGTGGCGGGCAGCTCGAGTGGCTTGAGGCGCCCGTCACGCAGAAACTCGCCGCGGCGCCGCCAGATCTCGTCGGCCACGGTTGTAGAGACGTGGCGGGCGAACAGCCCCATGAGCTCGGCGCGCTCACTGCGCTCGCGATTCGACAACCAGGCCGTCACGAATCCGGCACTCGCGAACCACGAGAGTTCCACACCCATCACGGGAAACCAAAAGCCGTGCTGAAACGCGATGGTCGCTGCAGCGACGATCAAGATGGCAACACCGAACATTGCCATGAGCAATCCCGAAACGCCGCGAAATGCCGCTCTGCGCATCGTGCAGGAAAGCGCACAGCCGAGGATTGCCGCGAGCACGATGCATCCGATTTCGACACCGCTGGGCGGGACGGAAGTCGGCGCCGAGATCCCGCGGGCGTGGCGCAGTAGTTGATCGGCAACGTGCGCGTGAAACTCGACGCCAGGAATTCGACCGCCAAGGGAGACTTCCAAAATGTCCGGTAGGCTTTTCGCATTGGTTCCAATCAACACGACTCGATCCCGAAATGCACCGGGCGCAATCTCACCACTAAGAACCGAACCGAGCCGATAAGTTGGGAAGCCCGTCTTTCCCGACGCGAAGTCGACGAGGATCTGGTAGCCTCTCGCGTCGGCTTGCAGGTAGCCGCCGTCGTCGCTTTCGAGCGGTCGCAATGTGGTCGGTCCCAGTTTCAACCAGCTGAGTTCGTCGGGGTCCGAAACGGGGTAGATTTCATCCGCCGCCAATGCGGTGAGGGCTACCAGTAGGGGGAAGGAACTCGCGACCTCTCCATCTCCATCATCCTGGTAGATCAAGGCGCGGCGAACGGTCTCATCGGCGTCAAATAGCACGTCGGCAAATCCCACACGCCCGCTGCCGTGTAGCGCCGGAGGGCCTTCGATTCCGCCCCATTCCGGGTCGCCGAATGTTCGCGCCGCGATGATTCGGGGCTCCTCACGCATCACGCGTTGCAGGATCTCCGTGCCTGGAGGGACCGGGAGGTTCCGAAAGATGTCGAGTCCGATCGTCCCGGCGCCATCATCAAGGATCGCGATCACCGCCTCGACCAGAGTGCGATCGCTGATCGGCCAATGTCCCTGTTCGCGAATGTCCTGTTCGGTGATTTCGACGATCACCAAGGGGGAACTTGCGTGTGGTCCCGAGACGGCGTGCCTGAGCATCCGATCGTAGGCGAACAACTCCAGGCCAACCAGCAGGCCGCCAGCGCGCAACGCCAGTACACCGGCAAGGGCGAGTGCGGTTACGGCGCTGACGGCCGCTAGCCGCGAGCGATAACCGACCTGGTCGGTCAGTTTTTCCACTCGATTCTCCAATGCCCCCGCGGGATATTACCGCTTGCATGCCACGGCGCCCAGATTTCTGGCTGCCGAGCGCGTACACAGCTGAAATCGTCTCATTTTTGTGCCTCTGTTGTGAATTGGTTCACATTTCAGGGAGGCTCCGGGTGTACAATCGGCTCTCTCTGATCGGTCAGCGAGATCCATGGTGATCCGGGCCCCGAAAGGCCAACCGCAGGAGTCTTCGCGATGACGAGAGCGTTTTCAGAAAGCTTTCGAACCACCCAGACGGCAGCGATCGGCTGCGCGCGCTCGTGGTGCTCGGCCGAATCCGACTTGGCCGTCTTGGTTGCGAATTGCCCGAAAGCAGGTAACTCACCACTGGCATCTTCGGAGTTCAGATTTGTGTAGCGAGGAGAGGGATCGCAGCTGCAACGGGCTGGCTCGAGCAGTGATTTCAATCGCTGGCCTGCTGGTTTTCGGAGTGCCTCTGGCAGGCCAGGCGCAAATTTCCGTCTACCACAGCGAGCACGACGACGGATTTGACGACGGCCCGGCCATTGTTCGCGGTCACACCGTGGTTCACGCCTATTTCAAGTACAACGGCGGGGCGGACGCGCCCAAATCCGGTGAGCATTGCAGCGCGGGTACTACGGCCAGCGACGAGATCTGCCAGTGGGCGGTCCGTCTCAAAACGACTGGAAACCTCAAGGTCGTAGACGTGGCGTGGGGGGGCGGCACCGTTGAGGACGACGCTCCGAGCACGCCGGCTGACGCGCGCAACGGTACGGGCGGCGTTGCCGTCCTCGGAGAATTCGGCGCCGCGAAGCTCGCGACCATCGCCGTCACTGGAACCGAGGGAGAGTTGAGGCTCTTTACCCCTGGTTTTCCGGAAGCGCCCGCCGCCTACGGCTTCGTCGACAAGGAAGGCCAAATCAAAACGGTCGACGTCGGCGGTGTCTTGCTGGCGGCGGCACCGGTGATGGAATGGCAGACGATCTCGTCAGCGAGCGGTCAGGCCTGTGGAGCGCTTGGAAACGGTGAGATCCACTGCTGGGGCTCGGTGGCAGGTACGCTCCCCGTCATGGCCACCCGTGAGGTTGCAACGGGGAATGCCTTCGGTTGTGCGCTCGACTACGGCGACCTGATTTCCTGCTGGGGTAGTGCCCCGCCGATCCCTATTGCAGAGTATTTGATGCTGGCCGCTGGACCGGAGGACATCTGTGCCCTGACTCCGTCTCTCAACATCGAGTGTTACGGAACATCGGGTCTGGCTGCGCCCGTCGATTTCTTCCGTCAGGTTTCTCGCGGTAGCGGTTTCGCGTGCGGACTGCTGCTCGACGGGCGGGCCAGATGCTGGGGTAGTGGCTTTGGAACTCCGGGGACTGATTTCTACCAGGATCTTGCGGGTGGTACCAGTCACGTCTGTGCGCTGCTGACCGATAACCTAGTCGAGTGTTGGGGAGCCACTGCCGGCTACTCGAGTAATTTCCCGACGGGGATCGAGTTCACCAACCTCACGGCGAGTACGGACTACACCTGCGGCATTCGCGCCGACAATGAACTGGTGGAGTGCTGGGGGAGCTCACCACCCGCAGGGATCCCCACAGGCCCGTTCTCGGCGATCTCGGCAGCGCTCGGCTATGTATGCGGTATCGGGACGGACGGCATTGCGGACTGTTGGGGAACCCTTCCGAACGGGGAAAACGCCGTGCAACTTCCAGAGTCGCAGATTGCGGCAGGCGAGAATCACAGCTGCAAGATCGGGACGGACGGGGCACTGGAGTGCTGGGGCTCGGGCCCGGCCCTTTCGGGCATTCCCGCCGGCACGTACCGACAGGTCGCTGCTGGTAGTGATTTTGGCTGCGCGATTGGGGACCCAGCCAATCTGATCTCGTGCTGGGGTGATGCTTCGAGTGGGAAGACGACACCGCCAGTTGGAACCTTCTCCCAGGTGGCCACCGGCAGTCAGTTTGCCTGCGCGCTCAAATCCGATGCCACCGTCGAGTGCTGGGGGGACGACACCTACCAGCAGATGACCAATGCCCCCACGACGACCTCTTTTCTCCAGATCGCCGCCGGCTTCTACCACGCGTGCGGTCTCCGTACTGATGGCAGCATCCGGTGCTGGGGAAGAGATCATCTGGACCAGGCGAGCCCGCCTCTGCCGGGTGACTCGGACTTCGTGGCGGTCAGCGCGGGCTCTTTTCATACCTGCGGGTTGCACGCTGACGGAACCGCTGAGTGCTGGGGCGATGACGGTGTTGAGCAGGCGACGGCGCTTTTGGGAGGCTTCGACCGAGTCGATGCAAATTCGGTTCACAGCTGCGGACTGCGCGACAACGCGACGATCGAATGCTGGGGTGGAGACGGCCAAGGGCAGGCGTCACCGCCGAGCCTGGCTTTCACCCGCGTCGTGGCGGGCGGGACCGAGAGCAACCCCGGCTTCAGCTGCGGTTTGGGCAGCGGGGGATCGCTGCTCTGCTGGGGCGACAACGCCATGGGGCAGTCCGCGCCGCCGTTCGATTCCGATGGCGACGGCTACGAGGACCCCGTCGATAACTGCCCGTTCGTTCCCAACACCGATCTGCTCGGCAGTTGCGACGACGATATCCTCATCTCGTGCAGCAGCGATGTGGACTGCGTCGGAAGCTGCCTCGTCGGCCAGGATGACGTCGATGGAGATGGCGTTGGCGACGCCTGTGACAACTGTCCGATCGACCCAAATCCAGATCAGTTCGATCGCGACGGCGACGGCGCTGGCGATGCCTGCGACCCCGCCGACCCATTCGTCATTTCCGTGGTTCCGATCCCGGGCACCGGAAGCCTGACCAGCCGTTTCTTGCAGGCGGGATGCGCGGCGTCCACGGACGACGTCTTGGAAGTCCGACTCAGCTGTCCGGCGGCTATCGGCGAGACTGCGCAGATCGTGAGCCGGATCCAACTCGGGATCCGGATCCCGGGCCTCAGCGCGGCGACCGCCAGCAACTATCACGTCGGGTCACTGACGGGCACCAATGAATGCGATGAGATCGGCTGTTCCGCGGCTCCCGACCTCGGGCAATGCGACGGGTCGGACACGGTGGACGACGGTTCCGTGGGCACATTCGTCTTGAAGCCAGATCTCATCGACTTTCCCGGTGACCCCGACGTACTCTACCTGTCTCTTGAGGGCAGACCGCTGGATGGGACCGGCCCCGCGAGCCTCTGCAGCGAACTCGCGGAAGAGGTACTCGCGCGAATCAGCTTGCCCGCGGCTCTCATCCAGGACGCCACCATGACTACGGATGGCGCCGAGGATGTTGCATCCGCGGGTGGCACGTTCAGCGAGTTTACCGATGTGGGTTTCCAGGATCCGGCCGATCAAACGATCCCGGGTGCGGACTGGGCGTTCGCGACCGGTTCGCAGGACGCGTCGGTGCGGCTCCTCGTGTCGCGGGATGTTGGTGATGACACGGGGCAATTCTGGTTGATCAAGCTGGCTACCACTGGCCAGGAGGTGAAGGAGATCACCTTCGGGATCTATGCAGAGGAAGGCGCGAATCCCTTGGACTACGAGCTACTCGGCTGTGGATTGCCCGGCGATTTTGCGATGGACGAATGCGATGCGGCTCCATTCCCGTGGATCGATTCCACCCAATCGCGCACGGGAGCGGGTTTCGGGATCAATCCAGACACACCGAATGTCTTCTGGATGACGCTGCATGGGAATCTTCCCTCGGCGAATCCTGCGCGGCTCGACACAGATGTGTTGCTCCCGGTGCTGGACACGGAGACTGACGAGCGGCGTGTGAGTCTCGGTGTGCTGAAGGTGCCGTCTGCGGTCATGAACCCTCAAACGCCGCCGACACTTTTTCAAGATCCGCTTCAGGCGGCCACTGTGGCCGGCCTCAACCCCCCCATCATGAAGGCTCCTGGAAGCATTTCACACGATTTGAATGATCGAAACCTCACTCAGCAGGCAGCCAATAATGCGGACTCCGATGGGGATGGGATTTCCGAAGACACAGATAACTGTCGTTACGCGAAAAATGGGCTCGCCGACCCCAATCCGCAGAGTGATGTGGGCGGGCTGGCACCGTCGGACCGGCCAGACGGTCGTGGCGACGTATGTCAGTGTGGTGAAGGCGACGGCACGGGCGAAATCACGGCGGCCGATCTGATCGAGCTGCGCCGCGTCGTGGCTCGCAACGATCCCAGCGCAGACGCGGACGCGCTCGCGCGCTGTAGCGTCTCGATCGATGCGATCGGATCGGGTAATGGACAGAGCTGCAACATCAAGGACCTGATGGAGCTGGAGCGCGCGCTGAATGCGGGTTCATTCTCGAGCGGAGATGGAAACGTCTGCTTGCGCGCCATGGTCGACAATCTCTCGAGCCGCTAATGGCGGCCGGGCGGGCTGGATGCGTGAAGGGTCGGAGCAGAGAAGCGATGCGTGGGACGAAACTACTGGGTTGCACGGCCGGTGCACTGCTCGCACTGGCTGTGCCCGCTACTGCCGAGGTCGTGCGCGATGGCTCCCTCGGGACCGGAGTAATCACCGCCGGCGAGGACTCCGACCGCTTAAGTGCCAACTACGTCATCAACGAGACACACGGAAAATTTGAGGGACAAAACCTCTTCCACAGTTTTAGTCAGTTCAATGTCGCCCGTGACGAGACCGCCTCGTTCACGCTCACGAAGGGCTATGCCGGAGGCCCCGTCGACAATATCATTGCGGGTGTGAGCGGCGGCGCTTCCGATATTGACGGCTTGATCCGGACAACCACTGATCTCGCCGGGGTCGCTCTGTTCCTGCTCAATCCTGCAGGTGTCTTCTTCGGAGAAGGCGCCCAGCTGGATGTAAAGGGCTCCTTCCACGCGAGTACGGCGGATGTCTTGCGCTTCAAGAAAGGCGAAGACTTTCAGGTGCTCGACACGTCGCCCAACCGGATCCTGAACAGCGCGCAACCTGCCGCGTTTGGCTTCACCAGTTCAGACTTGAGTCGCCTCGTCGTTAGCAAGAGCGACCTCTCGGTCATACCCGGTGCGACGCTCACTCTGATCGGTGGAGACGATGCAGATTTCCCTGCTCTCGCAGGTACCGAGATCTCAGCGAACGGATCGAGTCAGGTCATTTCTGCGCCCGATGCGACGGTTCAAATCGCCGCTGCGGGGCAATCCGGAGTCTTTATCGACGTTGTCCTCACGGACCTCGATATGGGGTCGCTCGATCCGGGCGACCTCGGTGTCGTGCTCGTGCAGGACGCGGGTGTCGTTGTTGGTGTTGGGGGTGCCGATATGCGTGCGGGCAGTGTGGTCATTCGAGCCGGCCAGTTTCGACTGGCCGACGGAGCCCAGATCGACGCTGTCAATTCGGTTTTGAATGGAAACCTCGAGCCGGATCTGAAAAACGCTCTCGGTCCGATCGACATCGCCACAACCGGCGACATCGTGATCGAATCGGGATCGCGGATCCGAACGTGGACCTCAGGTGCGGGCGCGAGCGGCGATGTGCTGCTCAATGCTGGCCAGCTGGTGAGCCTGACGGACGGCGGCACCGTGCAGAGTTTCGTGACGGGATCCGCTCAGTCGGGTGCCATCGACATCGATGCCGATCGGATCATTATCAATGGCGGGAAAATTTTGAGTAGGAGCTTCACTACAGGTGCGGGAGGAGGGATCGATCTGAATGCACGGGGAGTCGATGGAATTGCCCTCACAGGTGGTGCAACCGTGGTCAGCGAGGCGATAGGAGCCGGCATCGGCGGCGACATCGACATCCACGCAGACAGGCTGACGATCTCGAATCAGGCGAACGATCCGGACGGAACCTTTATCGCCGCCAATACGTTCTTCACCCTTGAGGAGGGTGTGATCGAGGATGGCGATGGTGCTGGCGGCAACATCAACGTCGACGTCGATTCGCTCGAATTGCTGGATGGCGGTCAGATCAACGCAATCACAACAGGGGCGGCGGATGCCGGAGACCTTACGGTGAACGCCTCTTCTCTCGTACGTCTCGTGGGTGAGAGCGTGGACGGTTTTCCCTCGATCATGACTTCGAGGGTGTTGGATATAGCCACGGGCACTGGCGGCCGGATCGCGATTATCTCGCCAGTCGTCGAGCTGCAAAACGGCGCGCAGATCGCCAGCGATACGACGGGCGCGGGTGCGGCTGGAGCGATCGAGATCATCGCCAGCGATCGCGTGACGATCGAGGGCGGACCGAACGGAGTGTCGATCGTCACCGCGGCCTCATTCGCACAGGCCGAGAGCCCCGACGTACTCGGTCCGGGTGGCACGATCCGGATCGAGGCGGGCCGTCTCGAGCTTCGATCCGGCGGTCAGATCACTGCGAGTACGAGCGGGACAGGCGACGCGGGGAGCATCGAAATCGAGGCTCGGGACGTTGCGATCTCGGGCGCTGCGGATGACAGCGGGGCGAACCAATCGGGCCTGTTCTCGAAGTCCCTGACCCGCGCAGTAGCCGAGGGTGGCGATGGTGGTGACATCGTGATCACTGGATTCAACAGGGTCTCAATTTCCGATGGTGGTCAAATCTCGACCGATACGGACGGTGCAGGCCTGGGTGGTTCGATCGAAATCCGAGATGGCGGAACGGTGCGGTTGAACGGTGGATCGATCAGCGCGAATGCGCTGATCGATTCCGGAGACGCTGGGAACATCGACATCGCAGCACGCGGAATTTTCCAGATGTACGGCAGCAGCGTGATGACGGAAGCCACGAGTTCTTCGGGCGGAAACATCCATATCACGGCTGGGGATCACATCTACCTCGAATCTTCACAGATAGAAACCGAGGTGATTGCGGGTGCCGCTGGCGAGGCCGCGGGTGATGTGACCGCCCGATCACAGATCGCCGCCCTCAACTACAGCCACATCATTGCGAATGCTGCCGGCGAAGGCGTCGACGCGGGGAATATCTCGATCACGGTGGATCAATTCGTGCTGTCAGGTGACAGCTTTCTTCAGGCGACCGCTGAAACCGGCATCAATGGCACGATCAATGTCTCGTCGCCCGACGCTGATCTGACCGGCACACTGGCAACCCTGCCCGATACCTTTTTCGATGTTTCGGCACTGTTGGCGCGAGACTGCGCGGCGCGAACTACGCGCGCCGGAAGCTTCGCCGTGGAAACGCAGGGGGCGATTCCGCAGCCGCCGGATGCGATGTTCGAATTGGATGACGCTGCGACTGGCGTCACACCCACTGACGGGGAGGGGCAATGCCCGGCTTTGGAGGATCTCTCATGAACGCACATCATCTCATCGTGGTCCTCGCGCTGAGCGTGTTTCTCGGCCTGGGATCGGCGCACGCCCAACCGGTGGTGTACGACCTGAGCGTACTTCCCGGTGAGGCCAAGCAGCTGAGTATCGGTAGCGGGACGTTGGATCTCTACATCTATCTGGGTGCGGGCCAGACCTTGTCGGGTGTCCTCTGTGAAGACGGCGATGGCGACGAACTCTGCGCGGCGGATGTGGAGCTCACGCTCACGGGCCCCGGTGAGATCGACGGTTTCAATCCACCGGTGACGGGCCCAGCTGTTATCTACGAACCGATGATTTTCCCCACCTCTGCGATTCGCCTGAATATTCTTCAGTCGATCTCGCCACCGTCGCCGCCGTTTCCTCAGCCTCTAGGCGCCCTTTCGGTCAATGTCTTCAGCACGGCGAGCCCCGAAAATCCCGTTAAAGTCGTCGCGGCTGGTCAGGCGGTCGACGCCGGAGGGATTCTGAAGGGAATTCCATCTATCGTGGTCGCCAAGGTCCCGGAGCCCTCCGTAATCGTTCTCCTGCTCAGCGGAGCGCTGGGGCTTGCTGCTCTGCATTGGCTGAGGAATTACCGGTCGAACGTTGTCGCAAGCACCGGTTCTTCGAGCTTGAGGTAGGCGGCGCAGGGATTCGTGACACTGACAACGCTACCTGTCTCCTACACCAGAGGCTGGAATAACGACTCCGAGTCTACCGAGATTCGCAAAAGAACTGGGTTCAACAAGCACAGCGGTTCGGAGATTTGATGCTCAGCAGTCACCGGGTCAGTATCGTCGCCCTCGCACTGCTGCCGCTCGTCGTTGGACTGATTCCAGCGTTGGCTCGTGGCCAGGCGGATGTCTTGCCCGGCTCTGAACGGCCCAAACTCAGGCCCTTCGAGCCAGAAGCTGAGCCTTTGGGTGCGCTCGAGCTTCCTCCGGTTCCCAAAGACGATGACTCCACGCAGCTCTCGGCGGGCCTGCACGTCAACGTCAAGGAGTTCCGCGTAGAGGGCAGCAGCGTATTTTCGAAAGAGGAACTCGCTCGACTCACGGCTCCGTTCTCGGATCGGTTGATCAGCTCAGAGGAGTTGTTGCGCGCGCGCGACGCCATCACGAATCACTACATCGAACACGGCTATCTCACTTCTGGAGCGTTTATACCCGATCAGGATGCGGGCGACGGCGTTGTCACGATTCGCGTCGTCGAGGGCGTCCTCACGGATGTCGAAGTTCAGGGAGTTCGGCGTTTCCGACCGGGCTATTTCAGTACCCGGTTGCGGCGGGCGGCCCGGGCGCCCGTCAACATCGACGAAATCGAAGCACAGCTTCAACTCTTTCACCGCGATCCGCTGGTGGCGAGGGTCGATGCACGGTTACTTCCGGGTGCGCAGAGCGGAGAGAGTGTGTTGTTGTTGGAGATCGAGGAAGATCGCTTTTACGGGCTCGATCTCGCAACTGCAAACGACAATTCGCCCGGAGTCGGTAGCTATACGGGTTATATCGAGCCCCACCTCTCGAATCTGATCGGGTACGGTGATCAGTGGAACAGCCAATTTCAGATCACCGACGGTCTTCGCCAATACAATGCGAGCTTCTCGATCCCACTGCCCCCATTCGATACCCGCTTTGCGTTCCACTATCAGCACAGCGAAAGCGATGTGGTGGAAAAGCCCTTCGATCAACTCGATATCGAGAGCCAATCCGACACTTACGGCATCACACTCGATCAACCGTTGCTGCGAACCCGCAACAACGAGGTTCGTCTGGGCATTACCGGCGAATGGCGCACGAGTAAATCCACGATCTTCGACACCTGCTTCTCTTTCGTGTTCGGTACCAGCGACTGCAAGTCGAAGGTGAGCGTGCTGCGAAGCTTCGCGAACTGGAGCTGGGCGACTTCGAACCTAGTAGTCGCCGCGCACTCATCGGTGAGCGTTGGCCTTCACGCGTTCGGTTCCACGGACCGACCCTCTCCACTTCCGGATAGCAAATTCGTGAGCTGGCTCGGTCAGTTACAAGTGGCGCATCGCCTTCCCGACAAGCTGCTGGGCACAGAGATCATTGCTCGATTCGACGTGCAATTGGCCGACGACGCGCTGGTTGCGATCGAGAAGTTCTCTGTCGGCGGAATGCGCACGGTTCGCGGTTATCGCGAGAACCAGTTCGTGAGAGACAACGGCCTCGTCACGTCGCTGGAGTTTCGGATTCCGATCTGGCGCGCAAGCAACGGCCGCCCGATCGCGCAGTTGGCGCCATTCTTTGATTACGGTCGCTCCTGGGATGAGGAGTTCATCACCCGAAAAGAGGAGATCGCGAGTGTTGGCGTCGGAATCCGGCTTTCTCCGTGGGAGTGGATTCACGGCGAGCTCTACTGGGGCGGACGCCTGAAGAAGGCGCCGAAAACCGGGGACGATATTCAAAACGATGGAATTCATTTTGCTGTCTATATCACACCATTCTGAGCTGAATACCGCGGTTCGTCGAGGAAGACGCATTCGTAGTTCGACGACCGTTCTCAGTCGTCATAGGATGCTCACCTTGCCGTCGCTGGCTGTGCTGCTTGGCGCAGTGCTGGTCTTGCCGATTCCAGCCACCGCGCAGCAACCTTCGCGCTGCGACGTTCCGCGCACTGAGAGCGAAACTCCGAAGTCCGCAGCTGGCGAGGCGTTTGCTCGCGCAAACGAATTGGCCGCGAGTGGCAACCAAGTAGAGGCGCTGGCGAACTACGAGGAATCCGAGCGCTTGGCTCGCGAGAGCGGCGAGAACTCCCTCGCGCTACTCGCAAATGCGAGTGCCATCCGATCGCTGATCGAACTCGGTCGCACCGAGAGCGCGACTGCGAAGCTCGATCGCACAATGAAAGCGATCGACGGCGTCGAGAACCCCAAGATCCGTGCAAAGCTGCGGATCCACACGGGTCGGAGCCTGGTCCTTCTCGGCGAACGGTTGCGTGCAGCAGACACTTTCTCGGCCGCTTCGCGCGACGCTCGGATCGCGAGCGACGCCAGACTCGAGTCGTACGCGCTCGGCTATCGGGCTGAACTCTATGAAGATGCCAATCGATATGAGGATGCGGCCGCCCTCACGCGTCGAGCGCTCTTCGCCGCGCAGCGCGCGGCGTCACCCGACGCGCTCTACCGATGGCAGTGGCAGCTCGCGCGAATCCAGCGTTCGGCGGGCGATCCTGAGTCCGCATTGGAGGCTTATCGCGAGGCCGCGAATACGGTGAAAGCGGTGCGGCTGGTGGCATCGAGCGAGGTCGAACCACTCTATACCGATTTTGTCGATTTGCTCCTGTTTCGCGCAGCTAGTGCACAGGGGGTCGAAAAACAGGCCCTCCTCAGCGACGCGCGAGACGCGATGGAGGATTTCAAGGTCGCCGAGCTGCGCGACTATTTTCGCGACCCCTGTCTCGACGAACAGCGGAAGGCGGCTTCCGACACGATTCCGGGAGCGTTGGTCGTCTATCCCATTCTCTTGCCCGATCGGGTCGAATTGGTTGCGAGCCTCGATGGTGTGCTCACGAGCCACGTCATCCCCGTAACGCGTGATGCGCTTACCAAGGAAGTACGCGCTTTTCGCAAGACGCTCGAAAAGCGAACGACCCGCCAGTACATGCGCCATGCCCATGTCCTCTACGAATGGTTGATTCGACCGATAGAGTCGATGCTGACATCAGCGGGAGTCGAAACGCTCGTCTTCATTCCAGGAGGCGCACTGCGAACAATCCCGTTTGCGGCACTTCGAGACGAGAGATCTGGCAAGTTCTTAATCGAGAAGCTCCCAGTGGCGATCACGCCGAGTCTTACACTCACGGATCCGACGGCGATCGATCGCGGATCTGTCCGGTTGCTGGCGGCCGGGATCAGCGAGGCCGTTCAGGATTATCGAGCACTCCCCTACGTGGCGCGCGAGCTGGATGCGGTGACGGCGGTTTTTCCCAGCCGTCTCCTGATGGACGCGGATTTCGTCGCAGATCGCTTCGAGTCGGAGATGTCTGAGCGACCATTCGGGATCGTCCACATCGCATCTCATGGCGAGTTCGAGGCCGACATCGCCGAGAGCTTCTTGCTGACCTACGATGGAAAGCTGTCGATGAGTGAACTCGCCGATCTCGTGGGACGCACGCGATTTCGCGTTCGGGGGATCGAACTCCTCACCCTTTCCGCTTGTGAGACGGCGGCCGGAAACGATCGAGCGGCACTCGGGCTCGCCGGAGTCGCCTTGCGGGCAGGCGCGCGCAGCGCGCTGGCTACCCTCTGGTCAGTCAACGATCGCGTTGCGGCAGCACTGGTGGCAGAGTTCTATACTCAACTCAGTGACCCTGAGATTTCTCGAGCTGAGGCGCTTCGACGTGCTCAGCTGAAGACGCTCCGGAACCACGCGTATCGACACCCGAGCTATTGGTCCCCGTATTTGCTGATCAGCAGCTGGCTGTAGGTGGTAAAACCCAAAGGTAAGGAGAAGGCGATGAGAGCATTCCTGATCCTATGTTGCATGTTTCTCGCAGCTGCTGCACACGGCGACGATTCCAAGCGCGAAAACGGCGAGCTCAAGGTGACCACTCCAGATGTTTCGGCCGCTCCTCTCGCCTACATCCCGCCGCCGTCGATCGGTGCGCCGCGCGATCGGACGGTCGGCGCCGCTACGCGTTCTGCACGCCTGCCCGGGCCGGCACTCTACAGCCTCGTGCCCGAACACACGGGACAGACTGTCTCGACGCAACCTGTGCTCTTCTGGTACCTCGACACGCTCCCGTCCGAGGATACTCCGGTGTATTTCACGCTCACCAACGAGCAGCAGATCGATCCCATTGCCGAGATCCAACTTTCGAAGGTGTCCGTAGCTGGTATCCAGCGGGTGGATCTTGCCAAGTACGACATCGAACTCCAGCGAGGCACTGAGTACGAATGGACGGTCGCCGTCGTCGTTGACCCCGAGCAGCGTGCCAGCGATGTCGTCACCGCGGGTTGGTTGATGGTTGTCGACGAGCCAGCCGGACTCGAGCCGAGTGCGCGCAGCTACGCGGCCCACGGACTCTGGTACGACGCCATCGCCGCGGCTTCCGATGATTTTCGTTCCGATCTGCTGCGGGAGGTTGGCTTGGGTGATCTCGTGCATGAGTCGATACCCAACTAGCAGGTTTTCAGGATCAAGTCTGGGTTGGATCGACTGATGCGACCCACCAAGCGCCACCGACTCGAAAAGTAGGAGCTTCAGCTAGGCTGGCGACCCAATCGGCGGGTCGATCCACTGCTCGCCGATCGTCTCATCGGGGCGCAGAGGCCCAAGTACGCGATACTGGCGGGTCTGCTCGTCGCGCTGTCGACGAGCTTCGCCTTTCACTCGCTCGCGATCCCAAAGCGCTAGAACGCAGTCTTGATGTTGCCGTTCTTCTCTGCGTATTCGATAACCCTCTTCTTTCGTTTAATTTCTCGCTGAAACTCGGTCACTTTGATCCTCCGGTTCACCCTGTCTCATCACGATGACAGGATGTCCGGCTGGGTCTGTAATTTCACGATCTTCCCGAGCAGGAACGCCACCGCTCCTGTCCACGACGCGTCGCAGAATCCGGTAACACACTGGTTCTACGAGCAATAGCTGGAACGCGGCAATCTCTTAAAATTTCTCTTGCCAGAGATGGGTACAACAAGAGAGACTGGGTACATCTTCAGCCAAGTAGGAGCCTCAGCGATGACCGCAATTCGGTTTGCGTTGATTCTCGCGTTGGTTTTTCTCCCTGCCAGCCCCTTCGCTGCCACGTTCCCGGTAACCAAGACCGACGACACGAACGACGGAATCTGCGATCCTGACTGCTCGCTGCGCGAAGCCATCGACGCCGCCAACACGAATCCCGGGGCCGACGACGTGCCCGTGCCAGCCGGCACCTACCTACTGACGCTGGGGCGACTTGATGTATCGGATGATGTGAGCATCGCAGGCGCGGGGCAGACGAACACAATCATTGATGGCAATGCCACAGATCTCGTGATCCATATTCATTCGGTCAACGGAGTTGTCGAGATCTCGGATGTCACGATTCGTAACGGGCACAGCCCTTTTGGAGGGGGGGGGATTTTCAACGATCGTGAAACGCTTACCGTTACCAACAGCACGATCAGTGGCAACACCGGACGTCGCGGCGGCTGAGCCGCTTGGGTTTCTCGGACCAGATCCAGGGTTAGTTTTCGGCGGTTGAAAGACTCATGGATCGCTCCAACTCTTTGGCCCGCATGGCGAACTGAGCGGGCGTTTCCTCTTGTAGCGCCTGGTGAGGCCGGCTCTCATTGTAGTCGATTCGCCAAGCTTCGATTCTCGCTTTTGCCTCCTCCATCGATTCGAACCAGTGTACGTTCAAGCACTCGTCTCGAAGGGATCCGTTGAACGATTCAATGAAGCAATTGTCCGTTGGCTTGCCGGGTCGGCTGAAGTCGATCCGGACTCCATGATGATACGCCCAGAGATCGAACATGCGCCCCGAGAATTCGCTCCCATTGTCCGTAAAGACACGCTTCGGCGCGCCGCGTTGTGAAACCAACGCGTTACACACCTCGACAACGTTCTCACCTCGTAGCTGTTTTCCGACCTGTATCGCCAAATCCTCGCGGCTGAAGACATCGACAATCGTCAACGCACGAAAGCGCTGGCCGTTCGTCAACTGATCGTAAACGAAGTCCATGCTCCAGGCCTGGTTCGTTCGGCGGGGTACGTATCGCTCTCGTCGCGTCACGACCATCTTTGGAGAAAACCGGACATCTGTACTTTGCGCCGACATGCCAAAAACGCAGCTGACCTCTCGGCGCTGGTGAAGCGCCCGGCTCACCCGCGCTGGATGCCGGTAATGCCAGGCGCACTCGATCAGAATGCGACGCGCGTGACCGTTTCCAGTCTTGGTGATTCCACCGCGTTGCGTGCGTCCACCACTCGAATGTTCACTCGGAATCAGTCCCAGATACGACATCAACTCTCGAGGCCGGCGAAAGCGCCGGAAGTCGTGCAGTTCGGTGACGAGCGTCATGGCGCTCACCGTGTCGATTCCATGGAAGCAGCGCAGCCAGGACACGGGGGTCGCGTAGGGTTCGATCGACGCCCAGTCCTGAAGTGCGAGCTCGACCATTCGGACGCGCTCCGTCGCCTGGTCGAGTGCGATGCAGTACGCATCGAAGATGGCCTGATCAGCGGGGTGCTCGAGCCGCAGCCCTCTGAGCCACAGCTGGTGGGCCAGCGTCCAGTTCTTCCGCCCCCAGCGAAGCTCGCGTCGGAGCAGGAACTTCCCCAGCCGGTGCCGTGCACGAACCTGATCCTCCTTCGCGTCTTCACGGGCT
>PVMK01120506.1_pt1 | contig 21882 bp, 22 predicted proteins | sample 1853481 | NCBI WGS metagenome assembly PVMK01 (sample SAMN08533507, study PRJNA380276) | Marine sediment metagenome, whole genome shotgun sequencing project.
TTACTTTAAGGATCTGAATATCTTTACTCCATAAAAAATAGGAATTCGTCAAATTCAATCGCCGGTGATATTGGAAGGGACTGAAGTAAGGAGCAGCCAAAGCTAATGCTATAGCATACCTTCGGCGGCTTTAACTCTCGATCTTCGCTATTCTGTGTATGAGCAGGTGGTTCTTAGCCAAGGATCCAAGCTGTTCCGCCTCGCCATCTGAGAGATGTACCTTCATCAAATCGGCTTCAACACTTGTGCCTGCTGTTGCTTCAATCAGAGCCAGGTCAGCCCTTTTACGACTTCCTCCAGAACGGGACACATTCTGCTGTCGCCTGTGAATGCGATAACTGACCTGCCGATACTCACTCTATACCCAAGAGCGGGCATCAAGACATCGTCCCCCGTGGCATTCTCCAATCCATAGTGTTCCACTTCCAGCGAACGAACGTGAAAGAAGTCAGTGTGGAACTCCGAATCGTGCCCCATCTCCTGGACTCTGATTTGGAACGGAAGGGTGTCACAATAGCTGTCCTTGAATGTTCTTACTGTACTCGACACCTCTTTGCATCCCTTCGGAATTAGTATGTCAAGAGGGGCGGATCGTTTCAGCATCCGCAAGAATCCAAGCAGGGAGAACAGACCTCCCATGTGGTCGAAGTGTCCGTGGGTTATTATAATCAGGTTCAGTTCATTTACAAAATCAAGACTGCCTTGAGATAGCAGGTCTCGGAGTGTGCCATCGCCAACGTCAGCAAGTAGAATCCTGCCACTGGACTTCGATACCATGGCGATATTTGTCGCAACCCCTGCAGCACTGAAGAGTACATCAACTCTGGCCTCATCATTCTCCCAGGCCGCTGAATGCGTTTCAGTCAGGTCGTTCATTGATTTCCACAATCCCATTCTTCAATTGCTTTTTGGGTTGATCCTTTAGATCCGAGTCTGAAGAGATGATTGTACATTTATGGGCCCGTGCTGCTGCGACAATGATTGCGTCCGCCATGGCCAGACTTTCCTGCAAAGCTATATCCGCCGCAGCAAGAGCAAGGGTTTCGTCAAGCGGGATTACGGTTGAATTTTTCATATACCCGGCAGCGAGCAGTGCCTTTTCTTCGCCAACCTCTCTTTTTAGAACCTTATAAACCTCATAAACAATTATTGCGGGCACCAGAAGGTTATCCTGATCAGCAAGATACTTTTGATATGCGTCGGCCAGCTTGCCATCGGTAAACCATTCCAACCAGCCGCAGGAGTCAACAATAACCATCAGAAGCGATCCTTTTATTTTTATACGCCGGTGATATTTATCGAGTAAGTGCCTGTTTTGGCGGTAGATGGATTTATTTCTGATACCACTTGCCGTTGGCATCCTGCAGCCATTCACCGGGTTGGGCTTTATTGGCAATTTGAACCCCTCGATGTTTGCCGACCACCGCGGCCGTGGTTCCCTGTTGCTTGGCAATGGCCTTGTAAACCAGCTTGCGGTCCTCGTTTTCGGCCGTGACCACTTCCTCTTTTTCTTTCTTTTGGCCGACAAATTGCAGATAACCCCTGTTATTCTCCCCGACAATGCCTTGGCCTTTAAGGGCTTTAATTACCGGCAGGCGGGCGATCATTCGCTGCTTGATCTCTTTTGCGGCCGGATACGCGTTGGTGATCAAGATCCCTAAGACGAAAACCGGTAATATCGCAAAGATTGCTTTTCGCTTCATTTTTAAATCTCCTTGTTTGATCAAATCGCCTTGATCACTTTTTATTCGGTCGCAGATGGATTGGGGTCGATATTCTCTTCAGTATCATCAACATCACTAAAGAAGTCATCCAGCGCTCTATCAATTTTTACATTGACGTCAATCGTGATATGAATAGGTTTAATTTCCACGGGTGCCACCTCCACTTTGTGCCGGGTACATCCTAGGGCAACCAGAAAAATAATTCCTGCCAGCAAAAAAAACGTTTTTCTTATCATGGCATTGCTCCTTGGTCTGATTAATTCATTATATTAATGAGATCTTTGTATCGCAGCAGCTTGTTGAGCGGGAGCCGAAAATTGACATCGAGACGAATGCCCTGAAACTTTGACCCTTTGACATCCGCTTCGACTTTCATAAAGCCGCCAATATCTTTACTGTAGACAAACGGAAGTGTTTTGGCGGGTTTACCGTCCATTTGCATCTGCAGCAACAACTCTTCTCCCTGGGAAGTTATATTCAGCTTGGCCCATGAATAATCATAATCCTTTAGCGCTTCCCTGGCAAGTTCCATCTGGACAAACTGGGGTGTATTCGGTGGAATGCCGGCTGTCAGAATATCTGTTCCGGTCAGATGAATTTTGCCGCCTTCTCCCGGTGTAGAGAAGAGAAAACCATCGTCGAACCTAATCTTTCCGTTGGCGTATTGCAGCGGTATGCGGCCACTAACCGTTCCCCGGCCGGTGGCCGCGGCCGCACCGAACTGCTCCAAAACCTTGGCGAGGTTAAGACGGTCGCAGTAAAATGTAATGCCATAATCTTCGACCCCGGGAGATAGCCTGATCGCCTGTGTCTCCACATTTCCGTCGCACCAGATAAAGTGCATCTTTTCGATCAGAAAAGACCGGTCGGATTCGATCTGGAAATCTATCCGGCCTTTTTGGGCAACAAAATCCCCCAGCGATATTCTGGCAAAATGGATTTGCTGCCCGGGTGCACTGCGAATTTTCGGCAACTCCGGCAAACTGAGAGACAGGCGAATTCCTTCTATCGCCAACTTGTTTTTGCCCACAAATAGGCTGCCATTATCAACAGCGGCACGGATCATACCGCTGAAGCCTTTGGTATCAAGCGCCAGATCGCCATCCAGTTGAAATTTGCCTTTAATGCGAATGCCCTGTGCATCCGGGTAGAATTTTCCCAGATCAATCTCCGGCGCAGCGGCCGGCCGGGAGATTTCGAAATGAACGCTGGCCCCGGCAGGTCCGTCAATAAATAATCTGGATTGGCCGTTGAAATCCAGTTTCATCCCAGGAAGCAGTGCGCTTTGATGTCGACCTTCAAATGCAAAACCGGCCGCTGTCTGGCGAATTTGACTGCTGATACGACCGAGTTCCATGCCCTTGTATTTCAGGCTGGTAACCGAAACACTGCCTTTTGCGGTTTTTCCTTTCACCGGCCATTTGAAAGGTATTTTGCCCCGGGCGCCACCGACCCGGGCGCCGAAACGGGAAAATTGACCGCCGGCACCGCTAAATTGCAATAGGCCCCCTAATGTTATCTGACGGTCATCATCTCTGTTTAGTTTACCGGATATCGCAACATCGGAAATTTTAATTTCACCGTCTTTGAATTTTATGCCGGTATTGGGCGCTCGAAGGTCAAACCTGACCCCGATGGAACCGTTGGCCGCATTATCTATCTGCGCCCTAGCTTTTAATAACAATTTTGGTATGTTAATGGATTCAGATCCAGCAGCGATCCGGACGGCCCGGGCCATCAGCATAACCGCGGCGTCGATATCTCCGGACTCTGCTTTGGCAGAAAGATTAAATTCAGGGCTTGACGATGTTATGGTATAGGGCTCAACCTTTAACCGGACGGTTTTGGCGGCTGTACCTGCCGGTTTATTATTAGTGACTTCACATTGCCATTTTCCGGATTGATGATATATCGCTGAAAACCGACCCTGCAGCGGTAATGGGTCCTGGATTTTTAGCGGCAACAGATTGGGCATGATTTGCGTTGATGAATGCAAAACCGCGCTAAAATTGCCGGAACTTTCGAGCGATGCGGCATTGCTTTTAATCATGCCATCAAATCCGGTCAGCGTCAGGTGCGTGGGGGCAGTCATCGATATCCCGCTGCCGCTGATCTGCCACTCGTTGGTATTTTTTGCGGATAGATCTATCCGGATCCGGAAAGGAATCTCCTCGTTATCAGCGGCCATGGCAGTTTGCAACTGAAGGCCGCGGCCCATTATTTTGCCGTGACGCAGCACCAGCGACGCATTGACCGATGAAATCTGCAAAGGCTCCCATCGCACTTCAGCCGTGCCATTTAGGGTCATCTCGCCGGACAACATCAGGCCTGCCACCCGGGCGGCGATATCCGCAAAACGGTCCAGGTTCAGGGTCGCGGAATCAATCCTCAACGCCGCCCGGCGCTGAGGTCGATTCACTTTGACAGTAGCGCTGATTTTTTCTCCCCGGGGATATAAATGGGCCGCAATATCGAATACGTCATATTCGGGGTCTTGGGGGTACCATATCGAATTCAAAGGGTATCCTGTAAAATTGGTTATTATATCCAATAATTACTCGCGAATTGCGTATTTCCAGCCTTGCAGGAATAACCAGAGGCGATGTGTCATCGAATGCCGGTGCCAGCTTCGCCCGCTTTTGCACACCTGCCATAATCTTTTCAAAATCAACACCGCGCAACTTAAATTGGCCGTTTGCCAATTGGCCGTGAAGTTCGATTCCACTCAAGGTTATTTTTTTAATTTTTTGCTGATAAAGGCCCCGCGGAGAATAATCGACCTGCACGGACCTGATAACAAAGGCCGGATTTTCTCGCGGTCCAATACGCAAGGTCCCCAGATCGGCACTAAAGAGGCCGATGTTGCGAACGTTGACTGCAAAGTCGGTGAGGCCTGCATCTGCGGCAAGTTTTGGGATAATTTTGGATTCCAAATAGAAAGGCAGGTAAAAGTAAGCTCCGGTCAACAGACAGGCCAGCAGCACGCTGAGCAAAAGGAGAAGACCCCCGGTAATGGCTATTTTACGTTTTAGCGACATGCTTAGACCTATGTTTAGCGGTTCAGGGTTCAACGTTCAGGGTTGAAAAACCCCCCAACAGCTCATATAAAGCCGTTTCACCCAAAGGGGTATGTCGGGTATTCCGGATTTTGATCAAGTTGGTGAGCAGTGTCCATCGGTTGTAACCTTTGAACCTTGAACCCTGAACCGGGAACCGATCCGTTTAGGTTAGAAAATGTGTTTGGAGGAAACAGCTTCAAACTCTTTGCAGAAATGAACTGTGCGTTATGCCGGCGCCGACGGAATCGTTTAGAATGAGCTTTCGCTCCGCGCGCGGCGAGAGACAAGACATTGCTTTTTCGAAGGAAAAATATAGTGGAATCAGCCTGGTATGTCAAGAAAAATGGGGCACCCATATAGGGTGCTTTGGGAATGTAGTATAGCAGAAAGGGTTGATGAAATGGGAAAAGATATCAGCGGCAGTGGTTTTGATACCAAAGACAAATTGAACATCATGCGAATTAAAAATACTGCACTGATAAGTGAAGTTGACGTTTCGGAAGCCCACGAAGAAGAACTTGCAAAGCGCAGTGATCTCATTCCAGAACCCAGAACGCTGAACCTCTGAACCCTTATAGTCAAATCAATCGATTTGACAGCCGGTTTTCACCGAATTGCATGGGAAGTTTAATTGCCATGAGACTGAAGACAAAGGCGCTGCCGAAGGAACCCACAATCCATAGCCAGATTGCCGGCGACAGGGCCTTTCCTCGAATATCGGCCATGAAAAGATAATAAACCGGCCCGGCTTCGAGTAAAATAACCAGGCCGATGTATCCGACGCATACGATCATAAAAGCAAGTCCACCGAAGCTGGTAACCGTCTGGGTCGGGTTTTCGGCTTTAAAATCGGGATAGGCAGCTCCAAAACCAATACCCAGGGCGACAATTCCGGGAACAAGAAAAAAGACGGTAACTATGGACAGCGCCATCATAAAGGGGCTAACGGACAGCAGGAGATTGGTGACGATAATCAGGGACTCTGTAAGTATCAGTAATGGGAAATAATATATAAAAAACTTTATCCACAAAAAGGCCCTCAGAGACAGGGGCGATGATTTGACCAGCCAGAACGCTTCCCTTTCCATGCTGACGGCCGGATAAGCGAAACGGGCGCATATGGCCGTGAGTACAAACAGTGCCAGTCCCATATTTAGAAATGAAAACAGATTTTGCAAATAGACGGTTTTGATCGGTGTTTTATCAAGGGGCAGCACTTTGAAATTGTAAACATATATCACCACCAGGGCCGCGATCAAAAAAAGTTGAGACCACTGGGTTTGATCCCGCAGAAAGGTCTTGATTTCTTTTACCGTGAAGGATTTTACCGGTCCGGGTAAAAAATCGAATAATCGCCAGCCGCTGGCATTTCTCTTAAACAGCCGTACCGAAGCCGTTTGGGTTTTAGAAAAGCCTTTAAAATAAGTTGCATCGGCGATCATGATCAGCACAAACGCGATTGCCGCTGCGAAGCTCCAGGCCAGGGCGGTGTGAAACAACCCGGTTTTAAATGCGCCGGTAAGTCCGGCCACAATGCTGTCATAGGCCCATGTGCTGGGAAGAGCCGGTGATTGTGGTGTCTGCAGGGAGCTGATATAAACCATGACCGTGTCGAATACTTCGGGGTCTACCAGTAGTTCCGGGCGCGATAAACGAATGGCCAGATAAATCACCACAAAGAACAAAACGCCCAGGAAAATAAAAATACTTTTCAGACGATTTGCCGGCATGATGCTAACGGCCACCATGACCAGTATGGTGCTGATGGCCGACGCATTAATGACCATCGGGACCAGTGCCAAGATGGTGTTGGCATAATAAAATACTCCGCTTTGATAAACAATTCCATAGGCTAAAAAAACCGGCAGCGTAAAAATTACCACCATCCAGGCGCTGTCAACCGTGCTGTCTATCCAGCGCGAAATAAAGATTTTGTAGCTGGCAACCGGCATGGCATGCACCAGCTGCAAATCCCGTGAAAGATACAGTTTGGTCAGGGAAGTCAGGATGCTGCTGAAAATCAAAAGGGCGAATGAAACGATCAATATCATCGAAAGCAGTTTGTAGCCCAGAATGTTACCGATTTCCTCGATGCCCCTAAAGTAAGTTAAAACGCGCAAAGAGACAGCGAATATTCCTATCCAGAAAAGCAGGCCGATGATTCCGAATAAAAACAGCTTGAGGAGACCGCCGCGTGCGTTTTTTTTGAGGCTGCGGTTCGTAAGCGTCCACACTCTGGGTTTTAAAAGGGTTAAGATGTCATTCATGTTACGGGTTCCGCGTTACGGGTTACGAGTTGCGAGTTACGGGTTACGGGTTGCGAGTTACGGGTTACGAGTTACTTGTTGCGTGTTGCGTGTTACGGATTGCTCGATACTGGATGCTCGATACTGGATACTCGATGCTCGATACTGGATGCTCGATACTGGATGCTCGATACTGGATACTTGATACTGGATGCTCGATGCTGGATACTGGATGCTCGATGCTCGATGCTCGATACTGGATACTGGATGCTCGATGCTCGATATTTCGTGGTGCGCGGCACAGGGCACTAGGCGCACGGCTCAAGGCAAAGGTCTAAAATAAGGCGATTTCCTTATAAAAATCCGAAATCCGCAATCGAGACAATCCGAAATCCGCAATCGATACCCTCTGGTCACTGGTTACTGAATTTAGCAGGCGCAGGCCACAAAGCGTTTTGAAGACGGACCTTCATCAATCCGTCTTCTGACTTCTGACTTCTGTCCTCTGACTTCCGTCCTCTGTCTTCTGCTCTGTCAGTTAGCTGTATTCGTCAGGTTCAGGAATACCCTCTCAAGGGCGGCATCGGCGGCATTGGCCTGCCGTCTGAGATCGGCAGTGGTTCCGCAGGCGATCAAATGCCCTTTGTTGATAACACCGATACGCTCACAGATATCTTCGGCAATTGCCAGGGTGTGGGTGGACATAAATATGGTAACCCCTTTGCGTGCCAGGCGCTGAAAAAGATCTTTCACCATGATGATGGCCGCCGGATCGAGCCCGACCATGGGTTCGTCCACAATGATTACTTCCGGATCATGCAGCAGGGCGGCGGACATGATCAGACGTTGTTTCATGCCGTGGGAATAAGATTCGATCAATTCATCGGACCAATCCGCCAGTGAAAACATTTCCAAATTTTCCTGCGCCTTTTGGCCGAAAATGTCCCCCGGCACACCGTAAAGATCGGCGGTGAACTTCAAAAATTCCATACCGGTCAGTTTTTCGTACAGATAGGGACGATCGGGAATAAAACCGATTTTGCCCTTGGCTTTTTCCGGCTGTTGCTGTATGTCGATGCCGGCCACCATGACGCTGCCCTCCGAGGGCGCCAGGATGCCCCCGATCATTTTTATGGTGGTGGTCTTGCCGGCACCGTTGGGGCCGATAAATCCGAAAATCTCTCCTTTTTTTACAAAGAGACTTAAATCGTCCACGGCCGTAAAATCGCCATACTTTTTGGTAAGAGCTTTAAGTTCGATCATTCTATGACCCTTAATTTGACTTTTCCGATAATGCCCATTAGATCCAGCTGCTGACGGGGAGACCCGGTGACCAGTCGTATATGGCTGACATCGGCCGGTACCTGTCCGAAAAGGGCATCGACGGTTACCCAGCGGCCCAAATACACCAGGTTCCAGGCATGATAGTAAAACCGTCCTTTTAGATATACCAGGCCGGCTTCAAGCCGACAGGGAATTCCGGCCGCCCGGGCCAGGGCAGCAAACAGCACCGCATGCTCATTGCAGTCCCCGACCCGATTTTCCAGGGTGGAAAGCGCATCCGGCAAAGAAAGCACCGGTCGTTTATCTATATTCTGATACACCCAGTCGACCAGCGCCTGCACTTTATCCAGTGGTGTCATTTGGTCGGCCACAATTTTTTGCGCCAGGGTCTGGATATTTTGATGGTCGGACTGAATAAAAGCCGTCGGTTGTAAATAGATCTTTTCAAAGGCCCCTAAATTTTTTCCATCCAGATCATGGGCCAGATTCGCCAATGATTCTTTGTCGATCGTCAAAACATTGTTTCTGAAAATCTGCCGGCCACCGTTAAGCCGAACCCTTGTATTCGGGATACCGCTGATCTCAAATTTCAGCCTCCCAAGTTGAGCCGGATTCGCAAGCACTACATTGGATGCCACCGATGCGATTTTTGTAAGATCCGCGCTGGATTCCACGGCAAGATCTTCGAGGGCAATTTCCCGGGTGGTCTTCTCAAGCCGCATGCCCAGGATACCTTTTTCCTGCAACACGTCGCCGGACGCATCAATCCAGGCAATCTGGGAGGTACCTTTGAAATTCAAGGCCACCTTGGTGGTTGTTTTGAGGTCATCCCCGATCTTTAGATCTTCCTTGCCAATTACCTCGACGATCACCGGCGTTTGCCCCAGTGTGGCCGGATCAAAGATATCAAATGCATATTTGTCGCCGGCTTTAAGTGCGGCAGCAGCCAGGGCCGATGTTATTCCGGCCATAAGGTAGGGTTTGTTTTTAAGCCGGATGTCCATCCGGCGGCGGCTTCCGGCACTGGCCGAAGTCACGGTCAGCACATCTCCGGATAGGGTGCCGTTTACGCTGAAGCTGAAACGTCCGGAATTAATTTCAAAATCAAAAGCGGACAGACTGTAATCAGCCTTGAGACGCCCCCGGGTTTTAAGCTGGATATCCTGAACCAGGCCCATGGTATTAATGCGCATGAGCACCGTTTCCTGCAGACGGTACCCCTCACTTTCAGGTGAAATCTTGGTGTGTGAGAAGCCGATTTTACGGTTGTTTTGGAAAATATTCATCCAGGTTTCTTTTTCATGAGGCGAACTGATGCTAGAAATTTCAAGGGATTGGGGGCGGTTAAAGAATTTTTCGAACAAATCCAGGCGGATCATGAAAAGAAGCAGAAACGCCAGGAAAGCCAAGGTGCCCGTTATCCAGAACCATTTGTTTTTATATAATCCCATTGCGTTGATTAATGTTACCGCCCATATCACCCCTCTCCTCGAGCTGTAGGCTCTACGAGCCGGAAGCCGGGGTGGATCAAAGCCGGGCCCTATAGATCAGGATCTTTACTTGAATCGAACAGAAACCGTGCCCAAAAAAAAGGCCGGACCATCGAAGGTCCAACCCTTTCATTATAACACGAATTTTGATTTATTTGGCAGTAGGTATCCAATATTTAATCATTTGCTGTAACCGTCCGTCGTTGTGGGCGGTTTTCAGGAAGCTATTGGCTGATTCCAGTAGTTCTCTATTATCTTTCCGGACAGCCCAGGCTAACGACTCTTCCGTTAAAGGGGCAAACAGCGCGGTCAGACCGTTGATTTCATTTTCAGAAGCCAAATAGAGAATCATGGGACCATCATAGATAAACATGTCAATCCGTTTATCGATCAAAGCTTTTACCGCCGGCCGTGAAATTGGGAATGTCATCTTCTTGACACTACTAAATTGTTCATCTACAAAATATTCACCATAGGTATTTTTAATAACGCCTATGGAGGAACTCGTTGTTAAAGCAAAAAAGCCGGTGTTGAAGCGAGCGGCATCCTCCCTGCGTATCAGGGCCATCTGACCACTTTTAAAGTAAGGAATGGTAAAGGAAATTCTTACTTCTCTAAGCCGGGTAATAGTCATACCGGACATGATGATATCAATCTTATTGGCCATCAAGGCCGGTATCTGCTCTTCCAGTCAAGCTCTACAAATTGCAGTGATTTTGCCAGATCTTTGGCCAATCCCTTGCAAAATCGGCTTCCAGGCCGACAATTCTATTTCCCTGCCGGTAAACCAGCGGCTGGGCGTCGGTTGAAACCCCGACGCGCAATACATTTACATCCGGAGAGATTTCGGCAGTTTTAACGGCATGTTGCCGGGTGTGCTACATCCCATATGCAAAAGCAAGCCTGCGAGAAAGCATAACAGAACCAACCATCGACGACGGCTTAGATTTTTAGGCATTCTTTATGTCCTCCTCTGTCAATTCATCTTTATTGCTGGTGTCGGAAGCCCATCGTTTGGGCGAAAAACAGCCTCTGCGACTTAAAACTGGCCCATCTTAGGCCCTTAGTGGCCTTTATCTGACAACATGTTGTAAGATACGGCTTGAGGTGTTCCGTCGAAGGCGGATCAGGATTTAGCACCTTTGAGACCTGACACCCGAAACCTGATCCGCCTCCGGCGGAAAACCTATAATATTGTCTTAATGGCACACTCGCTGCGCCAACCGGCGCCACTAAAATGTATCGGAATTTCTACAAATTATTGGAATCACAGTATTTTTTCGGTCATTTTCTTGATGAACCGTATGGAATGATGGAATATTGGAATGTTGGAATATTGGGTATGAAAAGCGGAAAACGGACTATCCTGCAAGAAATGTTGAATCTACAGTATTTGATGATGCCCGTCAGACATCCATTTTCTGCTTTTATTCTAATAAGTACCCCATCAAAACTAAACAATCAATGCAAAAATATGCGCTTTGATTTTTTCTTTAAACCCATCATTCCATAATTCCAATTGTGAGCGAAGCGAACTAAGTTCAAGCACGGTCTTTGAAGAAGTCTAGCTAAAGAGTCACAATATTTTTCCAAGCTGAATGACGAGATCTGAACATACCACATTATGATAAAAATGTCTGCCTGGCAAATCTAAAATTCCGTGAACCGATCAATTCATTATTTTTCTTGACAGTTTTTGGTTTATTCGCGATATATCATTATTCTAACTTCTCATTAATTTTCATGCAAGATTCAGGTATTAGCTGTGATCAGCGAATACCGGGAATTGGCAAAATCGTTATTTTGTACATAGCCGTTCGTTACAGAAGTTAAAGAGACCCATGATATATCCTTTTCGGAGATGAGATTAATTCAGGATTTACAGGCAGAGTCAAAAATGACCCTGCCTTTTTATATGGTAAGTAAAGAAAGTCGAAAGTATCTTTAAAGAAGTATTCCAGGAGTCCAGAGCTATGCCGCAAGGAACAGTCAAGTGGTTCAACAACAAGAGGGGTTGGGGATTTATTGTCAAGGAAGACGGTGAAGACATTTTTGTCCACTATTCCGCCATAAAAGGTGAGGGCTTCAAATCGATTACCGAAGGCCAGCGTGTGCAGTTTGATATCGAGGAAAGCGCGAACGGCCCAGCTGCAGCGAATGTAGAGGAATTATAAACGGCATCCGGATCCGCCAGAGGCGGAGAATTGACGATTGATCCGCCAGAGGCGGACTAAGCGCCTAAAGTGTATCTTCCCGATTGAAAATCGTATTCAGCCTTTGCAGTTCTGATTCCGCATCGTTTACAATTTCGTTGATAATCTCCTTAAGCGGCTGGATTTTGTCGACCAGCCCGACTGATTGTCCTGCCATGAGCGAACCGCTGGTAACATCGCCCGTCAAGTCACCGCCTGGCGCAAGGGCACCGGCCCAGAATTCTTCTACCTTAACCTGCGCCTCGTATCGATCGATGAGTTTGTTGTCCAGTTTGCTCAATAATTCGAGTTGAAGCTTGGCAAACTCTGTGGAACCCTTGTTTTTTAATGCCCGTACGGGGATAACCGGCAGCCGGCTGTCAAATTGCGGCGTTGCCATGGCGTCTCTGGCTTTGGCCTTGCGAAAGGTTTCTTTAAACTTCGGGTGGGCAAGGCACTCTTCGGCCATGATAAAACGAGTCCCCATCTGGATGCCGGCCGCTCCCATCATTAACAGATGGGCCATCATGCGCCCGGTGGCAATACCCCCCGGCAATAAAAATCGGTACGGTGTCGACGTTAAAAAGAATCTGTTGAATCAACACCGATAACGCCACCGGACCGATGTGGCCGCCGGCCTCCGAACCTTCCAGTATCAAGGCATCCGCTCCCCTTTCGATTAAATTGTGTGCCAGGGGAGCTGTGGGGGCGAAACAAATGACCCTGGCGCCGCAGCGTTTGGCCTTTTCGATTTCATTTTTTTTGGGGATACCGCCGGCAAATACAACAAACGGACAGCCCAGCTCACAAACAAGCTCAAGCTGGCCTGCATAAACCGGGGCCAGCGTAATAAGATTGACACCGAACGGTTTTTGCGTCAACTCCTTGGTTTCAATGATTTGTTTTTCAAAGATATCAACCGGCGTATTGCCGCCGGCCAAAAGCCCAAAGCCCCCTTCATTGCCGATAGAGCTGACAAGTTTAGGGTCGCTGACCCACGTCATCGCGCCGCACATAATGGGGTATTTACAACCCAGGAATGCTCGACCCCTCTCAAAAAATTTATCGATCAGCATGGTAGCTCCTCTCGTTAAATACTCAACCGAAACACCAAAAAATTTTTGGAACTATAACCAATAAAAAGGTGATTTTAAATTTGCCACAAGTTCTCGAGAGTCTCGATCCTGGAGTACTGGAGTGATGGAGTATTGAAAAAAAGACATCGACCCTTTAGCCATTACTCCAGCACTCCAGTACTCCAATACTCCGAAATTAATTGAAATTAAAAGCCTCCAAAATGGATTGCCTTCTTTTGGGTGATAAATCCGAAAAATATTATTATTTCCCCAACAACTCCCGGGCATGCTCCAGAGTGGTCTGGGTGATTTTCTCCCCCCCCAGCATTCTGGCAATTTCCTTGGTGCGGTCTTCTCTGCTGAGCGGTTGGATGGCGGTTTTAGTCCGGCCGTCATTGACATGTTTGGAAATGCTGAAATGATGCTCACCGAATTTGGCGATCTGGGGTAGATGGGTGATGCAGATAATCTGGTGATGACGTGCAAGGTCAGATAGTTTGCGGCCCACCACTTCGGCAGTGCCGCCGCCGATTCCGGCATCGACTTCATCAAATACAATGGTTTCCACCGCATCGGATTCGGCCAGAATGGCTTTTAATGCCAGCACCACTCGGGAGAGTTCGCCGCCGGAAGCAATACCGGCCAGCGGTTTTAATTCTTCTCCCGGGTTGGGGGCAATCATAAACGAGGCCCGGTCAATACCGGATTCAGTCATACAATAATTTTTGGCGGTGAGATACGGATTGGTTTTCTCATCCGCTGCCAGGGGATAAAGAACAGCCTTAAATTCTGTCTGAGACATTTTCAGGGACCCCAGCTCTTCAACCACCTTCCGCGCTAGGTCCTTTGCGGTTTCATTTCTTTTTTGCGACAACTTCAATGCCCGGCGCGCCAATTGATCATGTAATTTTATAAGTTGTTCTTCAAGTTTTTCGATTTGCTTGCCGATGTTTTCAACTTCAGAAAGCTCAGCTTCGATGGTCTCCAACTGAGATGAAACGGCTTCCAGCGAACCACCGTATTTGCGCTTGAGTTTATTGAGGACATCCAACCGTTCTTCGACAGCTTCCAGCCGTTGATCATCCATCTGTATCAGATTCAGGTGGGAGCGAAGCTCGTCAGTCAGATCTTCGATTTGAAAAGAGGCTGAGGCCAGGGTTTCGGCTTTTGTTTTCAACTGCGAGTCGATTCGACCCGCAGTTTCAAGATTCTTCTTTACTTCCGAAAGTCTTTCAATGACGGATCCGGATGCACCGTATAATTCTTCGATACTGCTGTGAACGGTCTGATAAAGCGCTTCGGCATTTTTCAGGCGCAGCCGTTCCTGTTCCAATTCAGCATCTTCACCGGGAGGGCCAGGCCGGCCGCGGTGATTTCATTTCTCTGAAACGCAAGCAGTTTCCGGTGTTCGTCCTGTCGCTGCCGGGTTGAATTGAGGCTGTTGAGTTTATCGATTAACGGCAGGATCTGATGATAGCCGTCGGTCACTTTCCGGCGCTGGGCCGTCAAGCCTCCAAACTGGTCAAGGATCAGCAGGTGCTGATCTTCTTTCAGAAGTCCCTGGTGGACATGCTGTCCGGAAATGCTGGCCAGGTTTTCGGTGATGGCTGTTAACAACCCGATAGTTGCCAGGCGGCCGTTGACGTATACCCGGTTGCTGTCTGAGCGCGAAATCAGTCTTCTGATCAACAACCCCTCGCCGGGATCGTATCCGTTGGCGGACATAATCTGGGCGACACTGCTGGTTGATGAAATCTGAAACAAGGCTTCCAGTTCGGCATTTTCGGCCCCGGTACGCACCAGTTCGGCCGATGCTCGGCTTCCCAGCAACAAATTGACAGCATTGAGAATAATCGATTTGCCGGCCCCGGTCTCACCGCTCAATATGGTGAGGCCATCTGAGAAGTCGATGTGCAGATCATCGATGATGGCAAAATTGCGAATGGACAGTTCTTTTAGCATTTTTAATATTTTAGTGGAGATACGCCCAAATTATATGGCATAAGCGCTAATCTTTGTAAAGATTTTGCTATTTTTAATGCGCGTTTCATCATTTGAACGTTACCAGGATTTTGCACGAGTTGGAGGCTTTCATATGCGAGGCACTTAAGGGCGAGGCCATAGTGCACTATGCCGAGCCCTTAATACTGAAAGGCGCTGTAAGCGCGGCCCGAAGGGTCATAGAAGCCTCCGGCTCGCCCGCCTTGTTGGGTCGTAGCTGAAAGCCGCTCCCACAAGTGTCTTTTTTAGAAACTTGGACTTACCGGATAAGCGCATAATATTATTCTAACTTCTCATTAATTTTCATGGAAGATTCAGGTTTTATATCTCCCGTACACCCTAAATCATAACGCTTACCAATAAATTCGTTGATAACGCTGCGTACCGGAGATGATTCTGCGGATTGATTTGCCAACTCGATGTCCTCAATGATACCATTTTTAACAATAAGGTGGGCATCAAGGTTACCCGATTCAAGCCTGAATTTATGATTGACGGTAAATTGTGGTGACCGGCCGAAAGTCCATTCCCATGATCTATATTTTTCTTCTGCCAGGCGGAGAATAGCCTCCCAGGCCTCAGCAGTCAATTGGTATTCCGTCAAATTTCCAAGAGCATCGGCTACGCCGCTTATCATTTCAGCCCGGAAAGCTTCCCTACCAATGGGATGTGGTAAATGATCAGAAATATTGGTCACCTTGCTTTTGATGGATGAAACCGCGCGTGATTTCATGACCACTAAATTGGAATCCAGCGCGCGCTGAAGAACCTCCAAATCGGAATCAAAGAGCAGGGTCCCGTGGCTGAGCATCCGACGCATATTGGTGTGCTGGGAATTGCCGGATATCTTTTTGCCGTTAACAAGGATATTATTCTTTTCCGTCAGGACCGCTGCAACTCCCAAACGCTGCAAAGTATTTACGATGGGTTTTATCAGGGTTTTAAAATAATCCAGTTTTTCTTCTGTAAAATCAGTTATAAAGCTAAAATTAAGGTTGCCAGGATCATGGTAAACTGCGCCGCCCCCTGAAATCCGTCGCACCAGGAGAATGTTTTTTTGCCGGGCCAGTTTTTGATTGAATTCCTGAAAAGGGTTTTGGTGCCTTCCGATGATAATTGACGGCTGGTTGATGTAAAACAGCAGATACTCGGATCCGGGGTCTAAGTTACGAAAACAGTACTCTTCCAGGGCCAGATTAATGCAGGGGTCGAAAATATTATTGTTTTTTATTAATTGCAGGGGCATTGGGAAGTGTTAATTACCTAGATCTTGCATGAAAATTGGATATAGGTCTAATTCAGGCATTAAGGGATTGAGGAATCTTTGAATTGAGGAATTGAGGGATTGAGGGATTGAGGAATTTGTGGGTCTATGAATAAGGTTTATACAATAGGATTTATCCTTTAATTCCTAAATCCCTTAATTCGCAATTCCTAAATTAGTATTCCTTTAATCCCTAAATTCCTAAATCCCCCAATTTGGCGTTAATAAATAATGTCCAAAAAAAAGAGCTATTTGCATAGTATTTTATGAGGTCTGCAATCAGACCTCCCCTGCCAGTTTGTTCAAGGCTTCGCCGGTCAGGCGGTATAGAATCCATTCCTTCATGGGCCTGGCATTCAACCGGTCATAGGTGCGGATAGCCGGCTCGTTCCAGTCCAGAACCGACCACTCAAATCGGCCGCAGTTGCGCTCTTTGGCCAGCCGGGCGATGTGCGCCAGCATCCTGCGGCCGAAACCATTGCTGCGGTATTCCGGTTTGACGTAAAGATCTTCAAGATATATTCCCGGTTTGCCCAGGAAAGTCGAAAAATTATAGAAAAACAGCGCAAAGCTGATGGCAATGCCTTGATGCTCACCGATCAGGGCTTCGGCCACCGGACGATCACCGAATAATGATTGGCGGAGGTCTTCTTCGGTCGCTTCCACCTCGTGGGACAGATGTTCGTATTCTGCCAGATCTTTAATTAGTGCAAGAATAACGGCTACATCATTTTCGGTGGCCGCTCTGATTTTAAAATCCAATGGGATTGCCAAGTCTTCCTCCTAAGTACACAATTTCATAAATACGATAACATATAAAAATCTCACCGCAGAGCACCTAACCCGGTAAACCGGAAAATGCCTAAAGTGCCTAAAATTGTGGTGTCGCTGCGCTCCGTCTTTTTTATGAACGATCGATGCTTGGCGTATGGAAAACCAGAAATCAGGAAAATTAATAGTACCCGACCTTGCGTTTTTATTTATTAAAATCGGCAGAATACCTCAATTTTAGGCATTTTAGGCATTTTGTAACTTTAGGCATTTCTGCGAGCAGCTTCATATTTACATTAAAATATATTTTGCCACAATATGCACAAGATTTATTTTTAACGACCTAAAGTCTCCTTCAGCGCTTCCACGACCGTATCGATTTCTTCTTTAGTGATCACCAGCGGCGGCAGCAGGCGGATTACCGTGGCGCCGGCCAGCAGTACAATAACGCCTTTTTCCATAAGTTTTTGCACATAGGGTCCGGCTTTTTCTTTGAGCTCGATCCCGAGCATAAGGCCCAGCCCCCGAACTTCGCGAATTTTGCTGCTCTTGAAGTCACGTAGTTCCTTTAGAAAATACTCACCGAGGGTCTTGGATTTTTCCACTAGCCCTTCTTTTTCAATGACATCCACTGACGCCAGGGCTGCCGCACAGGCAGTGGGGTTGCCGCCGAAGGTGGACGTGTGGCTTTTGACGGGAACCTTGATGCGATCGTTACACAGCACCGCCCCCATGGGGATGCCCCCTGCCAGGGATTTGGCCAGGCAAAGCATGTCGGGTTCCACAAATTGCTCGCAGGCAAACATGGTGCCGGTGCGGCCGAATCCGGTTTGGACCTCGTCGATAATCAACAGGATACCGTTAGCATCGCAGATTTGGCGGACTTTTTGGAAGTACTCTTTGTCACCGATTCTGACACCGCCTTCGCCCTGGACCACTTCCAACAAAATGGCGGCGGTGTTACCGCCAACGGCAGCTGCCAGCTTGGCAAAATTGTTGTAGGGGACATGCTTGAAGCCCGGCAACATGGGGGCAAAGGGTTTCTGGTATTCCAGTCCCCAGGTGGCAGCCAGGGCGCCCATGGTCTTGCCGTGAAAGCCCCGCATGGCCGCAATGATTTCCGGCCGGCCGGTGCTGGCCCGGGCAAATTTAATTGCCGCTTCATTAGCCTCGGCACCGGAGTTGCAGAAAAAGACCTTGTTCAGATTCCCGGGAGCAAGAGACGCCAGTTTTTGCGCCAGACGTGCACGGACGGGGTTGTAAAACATGCTGTAGCAATTGCCCAGAGTGAGGTATTGGTCATGCACGGCCCTGGCCACGGCTTCATTGCCATGTCCGATATTGGAAACCCCCACATTGGCGGCGCAGTCGATGTATTCCCGGCCGTTTTCGTCAAACAGTCTGGCCCCCCTGCCGCGGACCAGAACGATGTCCCGGCGAGAGTAAACTCCAAGTTCGTATGTCTGCTCCAGCTCCTGTATACTCATGTGATGACCGTTCCTTTCCCTGCCAGGGCATCCGTTACCGGGTGTTTGGTGCGTCCGTCGCTGATGATTACCTTTGAGGCACCGTGTTCAAATAGCTTTCTGACGGCCAGCATTTTGCGCTTCATTCGCCCATCCACCTGCTGTTCCCGGGCTTCCAGCTCGGAGGCAGAAATATTTTCGATGAGCGAGTTTTCATCATCCTTGTTTTCAAGGAATCCCGGCGCCCCGATCAGGTTAATCACCATCTCCGCCTGAAGGGCCTGCTGCAACACCCGGACCACGTCGTCGTTTTCGGTGTTGATGGCCGCGTTTTGCTCGTCAATGATGGGAACGGTCAGCACGGGGACGTAACCGTTGTCTAAAAGCAGCTGCAGAAGAGGGGTGTTGACCGTTTGGGGTTTGCCTGAAAAATCCCGCACGATTTTCAGCTTTTTACCCTGATAGACCCGGATGCCTTTGTTGCGCCTGCCCTGGACGATCTTGCCGTCGAGACCGCTGAGGCCCACCGCATTGATACCGTGTTGGTGGCATAATTCGACGATGCGTTTGTTTCTTAATCCGGCATAGGCCATCATCATGACATCCAGCAGTTTTTCATCGGAATAAACGCTGGTGTAGCCCTTGACCGAGGTCAGCACCTGTTTGGGCTGCCCCAGATCTTCAGCCAGTTTGTCGCGCAGCGCATTGGCACCATGAACGATGATGTAGGGGTCATCCAGACCGGACAGGTCTTCGATGATACCCTTAATATTAATTTTGTCCCCTCCGCCGATTTTAACGATGATCATTACCATTTCCTTACGGATTCATTGGCGATGTTCTGCCAGTTGATCTCTGAAGGATAAGGATCCGAACAGATAGTCAGATCGCTTCCTTCCCGGTAGCTCATGGTGAAATAGGTTTTGTCCTCTGTAAAATAACTGGATACGAAAATGCCCGTTTCATTGACCATGATGATGTTCATACCTCGAATGTGACGGGTCCTGTTTTTGATGATGCCGACCGCCTTTGACAATGCCTGCAGCGTATCACCTTTGTCAAAGCGGCGGATGAAGTTGAAAATTTTCTCGGCCCCAATCCGGCCTTCTGCCCTGATTTTAACACCCCGTAATTCGCCGTTGAATATGTAGACGGTGCGGCCGTCGAAAAAAGGCATGTTATTTTCGACGACAATATCGCGATCCTCGAAGGCACTGCGGGCATGGGCCACCAGCAGGGTGGTTTCGCTGAACCGGCTCAGGTCATCTTGCCAGACCGGATTGATGTTGCGGTAAAATTGCCAACGTCCTGCCGGGTCCTGATAGGCGCACCCCCACCCGTGCCCCTGGTATTCTTTGCTGTTTTTGGCAATATGGGCAAAATTTTCCAGATGGGGCCCAATAGCGAATGGTGTTTGGGATCGTATGGTCAGTAAGCGGCACATAGTTTGTGAATGACGAATGACTATTGGAATGTCGAATGTCGAATGTCGCTGCGCTCCGTCAAATTTTAAATAGACTGATTCCTTATTTATTCATTCGTCATTCGACATTCTTCATTCGAAATTCCTAAATGGGGTGCAGTCCTGCAAACTCCAGTCCCTGGGTTTCTTCAAAACCGCACATCACGTTCATGGCATGCACGGCCTGGCCGGCGGCGCCCTTCATGAGGTTGTCGATAGCGGAAATTACCACCAGGCGCGTGCCATCCAGCTCAAAACCTATGTCACAGTAATTCGATCCCACCAGAATCTTAGGCTCCGGATAGCGATAGATGCCCTGCCTTTCCTTGACGATGCGGATGAACGGTTCCTGTCCGTACACCTGACGGTAGGTCTTCCAGATATCTTTTTCGGTGATGCCGTCATTGACAAACAAATGGGCGGTCACCAGGATGCCCCGGACCATCTCGATGGAGGTGGCCGAAAAGTGAATCGGATGGCCCAATTCCTGTTCCATCTCGGCTATATGCCGGTGCCCGGTGGGACGATAGGAGCGAACACAACCGCTTCTTTCCGGATGGTGGGAAGCCTCACTGGCGCTGTTGCCGCCTTCCGATGAACCGCATTTGGCCTCGGCGATGGCGGGTTGGGTGGTATCAACCACCCCCTGCTTGAAAAGGGGCCACAGGGGCAGAATGGTGGCGGTGGCATTGCATCCGGCCCCGCTGATATATTTGGCCTGTTTCATCTCCTCGCGGTGCAGTTCCACATTGCCGTAGACAAACTCTTTGAGCACGTCCGGACGGGTGTGATCGACGCCATACCATTTGCGGTAAGCGTCGGCTGTCTTTTAGCCTGAAATCGGCCGAAAGGTCGATCATCCGATCGGCCAGTGAGCTGAATCCGGCAAATTTTTGCATACAGCGGGTATGGGGCAGGGCCGTAAAAATAAGATCGACCGCTGCCAGGTCCTGGATGCTGCAAAACTTAAGATTGGTTCGTTTGCGCAGATTGGGATGCAGCCGGGTGACCGGTTTGCCCACAAATCGCTCCGAGGTGCACTGGTGGACTTCCACCTGGGGGTGCTGCAAAAGCAGCCGCAGCAATTCTCCTCCGCCATATCCTGATGCGCCGACAATGCTTGCCTTCATTTTCGTCCAACCTCCAGAATATAATCCACGATCCTGGCCGGTATGTTGACCCCGGTCACATCGATGCTGTTTCTAAATTCCATGGTGTAGTTGACCTCGTTGATCGAATAGCCATCGTCGTTTTCAAAGACGTCAATGGCGACCACTCCCCCCCCGCAGGCCTGGGCGGCCTCGACGGAAATATCATGCAGTTCATCGGAGATGGAACAATTGGTGGTCGAACCACCCCGTGCGGTATTGGTAATCCAGTGCTCCGCGTGACGGTAGATTGCGGCAATGCACTCACCGCCAACGACAAAGCTGCGGATGTCTTTGCCCTTTTTTTCCACATATTCCTGAATATAAAAAATGGAGTGATGATAACTTCCCAGGATCTGCTTGTGCTCCAAAACGGCTTCGGCGGCATCGCGATCGTTGATCTTTGCAATCAGGCGCCCCCAGGATCCCGTGGTAGGCTTGATGACACAGGGATATCCGAGCTGATCCATGGCCTCCAGGGCCGATTCCGGCGTAAACGCCAAAAAGCAGCGCGGTGTCCTGATGCCCGCCTTGATCAGGGCCTGGGTGGTGAGAAACTTACTGCCGCACACTTCGGCTACCTCGGGGGCGTTGACAGTGGGGATCCCGTGATCACTGAAAATCTTGAGGGCGTGCACGGCGCGTGAATGGTTGACGGAGCGTTCAACGACCACATCGAGGTCAAATGAGTTTTTGTGA
>PVMK01129482.1_pt1 | contig 21881 bp, 18 predicted proteins | sample 1853481 | NCBI WGS metagenome assembly PVMK01 (sample SAMN08533507, study PRJNA380276) | Marine sediment metagenome, whole genome shotgun sequencing project.
TCGCCCGGTTGCATTACGGTCGCTTTCGCAGAGGTTTCCGTTTCTACGCGATGGGCCCAGGCATTGGGGTCTTGTTTTATGATATCAAACGTATCGTAGTGAATCGGAAGCACGTGTTCCGGTTCAATCAGCTTTACTGCCCGCAAAGCGTCGTCAGGTCCCATGGTAAAATTGTCTCCGATGGGCAAGATGGCCAAATTGATTCCTTCTTCACCAATCAGCTTCATATCAAAGAAAAGGCCTGTGTCGCAAGCGTGATAAATTTTTTTCCCTTGTATGTAAAACAAAAAACCGCAGGGATTGCCGCCGTAGGTGCCATCCGGAAGTGCTGATCCATGATGCGCGATGGTCAATTTTAACCGTCCCCAGGGGTAATCAAAGCCGCCCCCGATATGTTGGGGATGGGAATTTTGGATTCCCTGGTTTACCAGCCAGTTTTGAATTTCAAAGTTGGATATCACCATGGCTCCGGTTCGCTTGGCAATGTCTACGGTATCGCCCAGATGATCACCATGACCGTGTGAAACTAAGATGTAGTCCGTTTCCACCGTATCGGCCTGGACCGGAGACAAGGGATTGCCGGTAATAAAAGGATCTGTCAGCAATTTCGTTCCATCGGTTTCAATCAAAAAACATGCATGTCCGTACCAGTTAATTTTCAGTGTCATTTGGAACCTCCTTGTTAAAAGAAAAGACAAATATCATTTTTTATCACAATCCCTTTTCCTTGTAAAACACCATCTCAAAATCCACTGAAACAGAAGGTTATTGCCGGACGAATCCTTGAATATAAACACCCCGAGCGAGGGCACGGCGTCCACTTGATCCGTATATTGCTTCATTTTATCTTTGCACTCCTAAAGCGTTATGTAAAAGGAATAATGGATGACAACGATCATCCAATCAAATTTGACCGGGTTTTCAACTGCAATAACTTGAGGAATTTCAAATTTAGTGATATTAATGTGATTATTCTCTGCAAATTGCTGTAGATAAAATTCTTTTATAAACCAAAACTGTGTGATAACGGGCGATTTGATCCATGGGAATACCGTGTTGTCTCCGTGTTTTCAATTGAGAGCGTTCACCCAAACGCCAGTACGAATATTTCAACCTAAACTGAGCGTTTCAAATAGTTGCGGAGTAAAATAAAATCAATCGCTCCAATTTAGGTCAAGATAATGTTTAATGCCTTTAAATTGCGACCCGGTCTGACCGAACACGACATTGAAACCTATTCCGTACAGTTTCAGCTGGACAGATTGGTTCCTGGTGTCGATAATTTCCGCAACGATGTGTATCTCAGTCCTGCCTTTTGTGAGTCCATCCGAAAAGTGGTGCGCCTACTTTTTCATAAACATGCCAAGGTTAAAAAATATTTAGACCTCGAAAAGACCAGAAGCCTCAATATCGAGGAAGATGAATTCAAAAGACTTTGTCGCAGTGTATTGGATGCTGCCGTCAATAAAGCAAAGTCAGCGTCCGAAATTCAAATCGATTTACTGGCTCAGATTGCCGTTGTTAAAAAACTGAGCGAAGAGATTCAGCGCCAGCACAAAACAATAATAGAAGATCTCAACCAGGCTGCTCGGAAACATGAAATATCCAGCAGTGATGGATTGAATAGATATATCCAAATAAAAGAGAAACTTTCCGATATCCAGCAGAATAAACAATCATTGGTAAGGACTGTTGGAGAGGAGCTGTTCCGGTATTTTATTGAGGTCCAGCGTGAAGATCTCAAAGAAATGCGCGGGTCTGTTTTGGGTGGGGACTCGAATCTTCCCGACGATGTCTTTGCCAATCCGATTCTCCATGTGGAGAATCCCTTTGACGACTATTTTATGATCGATGAATATGTTCTGTTGGCACATCGCTCAGAAGATCCGGATAGTTATCAAAACTTTTTGATACTGATTCGAAGTCTTTTCAGAAAGATCCTATTAAAAATGTTCCTGGCCGTACCGTCTGCAACGGACCGGCCGGACCAGAAAGCGACAGGTGTCGACCCGGTATTTGGCCGTGCCGGAAAACCGGATTCGGAGTCCGGGTACGAGGAATTGGATATATGGTTGAAACATGTGGACAACGTCGATACGCTGTTTAACAGTTTTAAATCCAGGGAGCGCTATAAAATCCTTAAAGAACAAAAAGAGACCCCAAAAAATATCGAAGATCTCAAAAAAAGGGGCAAACATCAGGATCGGTTGTTAAATTTCATTTACAAAAAATTTAATAAAGCAGGCTTTATCAAAAGAATTTCGGCATCTTATGAAATGAAGACGGTTTATCTCGACTACTGTCCCCCACTGGCACCTCAGCAGGTTTTACATTATCTCATCCAGCCCAAACAAAGAAAAGGCATTGTCGATCAGCTGAATCGTTTGAAAAAGTTTTACGGGAAATCGTATTCCCTTTTACCTTTGAAGAAAAAAATCAGGAAGTTGAAAACAATTTCAAAGCAGGAGAAGAAAAAATATTTAATACAGTTTTTGAATGATTTTGTCCGTTATCATAGGGATTTTCAAAATTTTTTGATGCTCAGAGAAGCTTTGGACCGAATACACCTGCTGTCGGATAAAAAGATGATCGACCTGTCTCGTGAAAATCGTATCCTCTACGAGTTTCTGCTTCCCGATGAACAAGCTCCGGCGGTCAAGCTGCCCATCAACCAGGTCATCATCAAGGCGGATGTGCGTGATTCCTCGGAAATCATCCTTAAAATGAAGGAAAAAGGTCTCAATCCGGCATCGTTTTTCAGCCTCAATTTTTTTGTTCCCATCTCCAGCATCTTGTTTGAATATACGGCTGAAAAAGTGTTTATCGAGGGGGATGCAGTGATTCTGTCAATATTCGAGCATGAAGATTCGCCCCAAGGGTGGCACAGTGTTTCCCGGGCCTGTGGATTGGCCGTCCACATGCTTGATATTGTCCGAAAGTATAATATGCTCGGCCGAAAACATAAACTGCCGGTACTGGAATTGGGCATTGGCATCAGTTATCATGACAGCCCACCCACGTTTCTATTTGATGAAAGCAACCGCATCATGATTTCGCCGGCCATCAATTCAGCAGATCGGATGTCGAAGTGTTCAAAACCCTTGCACAAAACGATGTCAAATAAAAAAAGACCGTTTAATCTTTATGTTTTTGAAAGTGCATCCACCGGAGATCCAAAGGTGAAAGACGATTTGTTGTTGCGTTACAATGTCAATGGCATTGAATTGAACGCCGATGGTTTTAACAAACTGTCCAAAGAGATCCATCTGGAATCGCTGGTGTGTGATCTTCCCGAGCTCCGAGAAGGAAAAATTACGGTTCATACCGGAAAATACCCAACGGCAACCGGAAAATATCAGAGATTGGTGATACGGGAAAGCCGAATCCCTGTTGTTGCGCCGAATGATTTTAGCATTATCCGGCGGACGGATAAACCGTACTTTGAAGTTTGCACCCACCCACTGCTTTTTGAATACATAGAAAATCTAAGTTGATCCCAGAGGGTTCAAGGGTTCCCTCCGGGCCGTAGGCCCTATGGGCCGGAGGCAGGATTCAAGGGTTCGAGGGATCTGTTCAGCAGCCGTTGCAAAACCTCCCGGTCGACCAGTTTTCAGGGTTGATGGGAACGGAAAAACAATAGAAGGCTTTCCACCAGTTCAGACATGAAGCGGTAGTCCAACTTTTCCATGGTATCGGATGCCTGGTGATAATGGGGATTGCGATAAAATGCCGTATCGGTAATCATGACGGCTTTGAAACCGCGATCCCAGAACGACGCATGGTCGCTGAGTCTTACGGACGGAAGCAGAAATCCTCCCAGGGGAACCGTCAGCTTGATCACGGGCAGGTCCGGGTTTTTACCAAATGCTTTGAATAAAGACGCTGTAAAACTTCTGGAACTAAAATCGCCCACAATGCCGATAAAGTCCCCTTTTTTTGGATAGCCGCAGAACATCAATGGAAACGGGTAATCCTGACACCCCGGCTGATGGCAGGTATACCCCACCATTTCCAGGCAGATCATACCGTCTATCTGTTCTTTTTCTTTCCATGCCTTCGTGGCATATACCCGGCTACCCATATGCCGAGTACCGTACGTGGGCGGTTCTTCAAGAGGGAACGAGACAAATTTCACAGCGATATCCAGTTCTTGATGGTCTTTCAGCATTTTTAAGTGCCTGGCTGTCTCCAGTTGGACGGCGATGGCACTGGCGTTATCGTCGGCACCCACGGTTCCGACCACCGAATCATAATGGGCGCCCACAATATAACGTTTCGTGGGATTGTCACAAAAAGAGATTTCCGCCACGATGTTTGAAACCGTAAAATTCCGGTATTCATAGGGCTCGCAATGTACCGGCATGCCGATGCTTTGATAAAAATTTTCGATGTAATCTTTGGTTTTTTCGATGTTTTTTGGCAATAAGACACTGCGCTCGCCAATGGTCCGTGTAAGTGTCCTGAGGTGGTCCTGCAATCGTTCAGTGGTTTTTTGGATGTCGATCATCGGAGTTTTTCCCTCCCTGCAATGCCGTCTGGGCACATGTTAAAAACCATAAGGAAAATGCAAAATACAACAACACGCAATTTCATCCGATAGTGCCTTAACGAAAAATAGAAGTTAATTGAAAACCGATCATAATATATTTTCCATACTTTGTACCTCGGGATTGCAATCAGTGTACAAAATGAATTATTCTTGCCATTTTCGTTGAATTTGAGATCTGGCTCGCTGGACGGATAATTAATCGTTTTCTTCGAATTTAGACAACCATTCTTTATTCATAAAACTCAAGGTTCTCTGCCCGCTGTCAAAGTCAAAATCATCATCTGTCAGTTCAAATCCGTTTTCCGCAAGGCAAGCTTTTAAATCTGCTTCAAGTTCATCATAAATATTCACTTTTCTGATGTCGAAGTGCGTGTAAGTAATTTTTAATTCCATAGGGGCCTCCCGGTATCGATTTGAACTTTTCCTGTTTAACCACTTAACATATCATAATTTTGAACTATTTTCCGGTCTAAACTTGATGAACTCGTAAAAAGTCTGATTTTGCTCGATGTCGCTCACAAAAGACTTTTTACGAAGCCGTCAAACTTACGGTAAAAAATATTTAGACCGCTAAATCCTTTTCATTTAAATCCAGAAACACTGTTAATGATTGAATTCGTTCTTCAACCTGACCCCTAACCCCTGATCCCCGACACCTGCTTTTATGCGTTTCAATCCTTGTTTTACATGAAATTATCTTTCGGATTTCATTATTTAAAAGTATTGACAATACATATTAAATTAATTTATTATACACACGAAGTTACTAACAGAAGATATATTATTAATTCGCAATTTATTACTAGCCGAATATAAATCATGAAAAACCCTTTTAATTATACAACGATTGTAACGGGTGCTGCTTTTTGTGATCGGAAAACAGAAATAGCCGATTTGATGAATTTTATCAAAAATTCTCAAAATGTGCTTATTTTTTCTCATCGAAGGTATGGGAAAACTTCTTTAATCTTTAACGTCTTTAAAAAGGCACAGCGTCAGAAGCCTCAAATCGACACGCTGCATGTCGATTTATATGGGACCTTGTCCGAAAGAGAATTCATATCTGCTGTCCTATCAAGTTTAAGCCAGATAGAGTCTAAAATAGAAAGATTGGTAAACCTTATAAAAAATTCCCTTAAAAATGTAAAAATCGGGTGGTCTATCGATCCTGTTGCAGGCACACCGTCAAGTCTTTCCATTTCCTTTGAATCGGGCTACGATATGACAATGCTCGATAGCGTGATGGAAATGCTCCATCGATTATCCGAAAAGCGCAAATTGGTTGTTGTTTTTGATGAATTTCAAGAGATCGCCAATTACGGACAACAAGGGTTTGAAAAGCGGCTTCGCAAGAATATACAACTTCACCGGAATATATCCTATATTTTTTGCGGAAGTCAGCGCCATATCTTGTCTGAAATTTTTAATGATAAAAATAGAGCGTTTTATAGGTTGGCGGCAAGTTATCCGCTTGATAAAATATCCACTAAAGATTATTTGCCGTGGGTTAGCAGGCTGTTTGCGAAAAAGGGAGCCAAGCTGAATCCGGATATCATTAAAGCGGTGATAAACCGATGCGAAAATCATCCTATGTATGTCCAACAGTTTCTTTATTTTTTATGGGATGAAGATGATTTTTCGGTTGAAACCTTAAATCAGGTTGAAATTAAAATTCTGCAAAGGCATTATCATGAATTTTTAAATCTTTGGGAATCACTGACCATTAACCAGAAAAAAACACTTAAATTGATACTCTCCACTAAAGGTGAGGAGATCTTCTATGCCAAGGCGATCCAATCCGTTGACCTTAAAGCCGGTTCTCAGGTTACACGAGCCTTAGAGGTGCTGATAAGAAGAAATATCGTGTCTAAAAACAAAGTTTACCAAATCCAGGATGTTATGTTTGAAAAGTGGATACAGACTTTTTTATAAGCAGCTATTTAAAGGATTACACTCTTCAATCCTATTACCCATCACCCATTACCTTCGGATAACCGCTTTTCAATCCTTGTTTTAATGGAATCCGTTCTTCAACTGGCCCCTAATCCACGCCCCCGCACGGGGGGCGACCTTTTCAAGCTTTATTTCATTAATCAGTTTTTGGCGTAAAGCCGTCCATTGAGCTGGATCAACAATGCACTCGAAAATGGAATATTGAACCCGCTGTCCATAATTTTGACAAACTTTTGCCACCCTTCGCAATCGGCGCTGCCCTTTTTAGGTCTGCCGCGCTTGTATTCCACCGGGAATGGTTGCCATTTTTCCTTTGTTGTTTTTTCGACGGCAAGGTGAAATTCGACAACATCAGCCTTGCCGATCAATCCAAGCCGGAGCGACCGCAATGGCATACCGTACTCAATACGGATCTTGCCTCTGGATTCCCTATTTCCTGTGTCAACCCGCTCATGCATAATTCTGCCTTCAGCAGTGTATAGGTTTTCGATCCAAAGCTGCTCAACATGGATCAAGGCGCACTGCCTTTCGCAAAAAATTAAGTGCTGCAAAGCAGATAGTGGTATGAGGTCGTCTTCGGAATACATATCGCTACTTGTTACCCAATTTATTGCCTATATTAATTGTTATTACCTAATTCCCGGTTTTATTCCATTTTGCATTTCTGCCACGGCCAAGGCATTCAATAAGCCCTTGCGCCTGAAGGTCTTTGAGCACCCTGCGTATCATATCAATACCAACACCGGGACATTTCCGCAGTATATCGGCAACACTGAAATCACCGGGGAAACTTTTAACGGCATCTTGAACCATTGCTGTCTTCTCACCCCTTGGTTGAGGCAGCCTGCCCAACCTTTCTTCAAATTCTTTGTAAGCGCTCTTGAGTATGAAACAGACAAAATTGATATAATGCCAAGGGTCGTGTTTGCCTTCATGCCATCCTTCTGAACTCAGCTTTAATGTTTCGTAATATCTTTCCTTGTTCTGCTCGATAAGGCGTTCGAGACTTATATATCTTCCGACCTCAATTTCCAGATGATAGCTCTGCAGAAGCATCAGCAATCGGGAGACTCTACCGTTTCCGTCGCGGAATGGGTGTATGCACAGGAACTCCAGATTGAATGCCGCCAGCACTATTAGCGGATGGACCTTTGTTTCCTTTATGCATTCCTGCCATGAATCAATCAGTTCTTTCATGTAGAAAGAAGTTTTACCGGCCGGAACGGTTTGAAACCGTATGCTGGATGTACCATCCGGGCGTTTTTCGATGATGTCGCTATCTTTTTCTTTGTATTTACCGGCATCCCATATCTCGCCGCGTGTCAGATGATGCAATTTCTTGCAGGTGTTTTCCGTAAGGGGCAACTTTGATCCCGTATCATGTATGAGATTGAGCGCTTCTCGGTAGCCCCGAACCTCTTCCTCTGACCGGTCGAGAAGAAGCGATTTGCCAAAGATGATGGTGCCGATGCGCTTTTTATCTACCTCAACACCTTCAATGCGATTGGATGAAATCGCACTCTCAATAAGAGCATGCTCTTTCAGTGATTTCAGTCTCTGCGGCGACTGCCGTTCATAAAGCTCCTGTTTGCCTTTCGCCTCACTGATGTCCGCCAGATACCATGATGTCATTACGGGAATTGTATCGAGACCCGCGATGAACTGCTTTAAAGTTATCATACCAGCAATATTACTCCTTTTCATTCAACTGTTTCCGCCTTTTCTGAGGAATGTCCAAATAGTTCTCGGGGGTGACAACCTTCTTGCGGGTCTTTCGTTCCAGGTCTTTTCTCGCCTTTCCGGCAACCTCTCCACCCTTGTGAGCGGCACGCTTGCTTTCCTGAAAACCCTTTGCATCATCCACCCGCGTTATCTCAGTCGTAGCCGCCTCTCCAAGCATGGAAAAAATCATTTCCAAATCGGTCATATGATCGCGGAGATTCTCGCGTTCCAGCCCCTTAAGCTTTTTGTGTTCGCCGGGCGTAACACCAAAAGCGGCTTTTGCGATCTCGGCGGTTAGTATCGCGTATTCCTTCTCGCGCCTTACCTCCCTCTTTTTCCACTCGTCTGTAAGCTCCTCCCTGATAGCGATGCCACGCATTCGCTTCTCAATCCAGTCGTCAGAATAGCCTTTCGCCTTATACAGCGCCCGTGTCCGTTTCGTGGCCAACTCCGGGTCTTCGATTTCCTGCACCCGCTCATAACCAACTTTCGCCTGCCAGCGTTTGAAGGGTTCGGCTTTGGGAGAGGGGATGGACTGGATAACGCGGAAAATGCCTTCTGTGTTGGCACAATTTGTTTTACGCATTTTGCCGTCAAGGGCTTTTAGACGAAGGGAGGTACAAATTGTACCCCAGTAGGAATTCAATTCCGAATCACGTTGTCGCATTTTTTTTATGTATTGGCGGGGATCGGTGCTATCCGTCAATGCCTCAACAACATCGGCAACCGAAAACCACCACTCATTGTTGTGAATCGTCTTCCTGATTCCCTTACCTCTGAAGACAGCTATGCTTGTTTCCATTTCACCTCCTGCCAATCAAAAACCCAAATTGAGCGATTTCCAAGTTTGCCGCAGATACAAGGAAAATGTCGTTCCGCCATAGTCGTCTATGCGGGACGGCATTTGACGCTGTAGATGTGGTGAAATCGGAAATCCCGAAGGGTTTTAAATTTTGGAAATTCAAATCAACAGAATTCCCTAAATATATTATTAAATTTAATCATTTCTAAAATTTAAAACGCTCGGCTTGGGAAGAATAAATATCTCCCAGGCCCTACAGTCGCCCCGAACAAGTTCCGGAGGCCATGCACCCTTTGCTCACGCCGTAGGCGTGATTTTGTTTACCGCGCCGCGCTACCTGAACCATCTGATCATGGGCCCGAGAGTACTTTGAAATGAACCGGTAGCTAAAACGCCACGGTCCTCTCTCGCCTTGTTTGACCTGTATCTCTATCCAGTTATTATTCGTAATATTAGTCCGAAATTGCCATCAATGTTTTCAGTTTCAAACTTTCACGTGCCATATCATCTTCAATGACAGCGCAGATAATCTCTTTTAGCAGGTCTTTATCAATTTTTCCCGTTGCGACATGATAGCTGATATTTTCCATCTCATTGATAAACCGCTTAGTAACGAAAACATAACCGTTCAGCAATAAGAATTGGGCACCTAATGAAATAGCGATCCGTTTGTTTCCGTCTTCAAAACAATGGAATTTACAGGCCCCTAAAAAGAGATGGGTCAGTTTGTCTTCAAAAGCCGGATAGTAGTCATCGTTTTGGATATGGCAAAGAACACTTTCGAGCCTTCCCATATCCAATTTTCCCACCGCTCCGCCACCGCTGACCTCAACGGTTTTCTGATGTACTTCCATGGCTTGTTCAAGCGTAGGGTAAACAAATTCCATTATTAGCGTTCCTTTAACCGTTTAAAAACATCTTTGGCTTCTTCCAGGCGTTCTGCCAACTCCTTACTTTTCTCCCCAAGAAAACGTTCAAATTCATCCGCTTGAACAGGCATAATATATTCTTTTAGCTGCAAATGAAGTGCATCCCTGAACGCCAGGTCACGGCTTGCCATCTTGTTTCTAGCCCTCTCAACCAGGGGTTTCCAGTGCGGCTGTTTTTCAAATTCCTCAAAAAGCCGATCTACATCCCATGAACTCAGCTTTCGCTGCCGTTTTGCATGGGTAGCTTCCAGCAGTTTGGCAAATCCGTATTCATAGGAAGCTACCAGATCAAGAATCTCAGAATAAAAGGTGTCGCGAACTTTATCTTTTTCGTGCAGCTTTAGTATCTTGCGATATTCTTGTGCATTTTCACGAAAGATGCTGACATAAATTTTATTGGTGTACATCGGGTATTTAAAATTACCCATGTCCACATAATCCCGCAACGCATTGGTAAATTTCTTGAGGTAATTCTCCTCCTGAAAGTAAGCAAGAATAAAGTCTTCGTCGCGCTGATTGATGTACTTGGTGCTGCCGCCGGTACGCTGATTTATCGTATCAATAACGACATCCAGTATGGTCTGCCGCAACACGCGGGCCCGTTCACTTTCGGTCAGCAACATCGCGATATTAAGAAACGCCCTAAAATCAAATATCCCGAGAGTCGTTGTTTTGGTAATGAAATCCATTTCGTCACCAAACTGCGCAATTATAGCTTTCTTCAACTTTTTCAATCGGATACCTTGCAGAACTTCGTAACCGTTATGACGCAATTCGCTTTCATATTTGTTGAGATAATTATCAATGGTACGCGGCGTGACTTCAAAAAAAGAAGCGATCTGATCCTTGTTTAACCAATTGCGGTTTTCAAAAAAGATGCATCGGAGGTCTACAGCTTTCTGAATTTCCGTGACGGCAAACGGGTTGTTCAAAACATTCTGGCGTTCTATCGTTGAGTTTGTAAGTTCTTTCGACATCATCATGATACCCTCTTGTTTAATCCGCTATTTTAACAGCTCTTTCATCTGTTCAGTTTGCTCATGGAGCTCTTCCGAATACTCCCCTATATCATGCCATAACCCCGCGAGATAACCCCAATCACCGGCACCGAAGGCATCGGCAAAAGATGGTATGCTGGTCCGGCTTCTTCGTCATCAGGCCGGGCCTTACCCCAATACCGATAAATAATATCAGATGAATTTCTCATAGCTTTTACATTTCAAGCCAAATCACGGTTATAAGTTTCGTATCATTAAAGGCTCGATGCATTCGCACCTGCATTTTTTTCTGTATGGTTTCTCAAACGAATATCAACCTTCTGCTTTCTGACTCGCCGCTGAGCTTAAAAATATCACCTAAAATTTGACAGTCTCCGTAGTTTTTTGAACAGGATTGCTATACTATAATAAATAGGATTCAATCGTAATGCATTACTATTTCATATTTCTACCACATCTCATTTTTTAAATAGTCCCTCAATTTCAGTCACTTCCTCGCATCCTTCTTTGCAGACCTTGCCGTATGCCTTTTCTTTTGCTCAAGCCGGATTTTGCGCCAGCGCTTGGTTTTCAAATTATAGGCCCGGTCTCCCTGGCGGATAAGAGTCGTTTCTTTGTAGTCAAAGCGCCGGGTCAGGTATCGGATTACGGCAAATACATCCAGAACTTCGAATCCCTGGATGATCAATTCACCCTTGCGACGACAAAACTGCGGAAAAATGAGATCCTTTTCCATGCCGTCAATGACAAAAGAACGCACCTTGAGAAAATCAACGCAAAACATCTGATGCCTGCCGGTGTCAATGGAGACCGATTGCACCTTTCGGGGGGCCTTGAAATCTTTTCCGTACCGGGTTTTCAGGTAGTCAACGATAAAAAGCCTTGGATCCAAAATAAAACCCGTCAGGTACTTGCGGCCATTCCTGTGAATATCGATTTCGAGCCGGCCGTAATCAAATGGGTATTTTTCTTCATGCGACAAAAAATGATCCCGCTCATACCAGTCCATGGTGTAGAATTCCGCCACCGAGATGGTGAGCTTGTTTTTTTCTATGACGGCATACATAATATTAAATGGTCAATTGTTGAACTCAATTGCAGATGGAGCAGATCGATCGAGTGCGATAAAGGTTAAGGGCGTCAAAAGGCGGTGTCGAGTATCAGGCAGAGATTCAGGTCAGGGTCGTTTTAAATATATTAGGTCAGGAGTGGATCAAGAGTAGCGTCACATGAATTGTAAGGGTCGCCTTGTGTGTGTTCTACATAGAAAATGATCTTTTCAGCATGGTTTTTCCTCTTTTTGATTTATTTGGTCAGGAGTGGATCAAGAGTAGCGTCACATGAATTGTAAGGGTCGCCTTGTGTGTGTTCTACATAGAAAATGATCTTTTCAGCATGGTTTTTCCTCTTTTTGATTTATTTGGTCTGTGACGCAAACCCATTTTATCTCATTTGGAGGTCACAAATTGTGACCTCAAGTTTGACGATTTGTATCGGGCATTTCATCCCAGGTGCGTCCATATAGAAAACGCTCTGCTTTACGGATTAAATTACTGTTTGAAAAAACAGTACCACATTAAGTACCACATTAAAGTGGTTGGTACCCAATTTCAATCCTTGCGCCTCCAGCGGGCATCCCGCCCCCTTCCCAGCATTTCAAGACGACCTTCACTTCGCCACCGGTTCATAACCTTACGGATCATCTCGCGGCTGACATTAGGGCAGAGTCGTTCGATGTCAGCGATGCCAAAGGGACCGGTAACATGCTTCAGCGCATACTCTATAAGTCCGGTTTTGGCTCCTCTAACCGGTTTTCTTCACCACCTTATACGTTGCACTTATGAGTTGAATTCAAGACTGTTTATAAAATCGCAAAGTGATTTTATTTCTTGATCACTTTCCATTTATTTAAAATCCGTTCTATGTCCATCACCTCATTGCGACCGTCTTCGACTTCTTTGCCGGTCAGGACCAGGTCCCAGAGTCTGCCGTTGGGAGTTAAAAGCCTTCTTGAAAGGTCGGGCTCGCCGAAATCTGTTTTACCGTAATATTTATGAATTTTTTCTTTTAGGGGTTCAACCAAAACAGGGTCGATCAAATCCAGTTCGTCCAGACGGTATAAAAATGCCTCGGCTGAAACACCGAACCGGTGTTTGATGCGCAACAGAAGTTCGTATGACCAGCGTTTTTCCCGAATGCCGAGCTGCGTGACGGTGTCGTGCACGGCAGTGGCGGGCATAAGAAATGTAGCGGCAAAACGTCTTGCCGCCCGGTGTACGGTAAAAGGTTTTCCGCTTTGACACTCTTTGTTATCCTGAGCCGGGAAAAGATTGATACTTTGCTGTGCAGTGTAAGTCAAAATCAATACTTTCCCCAGTTCATATGCTAAGCGAAAAAGCTGTCGTTCGGGATTTTTACGTGCATTAAGGAACAAAAATGCATTCTGATACAAAGGGTCATAGTATGAAAAGCTGTCTGCATTTTTTGGCATGGGAACGATAATCACGCGCAACCCTTGATTTTCAAACAGTTCAAAATAGTCGAAAACCACTCCGTGCTCGATTCCGGTATAGCGGCGCACGGTATCTGAAAGCACTTCCATTCCGTTCTCGGTGGGCGTAAAGGGAATCAGCAGTGGAATCCGGGGGTGCTTTTGGGCACTGCAAATATCCTCTAGGGCCCAGAACGCATCGATAAGAGCCTGAGCCATGGTTTTGATCTTTTTCGGCAACACGTCATCGGGATCATCCAGGGTCACCAGAAAAGGATCGCGTGAGCTTTCATGTTGAAGAGATCTGAAATCCTGATCGTGTTCGGCAAACAGCGTGTCCACGGAAACACCCAGTGCCTTGGCCAGTCGATAAATTACCGAAGCCGACGGCGCGTTTACGCCGCGCTCGATCCGGCCCAGGGGAACCGGGTTCATTCCAATTTTAGCAGCCAGGTCCGCCATGGTCCAATTGCGTTGCCTGCGTAAATTCCGGATGTTTTTTCCGATGAATCCCAGGTCGGTTTGCATCTTATTTTATTACCTTATCGTTTTATTTTTATCAATATATCTTTGGATAATTATAAAAATAAAACCAAAAAGGTTTATACTTACAACATAATCTTTGGAAACCGTCTTCGGCTAATTGGAAGAAAGGGGATTTGAAACCTGAATCTTGCCTTAAAATTAATGAGAATCTTGTTTGGATTCCTATATCAGTTTATCCAATGGATGATTGTTGCAACTGGCTATAAACAGACCGCAATGAATTGAAACCGAATGTCTTTTATAACCTTGAACGTTGAACGGGGAACCCGGATCCGGTCAGTTTAGAGTAGAGATAAACCCCTGCGATACTCCCCAGAATGTCTGACAGAGCATCCATCACATCAGCGGTTCTGAATGGAACAAAATGCTGGTGGATTTCATCGCTGATTCCGTAAAGCGAAGATAGAAGCACACTGAGTATCACTACAAGCTTTAAATTGTGTTTTATTGGCGTTGTGTTGAAAGCCCTTACAAAAAGGGCGCCCAGAAAGGCATAGCATGCGAAATGGAGCAGCTTATCGATAAACGGCCAGTCCGGCAGACTTTGGGGAGAGGGATGGGAAGACTGAATATAAATCAAAAGACAGTAAACGAGAATCGGAAACCAGTAAACGGTAAATTTGTGTATTTTTTTCAACCTGATCCCTGATCCCTGGCCCCTGATCCCTGAAACCTGGCCCCTGACCCCTGACCCCTGTCTAAAACCCGGTTGTGGGCCGTCTTTTTCCGAACAACGTTGAACGGGGAACCCGGATCCGGTCAGTTTAGAGTAGAGATAAACCCCTGCGATACTCCCCAGAATGTCTGACAGAGCATCCATCACATCAGCGGTTCTGAATGGAACAAAATGCTGGTGGATTTCATCGCTGATTCCGTAAAGCGAAGATAGAAGCACACTGAGTATCACTACAAGCTTTAAATTGTGTTTTATTGGCGTTGTGTTGAAAGCCCTTACAAAAAGGGCGCCCAGAAAGGCATAGCATGCGAAATGGAGCAGCTTATCGATAAACGGCCAGTCCGGCAGACTTTGGGGAGAGGGATGGGAAGACTGAATATAAATCAAAAGACAGTAAACGAGAATCGGAAACCAGTAAACGGTAAATTTGTGTATTTTTTTCAACCTGATCCCTGATCCCTGGCCCCTGATCCCTGAAACCTGGCCCCTGACCCCTGATCCCTGCTTTAAAACCCGGTTGTGGGCCGTCTTTTTCCGAACAACGCTTCACAGGGCGCGTTTTTGGTTACATGTTTATTAAGATTCTTGCACCAGAGTGACTGAAAGGTGCGGCAGGACCCGTCCAGGGCGTCGAGTTTTGCAAAGTCGGCATCTTCACAGCGCAGGTCGCACCATTTGATTTCATGGGTTGTAATTCCTGCATTTATATTACCGGAATCTTTCATGTTAAAAAAGTTTAAGGTTCCATTGGATAAGCGTAATTTCGTTGTCGTTCGGTACTTCAGACAGCTTCGACGCTTGCAGCTATCAGGTGTTCACTCCACAGGTCAGAAGATTTCAAGATCGAGCTTTCTTTGGCTGATGTGGGAAAGGACCGTGTCTAAAAATACTTGGTGGGTAACCCCGAACCTGACCTTGCCGTCAAGGGTTCTGACGGAAAGGTTTCCGGATTCTTTTTCTTTTTTGCCCACCGTCAGGATCAGCGGAATTTTGTCCAGCTGTGCATCTCGAACTTTCTTGTTCAGGCTTTCGGTTCGGCTGTCCACTTCTGTGCGAACCCCGGCGATTTCAAATTTTTTCTTACATCGTTTGCATAGGGCGCAAAATCATCGTTAATGGGGAGAATAACGGCCTGGACAGGGGCCATCCATAGGGGAAATTTCCCTGCAAAATGTTCGATGAGAATACCGAAGAATCGTTCTATTGATCCGTAGACCGTCCTGTGAATCATTATGGGGCCGACGCTTTTCGTTATCCTTGTCGATATAGAAAAGGTCGAATCTTTCAGGCAATGACATATCCAGTTGAACCGTTCCGCACTGCCACGTCCGGCCCAGAGCATCTTTGATATGGAAGTCGATCTTGGGCCCGTAGAAAGCGCCGTCGCCTTCATTGACCTTGTATGGTTTGCCGTAAGTTTCAAGGGCTGCTTCCAGACCTTTGGTGGCCACTTCCCACTGGGCATCGGTACCGATGGATTTTTCCGGGCGTGTGGATAGCTCCAGGTTAAATCCGAGGCCAAAGGTTTTGTAAATGCGTTCTTCAAGCTTCAACACACCCAGAATCTCATCTTGAATCTGCTCGGGTGTCATAAAAATGTGCGCGTCGTCCTGGTGAAATGCCCGAACACGGAAAAGTCCGGACAAAACTCCGGAAAGCTCATGACGATGGACCAACCCGATTTCGGCTGCCCGGATCGGAAGATTTTTGTAAGAATGGCGTTTTGTTTTATACATCAACATTCCCCCCGGGCAGTTCATCGGCTTTATTGCATTCGCATTGTCGTCGATGGTGGTGAAATACATGTTTTCCCGGTAATTCTCCCAATGGCCGCTTCTTTCCCATAACGATCGGTGAAGTAGAATCGGCGTTTTGGTCTCCACATATCCGGCAGCCCGGTGTTCCTCTCTCCAGTAGTCCAAAAGAGCATTCCAGATCACCATTCCTTTGGCATGAAAAAAGGGCATCCCCGGTGCTTCATCGTGAAAGCTGAAAAGATCCAGGGCAATACCGATTTTGCGGTGATTTCTTTTTTTGGCCTCCTCAAGGAAATAGAGATATTTATTCAGTTCTTTCTTGGTGAAAAATGCCGTGCCGTATATTCTCTGGAGCTGTGCCTTTGTCTGATCGGCACGCCAGTAAGCGCCTGAAACTTTCATAAGCTTTACGGCTTTAATAAAACCGGTATGCGGAAGATGTGGGCCGAGGCATAAATCCGTAAAATCATCGTGTTCATAAAAAGATATGTCCACATCTTCCAGTTCATTAATCATTTCGAGTTTATACGGCTCGTCTTTGTAAAATTCCAGTGCTTCGGATTTTGAGACGACACGCCGTTGAAAGGGGACTTTGGCTTTAATGGTTTTCTTCATTTCAGCTTCAATTTTTGCAAAATCATCTTCTGAAAGCGGCGGCATGTCGATGTCGTAATAAAATCCGTTTTCAACAGCCGGGCCGATGGTCAACTTGGCATCTTTGTAAAGATGCAAAATCGCCTGGGCCATGACATGGGCTGCGCTGTGGCGGAGGATTTCCAATGCTTCCGGGTCTTTGGTCGTTATCAGCCTGACTCGGGAATCTTGGGTGATTTTTGTGTTTAAATCCATAAGCTTTGAATCGAGCTCCATGGCAACGCAATTTCGTGCCAGACCTTCCGAGATACTCATGGCCACATCAAACCCCGTGGGATTGTTTTCAAAGCCCTTTATATTACCATCAGGAAATGTTATATTGATCATTACATTATCACCTAACCCGGATAATCCGGATAATTCAAAATAATATCTAAATTATAGTGTAACCTAAATTTTAACTCTTGGCAGAATTAGGATCGTCAAACGTTTTTTTTGCATTGAATTTTTCGCGTCTGAAAATTCGATTTTTTATAAAAAAACAGGAATTTCAGAACCCAGAAACCATTTTTTCACGAATAAAGTAACTCAAATTAGAAAAAATAACCTTGCGGGTCAAGGGAAAATTGAATGGGAAACGACTATCAGATGGTAGAAACAGCCGCCGGACTTGAAAAAGCGGCCGGCGCCCTTGAAAAAGAAAAAGTCATCGCCGTTGATCTGGAAGCGGACTCCATGTACCATTTTAAAGAAAAGGTCTGTTTGATTCAATTGGCCACAGAAAAAACGTCGGTTGTGGTTGATCCGTTACAAATTGATAATTTTTCTATCCTTAAACCCCTTTTTTCCAATCCGGATATACAAAAGATTTTTCACGGTGCCGATTATGATGTTCGAAGCCTTTACCGGGATTTTAAAATCAAGATAAACAATCTTTTTGATACAGAGCTCGCCTGCAGGTTTCTGGGAATCAAGGAGACCGGTTTAAAAGCGGTATTGAAGACGTTTTTCGAGATAAATATCGAAAAAAAATACCAGAAGAAAGACTGGTCCAAAAGACCGTTGCCCGAGGAAATGGTCGAGTATGCTTCAAAGGATGTGATCTATCTTCTTCCTCTTGCCAGGATACTGATCGATAAGCTTGAAGAAATAGACCGGCTGTCCTGGGTCCTTGAGGAATGTCATAATTTAAGCAAAGTCCGGCCGGTTTTACCCAATGAAGATCCGCTGTTTTTAAAATTCAAAGGTGCTGGTCGGCTCAAATCGAAAAGCCTAGCCGTACTCGAAGCCTTGTTGCAATATAGAAAAAGTGTTGCAGAAAAAAAAGACAAGCCGTTGTTCAAGATTATTGGAAACGATTCGATTATGAAGATCGCAACAGCCAGACCGGTAACGTTGCGTAGTTTAAAAGGGGGCAAAGCATTGAGCGGCAGACAGATTTCCATGTACGGCAATGATTTGATTCAGGTGGTGGCCGGCGCTTTAAAAATAACCGAGCGTGAACTTCCGGTGTATCCTCGAAAAACGGTTTCGCCAATCTCCTCTGAAGTATTGGAACGGATAAAAGTCCTTAAATCCTGGAGAGATTCAAAAGCCAGGGCATTGGATATGGATCCCGGAATGCTTTGCAATAATACGCTTATTACTGCAATTGCTGTTAAAGATCCTGAAGATAAAAAATCCATGGGAACCATCAAAGAAATGAAAAATTGGCAGAAGACGGCCTTTGGCAGGGAGATAATAACGGTTTTAAAATCGAAAAATTAAATCTCAAATTAGATTTTCATCCTTTAGGGGTACATATCGAATCTATAACGTTGAAATAAGGCAAACTGTTTATGAGCTCTATGAATCCCCGGACCGTTCACAGAAAACTCGTTGTTCGCATCAGCGTCACCGCATGTATTATAGCGCTTCTATTCGGATTCGGTGCCTGGCAATATGAAAAAAAAGACATCGGTGAAGAGATCTTGTTGCGAGCTGAAAATGGTTTCAAAATTTTGAATAATCAAATCAGAGATTTTTTTGACGATCCAAACGAGTTAAAGCCTTCAACGATTCAGCAGAAGTTGGTGCAAATGATGAGTGAACGTCGAATTATAAACCTTGGCATGTTTGTCTGGATCGGTATTTATGACCTTGATGGAAAACGTATCGCGCAAGTCAGCGACGACACCTATGAACACATCGAATCGGTTGAAAAATTGGCCGGGAAGCTTCAAGGCCACATTTTGAGTCACAAGAGTCTGAAATTTGAAGTCATTGACCTCAAGGGCATTCCATATGTTCGGATCATCTCGCCGATCAAGGACAGTCTGAATGAACTGTCCGCCTATGGGGAAACCGTTTTTGCCGTATCTTCCGACACGTTGGCAAATCTCCGGAATAGAGCGATCAATTTAGCGCTACTGGCGATGTTTGTTGTGATCATGACCACGGCGCTGCTTTATCCGGTTATTATCAGTCTTCTGAACCGTGTTTCTTCACTTTCGGAAAGGCTTTTTGAGGCTAATCTTGAAATTCTAAAAGTATTGGGGAGTGCGGTTGCAAAAAGGGATAGCGATACAGACGCTCATAACTACCGAGTGACCATAATATCGGTAAAGCTCGCAGAGACGTGCGGACTTCCGAACCATGACATCCGGCGGCTGATAAAGGGGGCTTTCCTCCACGATGTGGGGAAGATCGGCATTGAAGATGAGATTCTGCATAAACCCGGACCCCTGACGGAAGATGAATTTCAACTAATGAAAAAGCACGTGGCGTATGGAATCGATATTGTAGATAAAGCCGAATGGATCAAGGAAGCCGTCGACGTCGTCGGGTATCACCACGAAAAATACGATGGGAGCGGATACGATAGTGGAATAGAAGGCGGGGTCGTTCCGAAAATAGCAAGGATTTTTGCAATTGCCGATGTTTTCGATGCGCTGAGTTCCCGCCGGCCGTATAAAGAGCCGTTTTCTTTTGATAAAACCATGGACATTATCAGGGCCGGGCGGGGGACTCACTTCGATCCCTCTTTCGTTGATGCGTTTGAATCAATAGCAAGGTCCATATATGAGGATTATGCAGGAAAAGAAGATGAACAGCTTCATGAAGAGCTCAAAATGATTATTGAGAAATATTTTTATGAATAAAACCATTCCGATGGTCAATGTGCGATTCGGAACCAAAAAAGTTTACCCTAACGCTGCATGTATTCTCGGATTCGCTGGTATTTTATTTCAATAATGGCGAATATTTGTTAAAAAACCAGCTATTTTTTTTGATAAAGGATAAAGTAAGATGAAGGTTACGTTCTATGGCACCAGAGGAACCATGACGGTGGCCGATCCGGATTATACCCAATTTGGCGGAAACACGGCGTGTATTCTAATAACTTTTAGTACCGGTAGGGTCGCTATTCTGGATGCCGGTACGGGTATTCGAAAGTTGGGGAATGATCTATTAAGCAGTTCTCATGAACAATTCGGTAATATCAGTATCATATTATCCCACACCCATTGGGATCATATACAAGGTTTTCCATATTTCGAGATGGCTTACGATCCTCGACGGAGTTTTACCATATCCATCTGTGGAAAAGAGCGGATGGGCAAAGACCTTGAGAGCCTTTTTTCGACACAAATGCAGAATGATTTCTTTCCTGTTTCCCTGGAAGAGATGGGTGCGAAATTTACCTTCTTGCAGCCGGATATCACCACATATGAGCATTCCAGCGGTATTAAACTTACAGCGTCCAAGCACAGCCATCGTGGCGATGCATATGGGTATCGTATTGAGGAAGGCGGAAAAACTTTAGTATATTGTACGGATGTCGAGCATAAAGATGGAATAGATCCCAACGTGGTGGCACTCTCCAAAAATGCCGATTTTCTCATTCATGACGCCCAATATACCCCTGATGAATTGAAGGTGAAGCACGGGTGGGGTCACAGCAGCTGGGAACAAGCCATAGCAGTAGCTGAACGCGCCGGGGTAAAAAAACTGGCGCTTTTTCATCACGATCCGGAACATAACGATACCTTTCTGTCGAATATGGAAATAGAATGCCGGAAGCGTTTTGCAGACCTTTTTCTTGCAAGAGAAGGGGATGAAATAGTGCTGTAGCACGTTTTTTGACAAGCTGAAACACAAAGTGATGGCAGTAAAAAGTTTCAATTCTTTGACACGTGTTTTATACGGTTGTGACGATAAAGTCCGTGACAAAAAGATAATCGGTTTGTGGTTGACAATAAATTTATGTTGCTTATAGTGAATTGTGTAAAACAAATTTAGAAAATTATGGATAAAGCCAAACCTGTTGTGAGGCAGGGACGGAAAGCCACGGGTCTTATACAAGATTGCCGGGTTGCCTTGAGAATCAATATGGCCGTGTTATCCTTGGGAGAAGGGAACGCGGTTTTTTTTTGAGGATTGACAAAGGAAAGACCTTAAGAGACATGTTGCCCCTGTGTTCCTTTTGTAAAAAGATAAGAGACGATAAGGGCTATTGGGAACAGGTCGATGTCTATATTTATAAATATTTACAGGCCGATATCAGCCATGGCATCTGTCCCGAGTGCGCAAAAGAACATTATCCTGATATCGATATCGATGATGATTAGGTCCCAAACCATTTGATTTTTGTGAAGTGTGCGATAGGTGTAACCTGCTTGAATTGTTTAAAGAAACATGTAATTTTAAATTGAAGGATAAATCACGAACAACTAAAGGGGGCAGCAAAATGAAGCGAAATATCTGTGCGTTCATGTTTATTATTTTTATGGCATCTGTTTTCACGGGTTGCGCCACAACCGGCCCGGGACCATTCTCCGGAGGGAATTATCAGCAGATTGTTTTAAACTCCCAGGAACCGGTG
>PVMK01126333.1_pt1 | contig 21871 bp, 21 predicted proteins | sample 1853481 | NCBI WGS metagenome assembly PVMK01 (sample SAMN08533507, study PRJNA380276) | Marine sediment metagenome, whole genome shotgun sequencing project.
GGAGTCGATGCCGATGATCTCGCCCGACAGGTGGTCAAGCCCGGATCTGAGGGAGCAAGTCTTCTGTTGGAGGCGTTCGGTCCCCAGTTCTTTGACAGCGAAGGTCGCTTTAAACGTAAGCAAATGGCAGCAAAGGTCTTTGACGACCCCCGAGCCAGAATAACTTTGGAAAAGATCCTCCACCCTCTCATCCGGGCCGCCGAAAAGGCTCTTCTAAAGAATATTCAGCGCGAAACACCCGAGGGTGTCGTCGCAGTGGAGATCCCGCTCCTTGCAGAGGGAGGGCGATCAGGGGAGTACAATGGAGTGGTCCTTGTTACAGCGCCGGTTGAGGTTCGCATTGCACGGCTAGTTGACTTCGAAAAATATACCAGCGATGAGGCTGTCTCGCGAATGGCAAGCCAGGCAGAAGACAGTGACAGGGAGGGCTTGGCGACCTGGATTGTTGATAACAGCGGGGATCTGGATCTCACCGGTGAGCAGGTGAAGAGGATCTACAGGGCGATTACAGGAACCTGAAAGTTTGTCGGAGAGCTTCCCGCCAGACTCCTTTCGTTGGACCCCTTGTTTCTGATATAATTGAACCCAGGGACCTGTCGGAGACCTTCACCAGGTTCCGGGTGGACTTTCTCTTGCTCCGGAAAGGAGGCGGGCCGTGAATCCACAAAGTGAACTGGACCTGATCCGGACTATCCTGTCAAAAGTGAGCACAACACTGGGCAGCGAGAAGATCCTTGGTTTAGCACTCCATGGAATACAGGACACGTTCAAATGTCTGGCGGCGGCCATCATTCTGGTCGACGCCAAAGCCGAGTCCTTCAGGGTGGTGACGGCAAAGGGCTGGGGTTACGAGTTCCTGAAGAAATTTCAAAGCAGTCCTTTCCATGGCCTGGTCAAGGAAATGGCGACCCGATGGGAACCCATCCTGATAACCAGGGGCGACAGCCGAGTCGGCACCGACGGATACATCTTTCAACACGACTACACGACGCTTCTTGCTCTCCCGCTTTCCATCAGGGGTAAAAAGGTGGGCCTTCTCTATCTTTCCTGGAGCGAGCAGGTGGATATTGATGACGAAGTGCATGAGATGCTTGTTGACATGGCCAGGCTCTGTACACTGATCCTGGACCACGGAAGCCTGGATGACAAGGTCTTCTCCATGTCCAACATCGACCCTCTCACGGGACTATTCAGTTACAAGTTCTGGCATGAGGAGTTGCACAGAGAGGTTACCCGTGCCGAGAAACTGAATTCCCGTGTAGCCTTGATGGTGATTAACCTCAACAGATTCAGAGAGTTCAATGCCATGCATGGACACGTCAAGGGGGACGAGTTCCTGGTGGAGGTTTCAGAGGTCATCAGCAGCAAACTGGGCAAACTGGATGTACCATGTCGGGTAGGTGGCAAGTGGCACATCCTCCTGGTCGGTGATGATGAGCAAGCCGCGAAAAAGATAGCAGACGGGATCACCGATTCTTTTGAGCAATTCTCGTCTGTGGGAAGCCCAACGGTCAATCTGAGTATCGGCCTTTCCATGTATAAGTCCGGAGAGGGGGAAAAGGCTCTTATCGAGAGGGTGGATGATGCACTGCTGGCTGCACGAAGGCAGGGCGGTAACTCTTGTCGGATCATGTGATCGACGGCGGTAGGCTTCATCAACATGTACAAACTGACTATACCGACAATGCTTTAAGTCGCAATAAGGGGTTGACAACGTTACCCCTTGACGTTAAGTAGTTACCATCACCTGGCCGCATTGGAACCTGCGGCCACCACCCGACCAACGAAAGGTATTCCGTAAGATTCCCGAGATTATCTGCAATCTCCTGTCCTGAAACGGTTGCTCTGGAAGATCCGGAAATTGTCTTCATGTTAATCACCCGAAACAACTAAATATGAAACCTGCCCGAGCGACACCGGTAACAGCCTGGTGGATGCTTGATATCATATCGGCTTTGGGAGAGGCCGTAACAAACAAGGAACACAAGGAGTTAAGCGTACTATGGACCTGACTGAACTGAAAGAAATGTCCATCGGTGAGCTAACCAAGCTTGCCACAAAGGAATTCAAGATCGAAGGCGTAAGCGGCATGAGAAAGCAGGATCTGATCTTTGCAATGCTGCAGGCCCAGGCCGAGAAGAAAAAATCGATCTACGGGAGCGGTGTCCTGGAGATCCTCCCGGACGGATTCGGTTTTTTGCGATCACCGGACTCCAACTATCTGCCCGGACCTGACGACATCTACGTTTCACCGTCCCAGATCAGGCGTTTTGTCATGCGCACAGGTGATACTGTCACCGGAGAGATACGTCCGCCCAAAGAGGGGGAGAGGTATTTTGCCCTCCTCAAAGTGGAGGGCCTTAACTTCGAGTCGCCTGAAGCTGCCCGGGACAAGATCCTTTTCGACAACCTGACGCCCCTTCATCCAGACGAAAGGATCCACCTCGAGCCCAAAGACCCAAGAAATTTCTCCATGCGTATCATGGACCTCATAACGCCCATAGGAAAAGGACAGCGTGGTCTCATCGTTGCCCCGCCCAGGACGGGAAAGACCATGCTTCTGCAGAGCATCGCTAACAGCATCAGCGAAAACCATCCTGAAATCTACCTGATCGTTCTCCTCATTGATGAGCGACCGGAAGAGGTTACCGACATGCTCAGGTCGGTTAACGGCGAGGTTGTTTCCTCTACCTTTGACGAGCCGGCCACGCGCCACGTGCAAGTGGCTGAGATGGTGATAGAAAAAGCCAAGCGTCTGGTCGAACATGGTAAGGATGTTGTCATACTTTTAGACAGCATAACCCGCCTCGCCAGAGCTTATAATACGGTTCAACCTCCCAGCGGAAAGGTCCTCTCCGGCGGCGTTGATTCCAACGCGCTGCATCGCCCCAAACGGTTCTTCGGAGCCGCCAGGAACATTGAAGAAGGGGGCAGCCTGACGATCATCGCCACGGCTCTTATTGACACGGGGAGCCGAATGGACGAGGTGATCTTTGAGGAGTTCAAGGGAACCGGGAACATGGAGCTTCACCTGGACCGAAGACCGGTGGAGAAGAGGATATATCCCGCCATAGACATCAGCAAATCCGGAACCCGGAAAGAGGAACTTATCGTTCCCGACGATGAGCTCAATCGCATATGGGTACTGCACAAGGTCCTCTCATCCATGAGCGTTGTTGACAGCCTTGAGTTCATGCTGGACAAGCTCAATGGGACGAAGAATAATCAGGGATTCTTCGATTTGATGAGTGAATAAAAAAGAGTGTTTAGAGTTTAGCGTTTAGAGTTTGGAGTTAAAAACAAGAGCCCTCAAACCTGTTGTTCTGGTTTTCAATAAACTCCAAACCCCCAAACTCCAAACTATCAAACCCTAACCACGGAAACCCATCATCCTGGTTTGCTAATTATAGGTTTCTGTGTTAAAAATTTTTGTTCTTTTAAGCATGTAGAGACCAAGGAGTAGTACTGATGAAAAAAGAGCTGCACCCTGAATACAAAGAGATGACCTTTAAATGTGCCTGCGGCGCCTCATACGAGACCGGCTCAACTATTGACAGCAGAACCGTAGATATCTGCTCCAACTGCCATCCGTTCTATACCGGCAAACAGAAGCTGATGGACGCGACCGGCCGGGTCGAGAAGTTCAAGAGGCGGTACGAGCAGAAATAATATGCTGTGGACGCTCAGGTACTGCTTCCTACCTACTATCCAGGTCCGGTAGGGGTTATCACCCGAGCGACGAAATACCGATTTATCCCCCTATCTAAAGAAGACCTGCGGCAGCACCTTGACCAGAGCGACCCAGACCGGCTTTCTGTCAGGGAGTGGTCCGTCTGTTTCAGGACTGGGGAAAAAGGATGAAACGGAGAAACGGTGAAACGGTGAAACGGAGTAGATCTTACCCCGTTTCCCCCTGTCCCCCCATCCCCGTTTCAGAGGAATGCGAATGCTAAAGGGGATTTTGAAATTGTCGAAGCAGCATGAGCACAAGATTGGCGGCCAGGCTGTGATCGAAGGGGTCATGATGAGAGCCCCCAGAACCATGACGGTTGCCGTGCGAAGGCCCACCGGGGAGATCTCCGTGATGAAGGAGCGCCTGAACCTCCTTTCTGACCGTTGGTCCTTTTTCAAGTGGCCTGTTTTAAGGGGCACTGTTTCTCTCTTTGGATCGCTCCTGCTGGGGATCAGGGCACTGAACTACAGTGCACAGGAGGCTCTGGAAGAAGATGAGGGCGAGATCGGACCGTGGGCAATGGCAGGCACTATCGCGGCAGCCTTTGGTCTGGCCGTTTTTCTTTTCCTGCTCCTCCCACTCTGGGCCACCCGCTGGATGGAGACATATTTTCATTGGGTTGCCGGACAGTGGGCATTCAACATGGTGGACGGGATCCTGAGACTGGTCGTGTTCTTCCTGTATTTGTCAGCTATTACCATGGCCAAGGATATCCGGAGGATCTTCCAGTATCATGGAGCTGAGCACATGTGCATCTATGCCATGGAGGCAGGGGATGAGCTGACTGTGGACTGTGCGAAAAAGTACAGTATCCTGCATCCCAGGTGCGGGACCAGCTTTCTGATTATCGTCATGGTGCTGTCCATAGTCGTTTTCGCGCAGATCCCGCAAGCCTGGTCCCTTTTGGCCAAAGCCATGGCGCGAGTGGTGCTGATACCGCTCATCGCAGGTCTGTCCTATGAGATGCTTAAATTAGGAGACCGCTACCGGGATGTATCTGTTTTCAAGCTCATTCTTGTACCCGGCCTGGCGATGCAGAGGTTAACGACACGACAGCCTACAGATGATCAGATAGAGGTTGCATTGGTGGCCCTGAGAGAAGCTTTGGCGGCGGAAGGAGAAGAGGTACCATGAGTTGGTGGATGGACCGCCTCGGCCATGTGGAGGGAAGGTACGAAGAGCTGGGAAGGCTGCTGAGTGATCCTGATGTTATCAGCAAACAGGACAAGCTGCGGCAGTACTCCAAGGAACACTCGGACCTGACCCCCATCGTAAATGCCTACAGGAACTTCAGGGACCAGGAATCGCAGCTCGGCGACGTTGAGCTCATGCTCCGGGAGGAAAAGGACAGTGAAGTCCTGAGCATGATCCGGGAAGAAAAGGACACCCTTCAATCCAGAATGGAGGGTCTGGAAGGAGAGCTGAAGAGCCTGCTGCTGCCCGCAGACCCAATGGATGACAAGAACACTCTCATCGAGGTGCGTGCGGGAACAGGGGGCGACGAGGCTTCCCTGTTCGTGGGCGACCTGGTGAGAATGTATTCACGTTACGCGGAGCGTAAGGGGTGGAAGTGGGAATTTTTAAGCACCAGCCCTACGGAACTGGGCGGCTATAGAGAAGCGACTCTCCTTATCAAGGGTGACAAAGTATACAGCCACCTCAAGTTCGATGGAGGCGTTCATCGGGTCCAACGGGTCCCCGAGACGGAGTCCTCGGGCCGCATTCACACCTCAGCTGTCAGCGTGGTGGTTATGCCTGAAGCGGACGAAGTGGAGCTGCAGGTTAATGGCGAGGACCTGCGGATCGATACATTCAGGGCTACGGGCAGTGGTGGTCAGCACGTGAACACAACCGATTCAGCGATCCGAATAACACACATCCCCACTGGACTGGTTGTTTCGTGTCAGGATGAAAAGTCCCAGCACAAGAACAAGGCAAAGGCCATGAAGATCCTTATGGCGAGGCTCCTGCAGAAAAAGGAAGAGGAAAGCCGGGCCAAGGTGGACGGGATAAGGCGCAGCATGGTGGGTTCAGGGGACAGGAGCGAACGTATACGTACCTATAATTTCCCCCAGGGCCGCATATCCGACCACAGGATAAACCTCACCTTATACAAGCTCGATGCCATCATGGATGGCGATCTGGATGAAGTTACCGAGGCGCTAATGGCCTCCAACCAGGCCGAACAGCTCAAGTCTATGGAAGTGGCTTGAGATGGAAGTTTCGCCGGGTGACCTGAAGCAAGCGGTATTTATAAAGGGAGTGGCTGATCTGAAAAAAGCAGGGATCGAAAACCCTGCTTTTGACGCAGCTGTCCTCCTTGGGTACGTAACCGGTGAGCCACCAGCGACTGTTCTTATGGATAGAGATTCTCCGCTGGCGGCTTCTGAAATTGAACTGTACGGTGCCCTGGTCCAGAAACGGTGTGGACGAGTAGCTGTCAGCCGGCTGATGGGAAGCCGGGAGTTTTATTCCAGGGAATTTCATATTACCGATGATGTGCTTGACCCAAGGCCTGAGACCGAGATCCTTGTCGAGCAGGCGATCCGGTGTCTGGAGGGTCTTGAGGGAAATCCGGCCGTCCTGGACATCGGGACCGGTTCCGGGGCCATTGCTGTAACGGTTGCCTCGGAAATTCCTCAAGCCAGAATTACCGCCACAGATATCAGCATGTCGGCACTTATCATCGCCAGGCGCAACGCCATACGTCATTTAGTGCAGGATCGGGTGAGCTTTCTTCAAACCGATCTACTGGAAGGCATCAGGGTGGGAGGCATCCGGAGGGATGGGGGTTTCCATCTCATTTTGTCCAACCCGCCATATATATCCTGTGCCGAATTTGGAGACCTTCAAGAGGAGGTTCGTGGGGGTGATCCAAAAGTGGCCCTGGTATCTGGCCCTGAAGGGACAGAGTGCTACCCTCCTCTTGTTAAACGCTCCATGGACCTCCTTTGTACAGACGGGAGCTTGATGGTAGAGGTTGGCGCCGGACAGGGCAATATTGTGGCCGAGATTTTCCACCATGCGGGATTTGCGGATGTCGAGATTGTAGATGACCTGGCCGGCATAGAAAGAGTGGTTAAAGGGAACAAGAAATATGCCTGAACGTGTTTTTATAGAGGGTGGTGTTCCGCTGAGGGGTGAGGTTACCGCAAGCGGCGCAAAAAACGCCGCATTACCTCTGATGGCCGCATCCCTTCTGCTGTCCGGAGAGCTGGTCCTTGAAAATGTGCCCGGACTGAGAGACGTGGCTACTATGCGGCGCCTTTTAGAACATCTTGGTGTTCGCTGTCAAGGTGATAACGGAACCATATCCCTTGACGCCTCCTCTGCGGACATGTGGGATGCACCTTACGACCTGGTCAAGACAATGAGGGCGTCTGTCCTCGTGCTGGGTCCCCTTGTGGCTCGTTTCGGCCGCGCCAGGGTTTCCCAGCCCGGGGGATGCGCTATCGGTGCCAGGCCTATTAACCGTCACATTGAGGCCCTCCAGGCCATGGGCGCCTCCGTCTGGCTTGAGCACGGCTATGTGGTGGCTCAGGCGGACCGGCTGAAAGGTGCCGATATCGTATTCGAAGCCCCAACCGTAACCGGGACAGAAAACATCATGATGGCGGCGGTCCTGGCTGATGGGGAAACTACAATGATCAACGCGGCCATGGAACCTGAGGTAGCCGACCTTGCCGATGCCCTTAACGCCATGGGCGCCAGGATCGAGGGAGCAGGCACCGGAGAGATCCGGGTCAAGGGAGTTGCTTCCCTCGTTCCGACGACCTACCGCGTAATGCCTGACCGTATCGAAACTGGAACCTATATCGCCGCGGCAGGTATTACAGGCGGGGATGTCACCATTTTAAAGTGTGTCCCTGGCCACCTTAAAGCAGTGATCGAAAGAATGGAAAAGGCGGGGATTACAGTTGACAAGGGAAAGGACTGGATCCGCGCTCACAGTGAAGGGTGGACTGGCGCCGTGGATGTCATCACAGACCCCTATCCCGGGTTTCCTACCGACATGCAGGCCCAGTTCATGGCCCTCATGGCACTTTCCGATGGGCTTTCCACGGTTACGGAGACCATCTTCGAGCAAAGGTTCATGCACGTTCCCGAACTGTGCCGCATGGGGGCAGACATCACTCTATCCGAGCGCAGAGCAATGATACGAGGGGTGCAAAGCCTGTCGGGCGCCCCGGTCATGGCCACCGACCTGCGCGCCAGTGCTTCCCTGGTTCTGGCAGGCCTTGGGGCCACCGAGGGCGTGACTGAGATCTCGCGAGTCTACCACCTGGACAGGGGTTATGAGAGACTCGATGTGAAGCTTGCGGCCCTGGGAGGGCGCATATGGAGGACCGGTGGATAAGAATGCAATCACCATAGCTCTACCCAAGGGCAGGTTAATGCCGGACTGTGTCAAAATCTTTTCCGAGGTGGGAATAAGGGCTGAAGAGGACCTTTCAACTACACGCAAACTGCTTGTCCCTTCCGAGGATGGTTCTGTGAGGTTCCTGATCATAAGGGACAAGGATCTCCCGACATACGTTGATTACGGTGCGGCCGACATGGGGATCGTCGGAAAGGATGTTCTGACAGAATCTAAAAGGAATATTTTAGAACCCCTCGACCTTGGTTTCGGATTCTGCCGTATCGTGGTTGCCCAACCGGCAGCTACCCTGGGACGCAGCAGCACGTCGGAATGGGGACATGCACGGGTGGCAACGAAATATCCCTACATTGCCGAACGGCACTTTGCTGCCCGGGGAGAGCAGATAGAGATCATACCGCTGTACGGATCTATTGAACTTGCCCCTCTTGTGGGCCTGGCGGACCGTATCGTCGATCTGGTCTCCACAGGAGAAACCCTGCGGCAAAACAACCTTGTCGAGGTTCAGGACGTGATGGAGGTAACAGCTCGCCTGGTGGTCAACCGCGCCAGTATGAAGATAAAGGCCGAGCGGCTCGTCCCGATCATAGAGGCGATACGGGAACAGATCGGGAAACGGAGAAACGGAGAAACGGAGAAACGGTAAAAATTATTATGGCCCTGGAGTGCGAATTGATAAAGAGCCTGGTGGTCAACGGTTGTTCCCCCGGTTCGCCGATTCCCCCATTCCCCGTTTCATAATCAGTTGCTGAAGAGGCGGAGTTTTCCCCATGAAGATCACCCGATATACCGATCCAGACTTCGAGGCCACAATCTCTCTCCTCGAGACCCGCGGAGAAGTGGTGCCCGAAGGTGTCATGGAGACGGTATTTGAGATCGTTGGAGAAGTTCGGCGCCGGGGTGATGAAGCCGTGGCCGAGTACACGTTGCGGTTCGACGACCTGGATCTTGCAAAAGCGGGGATGGAGATTGACCTTGATGAGCTTGATCAGGCCCTGGAAGAGATCCCGGTGGGCGACCGTGAGATCATTGAGGTGGCTGCGGACTCCATAAGGGATTTCCATTTAAGACAGCTTGATGAGAGTTGGATGTATGAGCCCTCACCCGGGATCAAGCTGGGTCAGAAGGTTACACCTATCGAGAGGGTGGGTCTATATGTCCCCGGGGGGACTGCAGCCTACCCCAGCTCCGTCTTGATGAACGCCATACCGGCAAGGGTGGCTGGAGTGGGTCAGGTTATCATGGTGGTTCCAACCCCCGGGGGTGAGGTCAACAAGACCGTCCTCGCGGCCGCGGCGGTGGCTGGTGTCGACAGAGTCTTTACTATCGGGGGAGCTCAGGCTGTTGCCGCCCTGGCATACGGGACCCGGACCGTACCAAAGGTGGACAAGATAGTGGGTCCCGGCAACATCTATGTGGCCATGGCCAAGAAGGTCGTATTCGGAGATGTGGATATTGACATGGTGGCTGGACCCAGTGAGATCCTGGTACTGGCGGACTCTTCGGCTGACCCGGCTTTCGCCGCTGCCGACCTCCTGTCCCAGGCTGAGCACGACCCCCTCGCCTACCCGATCTTCGTAACCGATGATGAGGAGATACTCCGCCGTACGGTTGAAGAGACCCGCAGACAGCTGGATCTTTTGCCGCGCCAGGATATCGCCCGCCAGTCTCTTGATTCGAGGGGGCACCTGCTCCTGACCGAGAGCATGGAACAGGCCATATCTGTGGTAAACCGTATCGCTATCGAGCACCTGGAGTTGATGGTGGCTGATCCTGAAGGTACCCTGGGTTCCATTAAAAACGCCGGCGCCATTTTCCTCGGCATGTACACTACCGAGGCACTGGGAGACTACATGGCAGGTCCGAACCACGTGCTGCCGACAGGTGGTACGGCAAGGTTCTTTTCTCCACTTGGGGTTTACGATTTTATCAAACGCAGCAGTGTTATCTGGTACGATCGGGAGGCACTCGAAGAAAAAGCCGGGATGGTCGCGCAATTCGCCCGCCTTGAAGGGCTCGAAGCCCATGCTCGTGCCGTAGACTTGAGGGTCGGGAAAAAGTGAGCGATCTGGATCTTTCCAGGCTCCTGCCGAAAGACCTTGTCAGGCTGTCGGCATATCAACCTCCCGAGGGAGATTACCAGGTACGGCTCGATGCCAACGAAAGCCCCTTTTCTCCGGACCCGGTTATCCTGGAGAAAATTAGAATAACTCTTGAGGGCATGCCCCTCAATCGCTACCCGGATCCGGCTTCCAGAGACTTACGGAGCGCTTTTGCCAAGAAATTCTGCTGCCCGATGGAAAAGGTCATGGCGGGCAATGGATCCGACGAACTTATCGGGCTCCTCATCTGGACGCTGCGGGGGATACGGGGAGAGGCCCCGCCTGTTGTGGTTGTACCGACGCCTACTTTTGCCATGTACTCAGTCGCAGCGCAGGCCGCGGGCTACGAGGTGCATGAAGTTCCTCTGGGGCCGGGACTGGAACCGGACATGGAAGCGATGCTTCGAGCTGTCAGGGAAAAAAGACCCAATATCGTTTTCCTCAGCAACCCGAACAACCCCACAGGCACTTTCTATTCGAAAGAGGAGATCCATGCACTCCTGGGATCCTCAACGGGTCTTGTGGTCGTAGACGAGGCGTATGGGGATTTTTCGGGCGAGGACTCCTGGGTTCCGGAGGTCGCCTCTGTCGGCAACCTCGCTGTTTTAAGGACATTGTCCAAAATCGGTGCTGCCGCCTTGAGGTGCGGGTTCCTGGTTGCCGGAAGCGACCTGCTCAGGGAGGTCAACAAGGTTCGATTTCCGTTCAACCTCAGCCGGCATACCCAGGTTGCCGGGGAGGTATTCCTCAGCAACTATGAGCTTGTTGACTCCCAGGTGACTGCTATTGTCAATGAACGGGATCGCCTGGCACTGGAACTGGATAAACTCGGTCTCAAAGTGTTCCCGTCCCGTGGAAACTTCTTCCTTGTGCAGTGCCGCGGCAGGGAGGAGGCTTTGTGGCGATTTTTGAAAGATGGCGGCATTGTGATAAAATTCCTGTCCCGTTTGCCTGTCACAGGCGATGCCCTTCGAATAACAGTGGGCGCGCCTGAGGAAAACAATCTCCTCATAAGCCGGTCAAGGGACTTTTTTACGGAGGGAGGCACGGATGCGTAAGGGTGCTGTGGTCCGGGAAACCTCGGAAACCCGGATCTCCATGAACCTGGTGTTGGACGGCCAGGGCACATCTGAAATTTCAACAGGCGTGGGGTTTCTTGACCACATGCTTGAGCTGTTTGCCAGGCATGGGCTCTTTGACCTTGAGGTTGAATGCAAGGGAGATCTCGAAGTGGATGCTCACCATACGGTGGAGGATGTGGGGATCTGCCTCGGACTTGCCGTCAAGGAGGCTCTGGGTTCGGCCAAGGGCATAAAAAGATATGGGTGGGTCGTTCTGCCCATGGATGAAGCCCTTGCGACGGTTGCCCTCGACCTCGGCGGCCGGCCTTATCTCGCGGTGTCCCTGCCCACTCTCGACGGTAATATCGGAGAGTTCGCCATGGAACTCCTGCCTGAGTTCTTTCAGGCCTTCTGCAACAATGCGGGAGCAAATCTGCATATCCGCGTAGATTCCGGAAGGAATCGCCACCACATGGCAGAGGCCATTTTCAAGGCTTTCTCCAAGGCCCTTGATCAGGCAGTGACTGTCGATCCCAGGGTCCAGGGCGTTCCTTCCACCAAAGGCAGGCTTGGCGAGTGAAACTTCCTGTCGGTGCCAGTAGCCCCACCGTAGTTGTTGTGGATTACGGAATGGGCAACCTGAGAAGCGCCCAGAAAGGGCTCGAAAAGGTTGGAGTCAACGCCATTGTTACGAGCGATCCGGCTGCGGTACGATCTGCCGACGCCGTGGTTCTTCCCGGTGTGGGAGCTTTTCGGGACTGCATGGCCAATCTTACCAGGGCCGGCTTGGTACACCCTGTTCTGGATGCCATTGCACAGGGGAAGCCATTTCTGGGGATCTGTATAGGCATGCAGCTTCTCATGACTATCAGTGAGGAGTTTGGTGTTCACCGCGGCCTGGATGTAATCCCAGGCCGGGTCGTGCGCTTTAATCCGGAGGCCGGACTCAATATTCCCCATATGGGCTGGAACAGGGTGCACCATTCCGGTAACAACAAGCTGTTTGAGGGAATTGAGGACGGCTCTTTTTTCTATTTCGTTCACTCCTACTATGTTGTCCCTGAGGATGCTTCGGTGGTTTGCGGTTGGACCGATTACGGTGAGAGGTTCTGTTCCGCCATAGCACGGGATAACCTCTTCGCGACCCAGTTTCACCCGGAAAAAAGTCACAATCATGGGCTAAAAATACTCGAAAATTTCGGCAGGATCGTAGCCGAATATAGATACAAGGAGGGTTAAATGCTGGTATTGCCGGCCATCGACCTGAAAGGAGGCAAGTGTGTCCGCCTTTACCAGGGAGAAATGGGAACGGCCAAGGTATATTCAGACTCACCAGAGGAGACCGCCCTGAAATGGCAATCCCTGGGAGCGACGATGCTGCATGTTGTGGACCTTGACGGCGCCATGGCTGGGGAACCCAGAAACCTGGGATCCATCTCCAGAATACTGCAGGCCATAGAAATCCCCATCGAGCTAGGTGGAGGGATACGGGACGAGAAGATAGTGGAGGATTACCTGCAACTGGGTGTCTCGAAAGTGATCCTCGGAACCGCGGCCTACCAGAACCGCGAGATGTTTCGCCGTGTCTGTGCCCGTTTCCCGGGGCGTATCGCTGTGGGCATAGACGCTAAAGGCGGTTTCGTGGCAATCCAGGGGTGGCAGGAGGTGACGGAACTGCGGGCCATGGACCTCGCAAGGGAGCTGGAAGACGCGGGCGCAAGCCACATCATCTATACTGATATTGCCCGTGACGGCGCCTTGTCAGGGCCCAACCTCGGCGCTACCGCCAAGCTGGCGAAAGCAGTGGCCATACCGGTCGTGCTTTCCGGAGGGATGCATAGCCATGAAGATCTTGAGAACGCAGCTAAGCTGGAGGAAAAAGGTGTCAGGGCGGTCATACTGGGCAGGTCCATCTATGAGGGGACTATCGATCTGGCCAAAGCGGTGAAACAGATACAAAAAGAAGGCGATACCCTGTGAGCACAGGCAAGAATGAACTGGCCCGTCGAATCATTCCCTGCCTTGACGTGACCGAGGGACGGGTGGTCAAGGGTGTTCAATTCGTTAACCTCATTGACGCCGGCGATCCAGTGGAGGTTGCCTCCGCCTATAATGAACAGGGTGCCGACGAGGTCACCTTCCTGGACATCACAGCCTCCTCTGACAAAAGAGAGATTATTCTCGATGTGGTTCAGCGAACCGCCGAGACGGTTTTTATTCCCCTGACAGTGGGAGGGGGGGTCCGTAACCTGGAAAATATCAGGGACCTCCTGAAAGCCGGGGCCGACAAAGTAAGTATCAACACGGCTGCCGTGGACAGGCCCGAATTCGTGTCGGAAGCCAGCATGCGTTTTGGTTCCCAGTGTATCGTTGTAGCCATTGACGCCAAGCGTGTTCCGGGCCCCGGCGAATCCCTTGCATGGGAAGTATATATTCATGGCGGCAGGACCCCTACGGGGATCGATGTCGTCCAGTGGGCGGCCCGGATGGAGGAGTACGGAGCAGGTGAGTTCATGCTGACGAGCATGGACAAAGACGGCACCAAGGACGGATACGACATCGAGTTGACGCGCGCCATCTCCGACACCGTAAATATTCCCGTTATCGCCTCCGGTGGTGTTGGGACCCTTCATCACATGTACGAAGGTTTTGTTGATGGGGGAGCCAGCGCGGTCCTTGCCGCTTCCATTTTCCACTTCAAGGAATATACGGTGGGGGAAGCGAAGGAATATTTAGCCGCACGTGGCGTGCCTATGCGGCTGTAAACAGGTAATCGGTTATCGGTGAACGGTGATCAGTAAAATCACGGAACTTACCGATCACTGATCACCAAACCGCAGGAGTTTACATTGAAAATAGATCTTTCCCAGCTAAAATTCGACTCCGATGGACTCGTCCCCGCCATCATCCAGGATGCGGACAATGGGGAGGTTCTCATGATGGCCTGGATGAATGCCGAGGCCATAGAAAAAACAGTTCAGACGGGCTTCACCCATTTCTTCTCCCGTTCCAGGCAGAAGATGTGGCAGAAGGGGGAATCATCCGGGCACGTCCAGGAGGTGGTGGAGGTTCTTTTTGACTGCGACGCGGATTGCCTCCTCGTAAAGGCTCATCAGAATGTAGCTGCTTGCCACACCGGTCACAGGTCATGTTTTTACAGCAGCCTGCATGGAGGGACGGTCTCGGAGGTTGTTTTCGACGCCGGCCAGGTTTACGGTGATAAGGATAGCCGTGAGGCCTTTGACAGGCTTTACGGAGTTATAGCGGACCGAAAAAAGAACCCGGTGGATAGTTCCTATACCAGCCGGCTGTTTTCAGGGGGGATCGAAACCATCGGTCCCAAGGTCATTGAGGAAGCTGGTGAACTGGTAGAGGCTGCGCGTGATAAAAAGTCTGGAGATGTAATCCATGAGGCAGCGGACCTTATCTACCACGCCTGGGTACTGCTGGCAGAAGCCGGTGTCTCACCCGAGCAGGTCAGGGAGGAACTGGCGGGAAGGGAAGGCGTTGGAGGCTTGGAGGAGAAAAAATCAAGATCTGGATCCAAGATCCAAGATCCAAAATCCAAGAGATGACCACATATCTGGTCGTACACAGAGGGTTTAATTTCTTCTTGGATCTTGGATTTTAGATTTTAGATCAAGCTGATAGGAGGTCAGCAATGTCCGACTGTATTTTCTGCAAAATAGCTGCCGGTGAGATCCCCGCCACCGTTGTATACCAGGATGAGGAGATGCTGGTATTCGAGGACATCAGCCCCAAAGCACCACTACACCTTCTCCTTATCCCGAAGCAGCACATGGCTACCCTCAACGACGCCGGGCCCCAACAGGCGCAGCTGCTGGGGCGGTTGATCCTCAAGGCAGGGGAGCTCGCCGAGGAAAAAGGTGTGAGTCAGGGCGGATATCGGGTTCAGATCAACTGCAATCCCGATGGAGGACAGGTGGTGTTCCATCTTCACGTACACCTCATGGGTGGGCGTAAGCTGGAATGCCTGACTTGAAAAAAGCCACGAATGGACTTTTTGCGACAGGGATGCTGCCCGAAACGAGGGCGCACCGTCACCTGGCATAGCCTCTTGTAAATTATGAAGTTCTTGGTACAATGCTCAATTACGGAAATCCCAAGTCGGAAGGAGGGATGTTAATGCCAGGTGTGAGGGTCAGAGAAAATGAAAGCTTCGAGGGTGCCCTTCGCCGTTTCAAGAAACAGTGTGAGAAATCAGGAATTCTCTCCGACATCAGGAAGCGGGAGTACTACGAGAAGCCCAGCGTCCAGCGTAAGCGCAAAATGATCGCTGCGCGCAAAAAAATGATCAAGATGGCTAAAAAGCAGATGAGCAGATGAGGTAACTTGAAACTCATCGAGCAAATACAGGAAGATCTGAAAAGATCCATGAAAGCGAAGGACGGAAACCGGGTTTCCGTCCTTCGCTTGCTATTGTCCTCCATCAGGAACCGGGAGATTGAAAAAAGGGATGTCTTGGACGATGATGAGGTCCTCGCCGAGATCACCTCCTCTGCCAAGCGTCGCCGGGAAAGCATGGAAGCTTTCAAAGATGGGGACAGGATGGATCTGGTGGAAAAAGAGGAAGCGGAACTTGCTATCCTCCAGGAATATCTTCCCGAGCAGCTTTCACCTGACGAGATACGAAATGTGGTTCAGGAGGTGGTTGAAGCTGTAAGCGCAACGACCGCGAGTGATCTCGGGAAAGTCATGAAGGAGCTTATGCCGAGATTGGGCGGCAAGGCAGACGGCAAGCTGGTCAATGAAATCGTGCGGGAGATCCTTTCCGGCTGAGTTTTCCTGGCCTCCGAGTTCTTGATGTTGGTTTTTCCTTATAATATCCCAACTACGGCAGGGTGAATGAACGATCATACCCTGACAGTCCTTGAATACCGGGAGACCCTCTCCTGGTTGGCTCAATACGCTCAGTCCGAGCCGGGCAAGAGCCTCGCCCTGACCGTTTTTCCGCGCTCCGATAAAGAGGATGTCGTACGGGAGTGCGGCATCACCGCCCAGGCCCTGCGCTTTCTGGAAGACAAACCTCCCGACCTGGGGAACGTCAACGACACGATCGACATCCTTGGGCGCCTTGCGGTGGTCGGAGCAGTCCTGGAACCCATGGAGCTGTTGGCTCTTGTACAGAACCAGATAGCTGTACGGTATGCCAAGACAGCCGTACGGGACCGGGAGCGGGATCTGCCCGCCCTGTGTGTGCTGGTCGACGGTATGATCGGGTTCCCTGCTTGGGAACGATGGGTGGAAAAGGCCATTTCCCCGAAAGGGGAGGTTTTGGATGCCGCCAGCCCAGAACTGGCCAAAGTGAGGAAAACGCTCAGGTCCTGCAGGAACGCGGCTACGGGAAAACTGGAGGAATTCATCCGCGGAAGATCGGTTGGCAAGGTCATCCGGGAACAATATGTCACATTGAGAAACGGACGCTTCGTAGTTCCGGCAAAACCCGAATATCACCGCGCATTCGAGGGGGTCGTGCAGGATACGAGTCAAAGTGGGCAGACGGTTTTCGTGGAACCTCTTTTCGCGGTGGGATTAAACAATAGCTTCACAATAGCCCGTACCAGGGAGGAGGAGGAAGTCCGCAGGGCACTGGCCCGGATGAGCGATGATGCCGCCGGATATCGGCATGAAATGGCGGCCAATTTGAGCATGCTTGCCGAGTTGGACCTTGTGCTGGCGAAAGCGCGCCTGGGGGTGAAACTGGACGGTCTCATCCCCGGTCTTGATAATGAGGAAACGGTGCTTATTGAAGCCAGGCACCCACACCTGGTCCTCGAACCGGGTATCGAATGTGTTCCCATAGACATTCGGATCGGGGGCCGATCAACTACGCTGGTCATCACCGGACCAAACACGGGAGGCAAGACCGTTGCCCTGAAAACTCTGGGCCTGCTTACCATGATGGTGCAATCCGGGATTCCTGTTCCGGTTTCAAAGGAAAGTCGTTTCATGGTATTCGGCCGCGTTTTCGCCGACATCGGTGATGAGCAGAGCCTGTCCCAGAACCTGAGTACATTTTCCGGGCACATGAAGATAATCACTGAAATCCTGAACACCACTGACAGCGCCACACTGGTACTGCTGGATGAACTCGGAGCGGGTACCGACCCTCAGGAAGGATCTGCTTTGAGTATCGCCCTTTTAGAGGCTCTCCATGAAAAAGGGGCGTGCACGGCGGTAACGACGCACCACAACCTGCTCAAAGAGTTTGCTTACCGGGCACCCTTTGCCAGCAACGCATCTACAGTGTTCGACGGCAGGACCCTGGAGCCGACATATCGATTGAGAATGGGCGCACCGGGCAGGAGCCATGCCCTGGATGTCGCCGGGGGCCTGGGTCTGGGAAGCGATGTCATCAGCCGGGCCAGGGAGGTGATGGGAAGCGGTGCTGTACAGGTGGACGAACTTCTGGGCCGGCTCACCGAGGAAGTGGACAGGGAGTCTGTGGCACGGGAGAGAGCCGAGGCCATCACCCGACAACTGGAGAGGGAGCATCAGGAGCTGGACGTAAGAAAAATGGAACTGAATGTGCAGACACAAGAGGCGCTTGATTCAACTCGTCGTGAGGCCAAGGCGCTGATCAGGAGCATTGAGACAAGAGGAAAAGAGATCATCCGCAAGATGAAGACGGCCGGAGGACAGGCCAGGCCTTTGCTGAAGGAAAGCATCCAGCAGATGGAAGAGAAGGTCATGGAGAAGTTCCCACCGCCTCTACCGAGAAAGGACCATGGCCCGATCACAGCTGGAGAAGAGGTGGAAGTTCTTTCACTGGGTGTTTACGGGTCGGTTACGGAATTGCTTGCCGGGGGACGCGAAGCAGAGGTTCTTTCCGGGGGAATTCGCATGAGAGTCTCTACTGAGGACCTGTCGCCCGTGGAAGGTGGGAAGATACAAGTGAGCGATCGTCCCGGAGCCAGGAGCGTGTCCTACGAAGTCAGTGGGGAGGCTCCGTCGGAGATCAACCTTATCGGTACCAGCGTTGACGATGCCCTTCAGTCCCTGGACAGGGTTCTCGACCTCTCTCTTCTCAAGTCTGGCCGCTCTCTACGGATTGTGCACGGAAAGGGGACAGGGGCCCTGAAAAGGGCTATTGCCAACGCCTTGAAGGGTGATCCGAGGGTCTCGGCCTTCGGACCGGCTCCCCTGAACCAGGGCGGTGCGGGAGTGACGATTGTGGAACTTAAAGGATAGCCCAAAGCCCAAAGACCAAAGCCCAAAGGGAGGAAATGTTGCCCCTGAGCGGCCTTAATGATCAGTTTTGAGGAATAATGCAGTTTTTAAAAGGTAATATACTTAAGGGACATCCCAAAAAAAGGAAAGGCAAAGTATTGATACGGGAAACTCTAAAATACAAAGTTGTCTTTACTTTGGCCTTTGGTCTTTGGGCTTTGGACTGAACCTATGCGTTACGACGAAGACACCATAGAACGCGTCAAGGAGGCCAGCGACATCGTTGATGTCATAGGTCGACACCTTGAACTGAAGCGATCAGGGTCCACCTTCAAGACCCTTTGCCCCTTCCACCAGGAGAAGACACCTTCTTTCATGGTGAATCCCGCGCGCCAGATCTTTCACTGCTTCGGGTGCGATACTGGTGGTGACATTATCCGTTTCATAATGTTGTATGAGGGGCTTCCCTTTGTGGACTCGCTGAAAAAACTTGCGCTGAGATCGGGCATAGAGTTGCCGGAAGGACCCTCCAGCGGCGGTGTCGGCAGGGATCAGAAAGATCCCATGTTCACCGCCAACAAAATGGCTGCGGAATATTATTCGGGGCTCTTGATGAAATCTGAAGAGGGTAAAAAAGCCAGGGATTACCTGGGACAAAGGGGCATTCACTCGGATGTGAGTAAGACATTTGACCTGGGATATGCTCCTGAGGGATGGAAAAACCTATCCTCCCACCTTCGCAAGGAGGGCATTCTGGAATCCGTGGCGGTTTCGGCCGGCCTGCTCGTTAAGGGAGATTCAGGCAAAGACCCCTACGACCGTTTTCGGGACCGCGTAGTTTTTCCTATAAGAGATCTCAGTGGCAGGATCCTTGGGTTTGGGGGAAGGGTCATGGGCGATGATCTCCCCAAGTATATCAACACCTCTGAAACGCCGGTGTACAGAAAAGGCGATTCCCTTTTCGGACTGGATGTAGCAGCACCCTTCGTAAGAGAGGCTGGTGAGGTAATCCTCGTTGAGGGATACCTGGACGTGATATCCCTGCACCAGGGTGGGGTGCGGAACGTTGTCGGAGTTCTGGGTACAGCGCTTACGGAGGATCAAGCGAGGAAGCTCCGTCGACTGACTGAGCACTGTGTGCTTCTCTTTGACTCTGATGAGGCTGGCCGAAGGGCGGTTCTCAGGAGTGGACTGATCCTGTTGGGTGGAGGTTTTGTATGCCGTGTTGCCCCATTGGACCCCGGTGAGGATCCGGATAGCTTCCTGCACAAGATGGGAACTCAGGAACTTGTCGCAAGGATTGCTCAGGCGCCAGATGTGGTGATGTACACGTTGGAATCGGCTCGTCAGGAGCACCCTGGTGACAAAATGGGGGATCGTTTTCAAGTAATTGATGCAATTGTCCCATATTTGGCTAAAATAGAAGACAGAGCCAAGTTAGGAGCTTATCTTAAGGAGATCGGCGACATTCTTCGCATTGAACAACACGACCTCAGGGCTCGGCTGGTGACCCTGAAAAAGAGGAAAAAAGCCGATATCGAAGTAAAGGAACCCCCCCCGCCGTTCAGAAAGGACATGCTGCTTCTGCACATCCTGATCCGTGAGCCCGAGGTGGTGCCCAAAGTGAAGGAAATTATCCGCCCCGGCGACATAAAAAGCCCGGAGATCGCGGAAATAGTTGATAAATTATTTTCTGGTGTTAACCTTACATCTCTTTTGAATACAGTTGACGACCGCTGGAAGAATAAGCTCTCCAGGTGGGCCATGGAAGACCCCCTGGAAGGGACCAAGCAAGCTCTCGACGATCTGCTGCTCCACTATACCCGGGAAAGGCTGGAAGAAAAAATTCGGCACATACGTGATCGGTTGACGGAGGCGGTGCGACGAGGAGCTAAAAAAGAAAGCCAGGAACTCAACGAAGAGTGGAAGGACCTGCAGGCCGAGCTCCGTGATCTTGCCGGGGGAAAAGGTCTGCATATTGTATCGGGGAGGGGAAATTCATCTGGAGGTGAAGACGGGGAATGAAAAATAATACAACAGGCCAGAAAGAGATCAAAGAGCTTATCACCAAGGGAAAGAAACAGGGTTACCTCACCTACGAGGAGGTAAATGATGCCCTTCCGGACGAGTTGTTGTCCGCGGATTATCTGGACGACGTGGTGAGCATGTTTGGAGACATGGATATTGAGATCATCGATTCTGATCGACGTATCCAGGGCAAGGATGTAAAGAGCAAAGCCGGCGAGGAAGATGAAGGTGACGGCGATGATGATGAGTCCGAGGCAGAAGCCAAGCCGGTGCCAGCCGGAAAGGCTGCCGCAGGGGCGCTTACCGGACGGACAGACGATCCTGTAAGGCTCTATCTCAAGGAAATGGGTCAGATCAACCTTCTTACAAGGGAAGGTGAAGTTGAGATAGCCAAACGGATAGAGAAGGGTGAACTGGAGGTGCTGGAAATTGTTGCATGCAACTCTATCTGCGTTCGTGACCTCATCATCCTCGGTGGGAGGCTGGAGTCCGGGGAAGTAAAGCTCCGTGAAAGCCTTTATTACACGGAAGAAGTTACAGAAGAGAACGATGGTGATGAATCTGACAGCGAAGCCGGAGGCGAGGGCGAAGACAACGGAGAAATCCAGGATGAGGCGACCAGACAGAGAATAGCCGAAGCCAACCGTGAAAGCCTGTTGGAACGTGAGGCCGAGAACCTGAAAGAAGCTCTGAAGGTTATCAAGCGCATCGAGCGCAGGGTCGAGCGTATCGAGCAACTTAAGAAAGAGGCGGAAAAAGCCTCCAGGAATAAGGCCGAACAGATAGTGAAGCGAATTCAGCGTGCAGAGAAAGATACTGCCCGCGAAGTAAGAAACCTGGGATTGAATACCCGTCAAGTGACCAGGTTCTCCTCAAGGGTGACTGCGCTGAGGGAGAAGATACTCCTTTATCAGGGTCGTATCGACACTATCTACAGGCGGACAAGCCTGACCGAGTGGCGCATGGGCCAGTTGATAAAAAAGGCTCGGGACGGGGGAGCCAAGTCCGCTGCACGTGAGGCAGGCATGTCTATCGCTCAACTCGAGAGCTATCGCCAGCTGGTACGTGATGCCCGAAAAAAGCTCAAGGAGACAGAAAGAGATGCGGCGATGCCCTGTGGAAACATCGTGGTGGACGGTGAAAAGATCCGCCTGGCAGAGATCAGGGCCCGAGATGCCAAACAGGAGCTTGTGGAGGCCAACCTGCGCCTGGTCGTAAGCATCGCGAAAAAATACACTAACAGGGGACTTCAATTCCTGGATCTCATCCAGGAAGGTAATATCGGCTTAATGAAGGCGGTGGACAAGTTTGAATACCGCCTTCATTAAGCCGATATTACCCTCCTGGATGAGGTCCAGGAACTGAAGTCCCCTGTTGG
>PVMK01182501.1_pt1 | contig 21868 bp, 22 predicted proteins | sample 1853481 | NCBI WGS metagenome assembly PVMK01 (sample SAMN08533507, study PRJNA380276) | Marine sediment metagenome, whole genome shotgun sequencing project.
ACCTTGTTACGCTCCTTAATGAAAGGCTTGACATGATTGGTCTTTTGGAAGTACGAGAAGAAGGTGTGCCGGGGAAATTCCAGCTTGCATATATCCTTCCCTCTAACCTTAAAGATAAGAAATGGGAAATCGAAACCTACAATGACCTGGGACGCGTCGATCTATACTGTGATGAACTTATAGTGGATATAGAAAGCAATCTTCAAAGGAGCTACTATGAGCACGGCGGGGAGCGCAATAAAGAAGGAGTGCTGCTAGTAGGATTTTCGACTACTTTCAGATCAGAAGCTGAGGAATCCGTAAAAGAGCTTAAAGCACTTGCAAGGTCCGCAAATAAAGCGGTACTTGATACAACTGTTCAGACCAGAAAGAAGATAGATCCCAGATACCTTATTGGTAAAGGAAAAATTAACGAAGTAATTCTAACAGCAAAGCACCTTGGGGCTGAGAAGATTATATTTGATGTAGAGCTTAGCCCGGCTCAGGTTAAAGCCATATCGGATGAAACGAATTTAGAAGTGCAGGACAGAACCCAGCTCATACTTGAGATATTTGCCAAACACGCAACTACAAGCGAAGGTAAATTGCAAGTTAGATTAGCACAGCTCAAATACAACCTACCCCGTCTTGTAGGACAGGGAGTAGAACTCTCACAGCTAGGAGGCGGAATCGGAACAAGAGGTCCTGGAGAAATGAAACTCGAGGAGCAAAGAAGAACTTTCAGGAAACAGATTGATCTGTTAGAGAAACAAATTACGAATATTAGTAAGCGCAGAGAACATACAAGGAAAAGAAGGTATGAAACTGGAATTCCAACTGTAACATTCATAGGATATACAAACGTCGGCAAATCAACACTCTTTAACGCCCTTACCAAGAGCGGTGTGGTTGTACGGAACAAACTCTTCTCAACTTTAAGCCCGACTACGAGAAAGATTATGCTCCCAAGCAGGAGGCAAATATTAGTAACGGACACCGTAGGTTTTATTAGCGAGCTGCCAAAGGAACTTCTAAGCGCCTTCAGAGCAACACTTGAAGAACTGGGAGGTTCATTGCTTCTACTTCATGTTGCAGATGCGAGTGATCCTATGGTAGAGGAAAGAATTGAATCGGTTGAAAAAATTCTTGAATCAACAGGTTATGAATCCCTACCCCAGCAAATTGTCTTTAACAAATCGGACAAAACTACAAAACATCTTTCAGCCAGGCTTGGGAGGATTTATGATGCTCCTGTTATTTCAGCGCAGGATAAAACCAATCTCCCAGAGGTTCTTAATCTTTTAGATAGGATCGTAGACAAGCTATTAGAACCAAGCCCCAGAGAATCAAAGGTCGAGCTTCAGCTTAATACTGCTTAACTATATACTATACTTTTACTTCCGCTTTCCCGTCTTTTATAACTTTTTTGCCGTCACTTTTTCTAGTTACATCAAACCCGAGCACACTAAAAGAATCTTCACTCCGGCTTTCCCAGCCGTCAACTATTAACTCATCTCCCGGATAGACAGGGGCTGAAAAACGTACGCCTAAGGAGAGCAAATTTGAGGGCTCGCTGTCTAAGTATGCCTCTATTATTCCCTGCATTGTCATGGACATAGTGCACAGACCATGAACGATTATTCCTGAAAGACCAGCTTTCTTGGCGACTTCATTATCCAGGTGTATTGGGTTCATATCATTTGAGGCCTTTGAATATCTGTATGTTATATCTTCAGGCACTCTGATTACTTTTCTAAATGCTATTGTAGATGGCTTAGAAACTTTTGGTTCTTCTTTTTTTCTGAGAGGTCTTTGTCCACTACCGATACCTCTTATAAATAGTCCCCAGTCGGATTCTACAACTCGAGCGCCATCACTAGTAGTACTAACAACATTAATCTTAAGGAGCTCCCCACTCCCCTTATCCTCAATATCTGTTATTTTTGCCCTGTAAGTGATTTCGTCACCTGGTCTGAGCGGTTTATAAAACTTCATATGCTGCTCTCCGTGAACCAGCATTAGCATGTTTTTCTTAGCTTGTTCCTCACCGCCGTGAAGCTCGACGTCTGATAATAATTCGTAAATCATTGGGAGCTCATAAGTTACTGAAAAGCTGGGTGGAGCCATTCTAATTGAAGCTCTACTATTGTCAGCTCCGTCATGAGCGAAATAGCATAAATTACGTGCCCCTATGGCCGATGCGTACTCTACCGCTTCTTCGGTACTCAGAGTGTTAACAAGAGGCTTGAATTCACGGCCTATGAAATCTTTGTTTAATCCCATCTGCTTCTCCTAGTAGGTGATAATGTATTCTTGCCATGCTTTATAATATCAAGGAGTTTCTCGATTCCTCCCGAATGCAAAGAATCTTCTAGAGATGATAGTATTTTAGAGAATTCCTCAGGAGATTTAACCTTTAATCTTAACTCTATATCGTTCCCCTCAAAATACTGATTAATAAATAGATTTACTTCCTTTGGCAGGTTTAAATTATTGACCTGTCTTTTATATTCTTCTTCTACTTTGCTAAGGGCCGGGTAGCGGATTCTTTTTAAATGCTGTCTTAGCTCATTTTTTCCCTTCTTATTATCGTCCATTGCGTATTCAAGGTCATTAATCACCTCGATAACCGACTTTTGATCTCTTAAAGTAATCTCTTCTATATTGCCTATAACCTGCCGTGATTCATTATTATTTAGTCTATATTTTAGTATAACATCCAATAATATGGGAATCCGATTCTCCGGAGTTAGTTCACTTAGCATTTGTGCTTGCTCAATTGTTATGCCACCAGTATAAAAAGAATCTTTTATTTCTTTCTGCAGCGAAGAAAGACTTATAATCTTGTCCAGATGCTTACGTGAAGGAGGGATACCGAAAAGCGGGAGCACATTATTTATAAGCTCTTTATCATCAGGGGAGCATAAGTGCCTAAACAGCATTATGAGCTCTGCGAGCTCCATTTCGGACATCGTGGCTCTGTTATCCTGGTAAATAATTTTGATGCATTCCTTATCACTTATTTTCCCTGACCCGTAGACACTGCATAGAGCCTGTGTGTGCCCGAGCTCACGTGAGGAAATTAACCTTTTCCATCCCGTAATAATCTGATATCCCTCCCCTTTATGCATAAGGATAGGAGGGTTTATGATACCGATTTCCCTAATTGAATCCTGAATTGAAGAGATATCTTCCTTATAGCCGGTAAAAAGGGTGAGATCGTTAAAGTCGATCAAAGATAAGTCAATTGAGACAACTTTCATCTACTTAGAAGAGGGTAACGACACCAAGCGCTGTACCAAGCACACCGAGGGGTGCAAGGTCATCAAGGGTATCGATGCTCTTATCCACCTTTAAGAGAGTGTCCTTGGCGTCTTTATATAAAGAATCGTCATTGACCAACTGGCCTAGAGTGCCCTGGCCTGAGTTGATCTTTTCCAATATTGAGTTCAAATTGGTAGCCGCACTCGTGGCTTCATTATAAAGAGTGTCGTCATTTATGAGTTTACCTATCGTGCCTTTCGCCGTATTTAACTTTTTACTAAGCTCCCCCAGATTGGTAAGCGCAAACTTTGCGTCATTATAGAGGGACTCGTCGTTTAGAAGTTTACCGAGAGTGCCCCTACCTTCTTTGATGGAAGTAGTGATTTCATTTACATTAGCAAATGTATTTTCAGCTTCGTTATAGAGTGAATCGTCTTTAAAAAGCTTTCCTATTGTACCCTTACCCTCTTTTATGTCTTCAAGAACTATATCTATATTATTTACTATATTTGTGAGCTGCTCTTTGTTGGCGCCAAATACGTCAAGACCACCCAAAGCATTATCTATAGAGCCCACAGCGGAATTTACTTTTGAGAGGATTTTGTTTATATCTGCGGGTTCCTCGCTTGGGAGCACATCCCCTTTAACAGCAAATGAGCTATCGGATGTTCCAAAAGTAAGGTTTATATAGCTTATACCCAAAAGACTTGTAAGATTGATGCTTGCTATTGAGTCTTTTTTAATACCTATTCCCTTCTTTACACCGAACTGAACCTCTATCTTTCTATCCACCACACTGATCTTTGAAACCTTACCTATATCGTAGCCCTCAAGTTTTACCTGGTTACCCTCTCTCAGCCCCGCTATAGAATTAAAATACGTAGTGAGCTTTTCTTCGTTCTTAAAGAAAGGGATATCGCCCACGAAATCAAACACGGCAAGTAATATAATTAGGCCGACTACAAAGAATATTCCGACTTTAACCTGGGTATTCATAATTAATTCCTCTCCTTCATTATTTGAACTGAGGTTTGATAAAGTCTATTGTCGCCGAATTAACAGAGGTTCTAATTTGTTCAGGAGTCCCCACCTCTAGAATACGGCCCTCATTTAATATCGCGATTCTATCGGCAACATAAAAAGCAAGATCTATATCGTGTGTCACAATAATTTGCGTGATTTCTACCTTGTTCTTAAGATCGCAAATCAGATCACCCATCGTACGGGTCAACATGGGATCAAGCCCCGCAGTTGGCTCATCAAAAAGGATTATATCCGGGTTCATAACAAGTGCTCTAGCAGCAGCTACCCTTCTTTTCATGCCCCCTGAAAGCTGTGAGGGCATAACGTCATTCTTGTCTTGGAGCCCTACAATATCCAAGGCACTTGAGACAATTTGCTTTAACTCGGATTCATCGGCAAATATTTTATGCTCCCTTAAATAAAGGGCTACGTTCTCTGAAACACTAAGGGAATTAAAAAGAGCAGAGGACTGGAACACCATGGCAATAACATGGTTCTTTTTAAAATCCGGATTGTTAATATCCTCTCCCGCAACGTATATATGTCCTGCGTCAGGACATTCAAGCCCTATAATGTGTCGCATAAGAACACTTTTGCCCGAGCCGCTTTTGCCCAATATTACAACTGTCTCTCCAGGTTTAATATCGAGGGCAACACCCCTTAGAACGTAGTTATCACCAAATGAACGCTTTAGGTTCTCAATCTTTACGCCTACTGAAGCGCACTTTAAATAATCGAGCAGCACACTACCTGAGCCATTCCCTTCTGTAGAGGTTATTGTGCCGAGCAAATTACCGTTAGTGTTTTGTTCTTGCAGTTTTTGTTCCATTTTCACTTTAAGTTTAATCTAAATTAAGGAATAACAAAATCCTTGTTATATAATAATCTGAGACCAGAACCAGCACGAAAGACATCACGACAGCTTTAGTAACCGAGCTTCCAATCTCTCTCGGACCGCCTTTTGTTTTAAGCCCGACATAGCAGCAAACTATAGATATTATGATACCGAAAAACATTGCCTTAATTAACCCGTTCATTACTGCTGTGAAGTCTACAAGCTCTGAGAGATTCCTATAATAGACATCGAATGATAGATGAACCTCAGGGTTGATGACGGAGACAATCCCTCCTCCGAACCAGCCTATTACATCCATGTAAATAACTAGGATAGGAAGCGCCATAACCATGGCAATAAATCTTGGCATTACTAGGTAGCGCACAGGGTTTATATCCATAGTCTTAAGAGCGTCTATTTCTTCATATACGCTCATGGATGCAAGCTCTGCTGTCATAGCCGAGCCTACTCTTCCGGCAATTAAAATGGATGCCATAATCGGGCCAATTTCTTTTACAAGTGATAGCCCGACAAGCCCACCGACGTTTTCCTCAAGACCAAACTGCGCCAGAGTAGGGCCTGCCTGAAGCGCAAGCACGCCGCCTGAGAATAGAGCGATCAGAGCCCCTACCGGAAGAGTCTGGTTTCCGATTATGTAGAGCTGCGCAAAGACTTTGTCGCTATTGCTAAAAGATGCTTTACACCAATAGAGGGTCTCCATGAGTAGACTTAATAACCCACCCGTAATCCTGAAAAAAACCATCACACTGTTCAAAGACTAAGCTCCTTAACAAATATCAAGATTTGACCCATCAGGAAATATTAACAGGAATAAAAAGAAATTTTAGTACTTTTTTATTATTTTCCTTATCTTTACTATATCCGAATAATCCGCCCAGAATATAAAATTTGTCGCGATCTTCTGTGTTCTCATATGAAATCACCGGAATAATAGGGCGAAAGTCTATTTTTACGCCTTTTTTAGTACTCTCGGTCCTAAATGTATTCCATAAGAATGACGACACATGATTACCTTCTTCGTCCTTGTACCATGAGAAGATAGTCCAGAGTGGCATCCAGTTTCTCTCCCTCGGAGCGTTGTCTTGCAGGAATGTTTCAAGCGGAGAGATTAAACGAAAATAGGCTTTGCCATCTGGGGTTCTCCGATATGTAAACAGAGGCCAGAGATTAATTGCTCTTGAGTCCCTGCCCCCCTCGACCCTTGGTATATTTTGGACATCCTTATAAAGGAAGAAAACAATTGCTCTTCTTTTAATTTCATAATCATCCAGCGTATGCTTTCTCCAGCTGTACAGCGGCCACAGGACATACCCGCTCTCAAAATCTTTCTCTCTCTTTACTGAAAACAGTGGAAATATTCTATTAGTAGTAACATCCCCTCTTGAGAATGTGACAAAAAGCCACGGCATGTCCCACCTTCTAAAATTCCTATTGGTATTTTCTATATGAGTAAAAAACGGCCAAAAGTAAGTCCTTTGTTTTCTGCCCGGCATATCCATACCATAATAGAACGGAAGTATTGCGAGTGAACTTATACGGGCGCCGTAAAATTCTCTATCCCTTTTCATATATATTGGCCATAGTGCAAATTCATCTCTAAGTGAATCTCCTACAGTTTTTTTACCATATATTGGCCAAAGCCTGCCGCCTTTTGCACCATTCCCCGAGTAAAACCCAATGAACGGCCAAAGGAAATTGTTATTTGTAACTCCATAGTTTTTAGTCTGAAGAAATAATGGGAACATGAAAAAGTTAATCTCGTCCTTTCCATATTTATTTTTCATGTTTCCAAATATAGGGAATACTGCAAAAAAGCTCCTACCCGGGTCTTCCGCTTGCCTGGCAAATATAAAAGGAAAAATTGTTAACTCACGTTCTCTGAAACCGCTTTCCCTTAAGTCGGTCTTGTAATAGAGGATATACATCAAAGCCTGAAACTTCGTATCACCCCCAAACGTGCGGTAAGTGGATAACGGATAGAGGAAATCAAACGCGGTTCTATCTTTTTTATCATTTCTGTAGTTATAGAAGATCGGCCTCAACCCGTATCCTGTCTCATGGGCCTCTTTCTTATAAGATACAAATGGTCCAAGAGCGTCTATTCTTTTTTCACCGGTCTCATTGTCCTTTTCCATATAGAAAAGCGGTCCGAGGTTGATCGTTTCAATTCCCGAAGCGCTAAAAAAGGGAAGAATTATTAACAATAAGAATACGAACGGAGCCGGAAAGGATACTCTGGGGAACTTCATTCCATTAAATTTAACTTAAATAGCTGTAATATCTATGAATAATTTTAATTTTTGGAAATAAGAGTTTAGACATACATCCGGGGAACACGTTTACCGATATTGGAGAGTAATTCATAAGAAATAGTTTCAGCCAGGGAGGCTACATCGTCTACCGATATAAGATCATCACCAAAAAGCACTACGGGGTCCCCTACCCTGAGATCTGGAACATCCGTAATATCTATCATTGTAAGGTCCATACACACTGTCCCAACTACCGGGGCTTTATGACCATTTACAGATACGCAAGCTTTATTAGAAAGGCTCCTCATATAACCGTCGGCGTAACCGATAGGAATTGTCGCTATTGTAGACGGGTGCTTGGTAATAAAAGTCCCACCATAGCTAATCCTGGTCCCCTCGGGTACTTGTCTTATTTGTATAATCTCTGATTTGACCTTCATCACGGGACGGAGGTCGAGACCGCTGTAATTCCCAGAGCCGTATAGCATTATCCCGGGGCGTACCAGATTCATATGTGACAGTGGGCAGTTTTGAATAGAAGCGCTTTTTGAGGAATGAATATACCGGGGATCTAACCCAGCTTCCCTTACACTACTTACTAAATTGTGGAATCTATCAATCTGGTTGTGCGAATCATCTCCGTGCTCTGTATGAAGGGAAGGAAGGTGCGTCATAGCCCCTTTCATCTCAATATTTTCAAATGTAATTAGTTCGCTCAGGAATAGAGATAACTCCTCAGGCCTTACTCCTAATCTTGTCATGCCTGTATCTATCTTGAGATGATATTGACCCTGCTTACCCGCCTTCTCGGATTCTTTATTAAGCGCCTCGGCTACTTCCAGAGAAAAGAGACACGGGATTAAATCGTTCTCAATTACAACCTTGGCTTCAGAAGGTCTAATGCCCCCTAGAAGAATAATCGGGACCTCAATACCGTAGTCTCTTAACTCCATTGCTTCCTCTACTGTAGCAACGCCCAGCATGTCTGTACCCGATTCTATTAGAACTTTGCTTACCTCTACAGCGCCGTGACCGTAACCGTCGGCCTTAACTACCGAAAGTACAGCAACACGCTCGCCCACAAGCTCTTTTGTAAGCATAAAATTGTGCTTCACTGCGTCAAGATCGATCTCTGCCCAGGTAGGTCTCATTAGAACAATTTATATAACCTTATATTATTGGGAGGGTCAATGAAAATATCTTGCACCAGATAAAACATAGCTTCTATTGTATAATAAGTGAGTAACTCGACTAATTGATTAGACTATTGATATGAACTTTATTTTTGCAGATGATTCTACCCAGAATAATATTACTAAATCCGAAATGAAACCATTAATTGGACTTGGTGGAGTTCACATTTCTGCGGAGAAAATAGGCGATATAGAAATCGAAATAAACGAGCTATGCAATGAATATAATTTCCCCGAAGGTGAAGAATTCAAATGGTCGCCCAGAAAAGATAGCTACATGCATTCCAAAATTATAGAAGAAGACCGTGTAAATTTTTACGAAGGACTTTTCAAAATCTCATTAAAATATAATGTAAAAGCGATAGTTGTCGCTTCAGATAATGATTGCGGGTTTGCAGATTCATCATCAACAAGTCACGATGAAGATGTAACCACAATGTTCCTTGAACGTGCGGACCAGTTATTCAGCTCTTATAATAGAAGGGGATTAGTTATTATAGACAAGCCTGGAGGTGGAGCAAAACAAGACAAAGATTTTGTTTCAAAATGTTTAGAGACCCTTGAAAGAGGAACTTCTTACGTAAAATTTAATTCCATACCGCTCCCAGTCATGACAGCTGATAGCAAACATATAAGATTACTCCAATTAGCTGATGTAGTAATAGGTTGCTGCTTGGCAAGAGTAGCAGAAGAAAAGAAATATTCTTCTGAAATATTTGAGCTTATAAAACCAATATTAAGAAAAAGAGATGGTAGAATTGGTGGCGTGGGGTTTAAGATTCACCCTGATACTCTGTACAGAAATTTATATTTTTGGCTTCTTGGTGATAAATTTATAATGCGAGGATTTAATTTCGGATATGACCTTCCACAACAAGGATATTTATACTATGACAATCCGGGAGAATAAATTTTACTCCGGCAGCTCAGTCCAAGCGCCGCCGTCGCAGAAAACAGCTTTCCCTGTCTTGTACCTCCGGGAAATCTCATCTCTCCTTATTTTTATATATTCTGTATAATAATTGTCTTACTTGTAAGGACAAATATGACAAAATTTAATTTAACAGAACATAACGCTAGGGCGTGGGACGAGGAATCCATTGAAGAAAGCCAATGGTGCACCCCAGTCGATGGCGAAATTATAGAGAAAGCTCGAAATGGAGAAATAGAGCTTAAGCTTACTCCCAATAAATTCGTTCCATCTTCATGGGTTGAAGATATTAAGGGGAAGGACGTGCTCTGCGTGGGCTCGGCAGGCGGACAGCAGGCGCCAATCCTGGCAGCCGCCGGGGCTAACGTCATAAGCTACGATATATCACAGGAGCAGTTAAACAAAGACCTTTTTGTCGCAAACCGGGACAAGCTCAAACTTCAGACAATTAGGGGAGATATGTCAGATTTATCTGCGTTTGAAGATGAGAGTTGTGATCTTATAGTAAACGCTGTTTCCGACATATTCGTGCGTGATATAAAGAAAGTCTGGCGCGAATTCTATAGAGTACTAAAGCCCGGCGGTGAGTTATTTGCCGGGGTCATCAACCCGTCATTTTTTCTTTTCGATCATGCAGAGGGGGCGGCATCAGGAACGCTTACAGCAAAATATAGAATCCCCTATTCGGACTTCAGCTCTATCAGCGAGAAGAAAAGAAAGAAGATGATAGACGTCGGAGTACCTCTGGTGTTCGGGCATAGTCTGGAGACCTTAATTGGCGGTCAGACAGCCGTAGGTTTTGTGATCATCGATCTATATGAAGACTGGTGGTCGGACGAAGAGACTCTGCTGAATAAATTCTCACCTACTACTTTTGTTACAAGAGCGGAAAAAATATAGCGTTTTTACGCCATATCACATACAAGTCTCGCAACAAGTCCAGAAAAGTGTGGTATTACATGTCCAGATATCACCATTGTCGCACGTTTCTTGCCAAACTGACCAGCAACTTCCCTGATCGGGAGTACACTCAGTAGTCCTGGACATAGTGGTTTCACAGCCAGGGTCGTTTCTACAACCAAATTTCCCGCCAGTGCACGGACAGCCTCCCGGAGCGTAAGTACAGCCCGCTGAGCACGCAATTGCTATCTGCCAGTGATGATCGTGTATCAGGCTTAAGTTGGTTATAAAAAAGGAATCTCCTCGGCCGTCAAATCGCAATTTAGATGCTGGATTTTCAAGAACGGTAACGGCAATACTTGATGTAGTATAATTATAAGCGGCATACCATGGATGAGTACCAGGACACTCAATGTCATCCTTGTGGGTCTTCAAATGGCCGATCTTATGCCGAACCGAAAGAACGTTTAAACAATCCGGTATATCACTGCGGCATGCGTTCGGAGTTTTGAAATTAGCTTCGGTCGGTACTTCCGAGGGATCATCGGGAAGTCCGTCAGGAATCGAGCTTCTGCCTCTGAATCGCTCACCTCCCACAAACAGTTCTGTAGAGCAACCTAGAAAAGGCTGATAGAGACCAGACATTTCAGGTACCTGCTTACGGAAAGAAACAGTTACAGCGTTCTCGGACCACTCAATGACTTCTACAATAATATTGTCGTTCTGATCGACATCCATATTATGGATGTTCGGAGCCTCCTCAGGACATATGAAATGGAGCACGTGTATACCGTCTTCCTCAATACTGGTGAGCTCGCTTGCTTCGACCGAGGTGCAATCCGGAACACCGTCGCACTCTTCTCGCGATGTCGTTATAGAATCGTTTGAAGAAACATTATTACAGCCTGATACAACTATCAGTGTTATAAAGAAAGGAATTAATAAAAGTTTAACTTGCCTCATAATACCCTCCATGCCATCATATATTAAGTATACAATCGAAATAAAGTAAAAATCAAAATCTATTTTATAACTTATATTCTTAAACAACGCCATTGAGCTTTTTGGCATATTAAAACTTTATCAAATCTTGTGCCTACCTATTCCCGGAATCACTATTTGTCTTTCCAAGTTTCGTGTCTAGAAATAAGCCCCCAGCTTCAAACTTGGCAGTTGGTTTCCCATTGACCAATTCGGCATCAAAGATTATTGCAGTCCCGCTAACTTCCGGATTAGAGAGAATAAAGACGCTGTTATTTTCCACTTCGTCTTTAATAATTGATAGAGTTGAGTTTGGAGGAATAGAGTTAAAATTCTGCTCGCCTGCTCCCCATATGGATACGAATTTTTTTATACCCATATGACCCGACTCAACCTGAGGCTTATCTGAGAAATAGATCACATTACTTTGACCGTTTCCGTTAAGTGTTAATTTTCCATCAACATATGTACCGTTATCAAAGTTTATTACAAATAGATAATTGGGTTTGGCAGCTTCAGTTTTAGCACTTGTACTCCCCTCCTGTGCTATAGAATTCCCAAAAAATGAAAATGATAGAGCGAGCAACATTACTATTGCTAATAATTTCTTCATGACTTCCCTCCTGATGAGTTATGCAACATACAGAACAATCTAACATATATTTTATTGTGCATTAAACAAACTTAATCGATGGACATTGGAATAGATTTATAGTAATTTAGATTTTTATGAAATACGGTGTTTACGGCGCAGGCAGAGCGGGCAGGGTCCATGCCAAAATTGTGCGGGATTTAGGTCATGAAATAGTGTGTATTGGGGACAGGCGCGAGGGAGCATCTCTAAAAACAAAAGATATTCTCTCACTCAATTGCGCTAGTTATTCAGTTCCTGAGCAGATGGTATCCGCGCATCCTGAAATTGAAGCGGCGATCGTAGCCTCACCCACCCAGGACCACGCACGTGACGCCCTTTCTTTCATCAAAGCTGAAATCCCTGTTTATTTGGAGAAGCCGCTGACGGACGACCTCACCGAGTCCTTTGAGTTCATAGCAGAAATTGGAAAAGAGGACAATGTTCTCCAAATCGGCCTTCAAAGACGCTTTGACGAGGCGCTATGTTACGCAAAGGTCTTTTTGGACAAAGGACTAATAGGCGAGATCAGAGAGATTAGGAATATCTTAAGGGACAAGTACCCCCCTCCTCCTACATACAGCAGCAAGGGACTAATAATAGATATGGGAATTCATATTGCCGATGAAGCAATTTGGCTGACAGGCGAATTTCCTAATTCAGTCTGGGCAAGGGTTTTTGAAGCTAAGGGATATGAGAGCCCGATTGATGAAGGTGGGAACACAGCGTTTGTCGGTTTTACCACACCGAGTGGAGTGATCGGGAGGTTAGACATGAGCAGAACACATTCCTCGGGTTATAATAACGAGACATACATAATCGGAACTGAGGGTACTATTCACGTAGGTCGGTTTGCGGGTTATCCGGGAGCAATCCCCGTTGAGCTCTGGACGAGCGACGGGACGCTTCATGAACTATCCAGGACTTTTGAAATGTCATATCCTGAGGGTGAATATCCGGAGTTCCTCCCCAGATTTGAAAAAGCTTTTATTCAGGCGCACAAGCATTTTGCTTATGCCGTTGAAAATAAAGAACCCTTCAGAGTCACGCAGAATGATGTACTCAAAGCTCAAGTTATGGTCGAAGCCGCACACCGCTCAGCACTAGACAATGCCAAGGTTTATGAACTTTCCTATTCTAAGAATTTAGAAGAATTCCGGGAATTGTGCGAGAAAAGTGATCTTCTCGATTAACCTTTGTTTCTGTTATGATATTAGTATTAGAATCATGTTCTAATTCTGGACATCTCATATTATATAGATGAAGATAAGATTAATCCGTAACGCCACACTAAGAATTACCTATGCAGGAAAGGAGTTTATAATTGACCCTTTTCTATTGCCTAAAGATACGATCCCCTCTTTTGCCGGTATTTCTAATAATCCGACGGTGGGTCTGCCCTGCTCTCCCGAAGAAGTTGTAGATGGGGTGGAGATGGCGATTGTTTCTCACATGCACCCGGATCATTTTGACCAGTTGGCAGCGCAACTTTTACCTGTAGACATAACACTCTTTTGCCAGCCCGGTGATGAGCATATGATAAGGCAATTTGGAATAACTGGCGCAACTCCAATCATCGATTCAACCCTTTGGGAAGGGATTTCCATTACTCGCACAGATGGTCAGCATGGAAGCGGCGTATGGGCGCAGCATATGGGCAACGTGTCAGGCTTTATTTTTCAGGCAAATGACGAACCGACCGTTTACTGGGCGGGCGACACAATCCTTTATGATGGTGTAAGACAAGTTCTTAGCGAAATTAATCCTGAGGTTATTATCACCCATTCAGGCGGGGCACAGATGCAGGGAAGCGGCCCAATAATAATGGACGCAGAGCAGACAGTCTCAATTTGCCTTGAAAATCCTGATACAAAAGTTGTGGCAGTCCATCTGGAAGCGCTCGATCATTGCCCTATAACACGCTCACAACTCAGGTCTCTGGCTCAAAATTCAAATATCCCAGACGGACGTCTGCTTATTCCCCAGGATGGGGAAACCCTTGAGCTTTAGTTCCTAAAGATTAAACCACTCTAATATTCCTATACATTATATTTATGGTAGTACTGAGAAATTTGTGAGATAATGTTCACATAAATCTTAGGGAGGGAAAAAGTATGCCTTTATATATGACACAGGTTTCTTATACACCTGAAGCGATGGCGAAAATGATAAACAGTACTGATGGACGAAGCTCAAAAGTGGCTAAACACATTGAGCAGGTCGGTGGCAAATTAATTTGTTTTTATTTCACTTTTGGTGATTATGACGCAGTGGGAATATTTGATATACCTGATGGAGTATCCGCTCTAAGCGTATTGTCTGCTGCTTGGTCAGCAGATTTTCTTACAAAAATGAAGACAGTTGAGTTATTCTCTGCTGAAGAAGCACACGAAGCCTTTAAAAAAGCCGGAAGCGTAGAAATCACACCGCCAAAGGGATGAACTGTTTAGTGTATTAGAACTATAATAGTGCTGAGCGGCGTAGGATTTATAAGACAGCGCGACTATATGTTCTGATTAGTGCATAGAGAAGGCTATTCGTCTTCAAGCATAGCTTTAATTTGCTCTCTAAGTTCAGGCGTATCTTCGTGGCCGTGAACGGTAACTGCATGATAGACAGCGATTGGTATGACTTCCTCTTCCGTTCCGCTTATACTAAGCGAACAGTTGCTTTCGCTCGGCATTGTTCTACAGTCTATTTTCTTTCTTTCTCCCATAGCCACCCCCCGATTTTCCTGAAATATTTTAACTCTTTTAGACTATAACACATTGTATATAGACAGCATATACGTAGCAATTAATGGGTATGTAAATATTACCTAAATGGTAAGTTTGATGCTCAGTTTTTCACAATGAAAATGGGATTCTTCCTAAACTACCCTATAAAATTCCCATTTTGTGGAACCCGAGATTATATATTTTTCGAACTGTTTTCCCCATGTTTTATGCTTTTTGATCGTAGCCAGCTTTGCCCATGATGCATCCAGTTCTTTCATATCTTTAATCTGAATTTCACATTCGACAACTGCCTCTGAAGCCCCTACAGAACCGGTTACTATTCTAACTTTATTCTTAGTCCAACCTATCTGTGACCCTATTTCATCGTACCATTTTGTTATGGACTTAATCGCTTCATTCTTATATCCGAATTTTGCCTGAAATTGCCACCGTGCTATCATCATAGTGTTGTCCCTCCTATGTTAAAAGAATAGAGCTATTAAAGGAATAAATCAACATAGAACTATCTTTACACCTTACTCGTGGCATTGTATTTACATTTAAGCATCTGTAAATACACAATAATCTATTGCAATTTATCTGTGATTGTGATATCACGGAAATCTTGACAAGACTATAATATATGTGGATATTAATGACCCAGTCTTGAGCAGATACTATGTCTTATAAGTCTTATAAATTAAACATAATTACCTTATCAATTGCAGCTATACTTTTGCTCCAATTCACAACTCCCCAATTAGCAATTTCTTCTGGAGACGGTCATTCGCACGAAACAAAAGGACTTCACTTTTCACATCCTCTGATAACGGAATCCCCCTCCCCCGACACAAAAATTAGGCTCGACTACTTTTTCCTCGATGTGGATGGGGAAATAGAAGACGAAGAGCTGGGAGAGGAAGGGGAAGGACCCAATAAATTTAAAGAGAGCACAATACTCCTTGAGCTTGAGTATGCGTTTACAAGGAATATAAGTATAGAGGCGGATATACCGTATACGTTCCTGAATGTTAACGGCGGGTCTAACGAAAATCATTTTAACAATATAGAGATAGGAATAAAGACCGCTTCTTTTATCCTCGAACAGTACGGGATACTCCTCGGGGGCGGTATAGAGTTCGGGCTTCCTACAGGAAAAGACAGAAAGGGTATCGGAAGTGACAACATCTTCGAGATCGAGCCGTTTGCGGATTTCGGATATAAATATAAGGACCTTGAAGTCGTCGGATTTTTATCTCTTGGTTTCCCAGTAAACCAGAAAGGTGACCAGGACGAAGGGGACGAGCTTGGCTATAACCTCTCTATGCTCTATCATATAGGCACGAGCGTTCAGGCTATTCTTGAGTTTGATGGTGAGACCGTTTTAAACGGCGAAGAGGACGGGGAATCGGTATTGAATATCGACCCTGGCATTAAGGTTGCACCTTTTAGAAATAAGGACATCAAATTCGGCTTCGGAGCCAGCTTCCCTCTAACGGATGATGAAGAGTTTGAATACAGACTAATAGGATCCGTCTTCTACCATATGCCTTCCGGCTATGTTAGCGGGAATAATTAATCTAATAAGATTAAATTTATACCTATTATTATTTGACGGCAATAGAACTAAAGGTCCAAGAACAACCCTTTGGCTTCTTTGGAAGTGAGTTTGGATACCGATGTGACTTTGTCACTAAAGTGTGAGAGCGTGCCCCATGATTCTCTTCCAGATAAATCTATTAATACTGAGTAGACTTTAAACTTTAATTTATCTTTTGTTTTTTCAAAGGATTTTAGCCATACGTCACCTACGTTAGACTGTCCGTCTGTAATAAATACTATGTCTCCGCCTGTGAATTTAGAGCTCTCTAAAAGAGAGACCGCTTTATTTAGAGGCTCTTCAAAGTTAGTGCCGCCGCCCGGGAAATATTCGGCAAGCTCCAGAATCTCAGACTCTTTCATGCCCCATCCTGAGAGCCCTTCCTTGCCTATAGATTCAAAAACTTTGAGCGGTGCACCGCCCGAAGAAAACACTACGACGTTAAACTTACGCCTCTCTCTCTTGGCTATCTCAAGAAGGGTCAAACAAACACCCTTGGACCAGAGTTCTTTGTTGCCTTCCATTGAAGAGCTTCCATCAAGGCATATCACCATAGGGCCCCTGCCCCTTTCCTCTTTAAGGTAATACTGAAAAAGCCTGCCTTCGACAAAACGCTTTTTAAAATCTTGTTTAAGGAGCCTGTGCCTTAGTGATACAAGCTCTGTGGGAATAACTCTGCCAATATCGTCACCTGTAGAAACATCAAATACTTCAGACCCCCTTTTAGACCATACTTTCCGCTTTGTAGAAAGCATCTCGTCCTTAAGACTCCCTACCAATCGTGAGAGTTTTCTGAGCTTATCGTTTTTATATAGCTTTGAGGCAAGGTCAAGCTTTTTGCCGACCCCTTTATCCCCGTCGGGATTGCCCATAGAGGAATCCCAGGCTGAAAGTTCATCCTCTGCATCTTCAATATTTTGATCGGTCTGTTTGAGAGACGTTTTGATCATCTTGTCCATATCGGAATCTATTTCCTCGTGTCTCTCGTCCTGCTCCTGTACTAATCGCTCAAGATTATCCTCTTGCTCTGAAAGCTCAGACTCTTTTTCTTCTTTTGCCTTTTCAAGCGCTTCGTCAAGCTCGGAGGATTCTTGAGACACCTCGTTCCATGTCTCCATTTCCTCTTGTAGTTCATGAACTGTCTCTTCCGTTTGACTCACTTCCCACTCTTTTAAAAGAGATCTTTCCCCGGGACCTTCATCTGATCTAATCCAGTCTAAAATCTGATTGCCCATATCTATAGTAGCCAGAGCGGATTTAAAGCCCTCTAGCACTGTTTCCTCTCTTAGCTTTTCGTAATGAGGGTCATGGAATACCTTATCGAGTAATTTTCTTGCCAGAGCTGAGCCTTTTTTTGTTTTGTCTTCGGGCAGAAACAAAACGTTATGCTTATAGAATGAAGAAAACAAGTCGAGAGTCAGCGCATCAAAATTAGGAAGCAGATTGGAGCCGCTTTCTATTAATATGCGGAGCTCCTCTGATTCAGAGCTAAGCTCTGCGAACTGTTCGCGGTCAAATGAGTCGGATTCTATATTCTGGGCAGATTTTATTTCCGGCATATATTTTAAAAATTAACACGATCACTAACTACTATCAATCAGCTTATATCAATTTTGGGGTGGCGTGTTAGAATAAAAAACCTTTTTAGACACATATGCATCATAGATAAAAGTATGAAACTCAATCAAATTGAAATTAGAGCTGTAGCAGCGGTAGGCCTTATAATGGCAATCAGACTGCTCGGGATTTTTCTGATCCTTCCCGTATTCAGCGTTTATGCCGAGAGGTACCCTGGGGCAGACCTGGCGCTTGCCGGCGTAGCATTTGGTATATACGCGCTTGTACAGAGCGTCTTGCAAATACCCTTTGGATGGTTGAGCGACAAGATCGGGAGAAAACCGGTTTTAATCATAGGTCTGTCTCTATTTGCGATCGGAAGCCTGGTATGCGGTATGGCTGAGAACATAAACGAGCTAATAATCGCTCGTGTTATTCAGGGAGCTGGAGCTGTCAGCTCCGTTGCCATCGCTTCACTCGGAGATGTAACACGCTCTGAGGTAAGAGCGCAGGCCTTTACTATAGTCGGAATCACGATCGGGGCCGCATTTTTAATAGCTATAATAATCGGCCCTCTACTAGCGGCTGAGATAGGATTTTCGGCATTATTTTACATACTTGCCGCTATGGGGATTTTGGCTATATTGGTGACAATAATATTTTTCCCCAAAATAGAGAAAAAAGAATTACTGGCTGAAGAAACTGCGATCTTGAGCTACTTAAAACGCCCTGAGATTAGAAAATTATTCCTCTCAGCAGCAATACTGTCGTTAACGCTAAATATGTTTGTGTTCATTTACCCCCTTAGCTGGATCAGCCTCGGAGTGAGTGAAACTAATTTATGGAAGGTTTATCTTGTTGCTCTAATTCCGACTGCCATATTTGCTTACCCGTACGTAAGGTATTCAGAGAAAAGAGGGAAACTTAAAATTGCTACGATGACAGCATGGGCCCTTGTTGCCATCAGCTTCCTTATGTACCCTGCAAGCTCAATGATGACGTGGGTGCTGTATCTTGCGGGAATGGCATATTTTATGGGTCACACCGTGCTTCAATCCGTTTTCCCTGCATACCTGACTCAGAGAGTTGGTCAGGAAAAACGTGGAATAACCACCGGTTTTTATAACTTGTCCAGCTTCTTCGGAGCTTCAATTGGGGGCATGTCTGCGGGTTATCTCTATCAGATTAACCCTCATATACCGATTATTACAGCGCTATTCCTAGTAATTATATGGGGACTTTCCGGATTACCTAACCCACTGGAGAAGGATTCTTCCAAATGATTTAACAATTTATAAATAGCTATATACCTATCATTTTAGCCTCTAAATATGTTAATGTAGTAAAAAATTATCCTGGAGGATTTAGATGACGGAAAAACTTCTTTTCTTACCAGTTATCGTTTTATCTTTACTCCTTATTTCTTTTGAATCCCAAGCGAATGTAATAGTAGATGATGCGGATTCAAACGCCGTATCTGAGCCTAACGTTTCTTTCACATCAGAAGTAGTCCCTACGGGCTCTGGACTTGTCGGAGATTATGAACTAATTGCCTGCGGCATTTCTATTCAGAACAACACATTTTCTGACCCTGTGCCCGGTACATGGACAGAACTTGATATGGGGCTGTGCGGGGGTCCTGGTGTATGCGAGCATGGTATATGGGGGAGATTCACGGACAATCCGGCTTCAGAAGACATTACTTGCAGCTGGGACAACCCGTCTTTTGTTTTTGCCGCGGGGTCCTTCAGATACAACGAAGTAGACCCTATCGACCCGATTATTGCCGTTGCCTGAAATAGCGGGACCGACGATGTTCCGCCTATTGAAGCTACAGCGCCTTCTGTTGACACGGTGGCAGGCTCACAGGTCGCCAGGATTTATACCTACAGAAACTTCACCTCTTTCACGACAGACGACTTTAACTCTAATAACGATATAATGGGCTCGTTTATATCTCTAGCTGCCGTCTCAATCATAAACGTAAACATGCAGGGCACCACCGAACTAGTATTAGTCGATGGAGCGACAGGAGAAGCATCGATTTTAGTAGGGTCAGAAGCGGCATTCTGGAGAGCGTGCACTATAGCACTCAGGATGGTTCCGGAACCTGTTAGAAACGTGCCCACTATGAGCGAGTGGGGCTTAATATCATTCGCCGCTTTTGCAGGTATTGCAGGATTCTGGTTCCTTAGAAAACGTCAAGTTACAGCTTAAATTTAGAACTTTTAATATAATCCGGCGTTTCTTAAACTGGGCGCCGGATTTTTCTTTTAATTATTGATACTGATATACCCTTCACATCAAGAAATTTATCAAAAAATCCAAATTCATCTTTGAATCAGCGACTACAACGCTTATAATAGCTGGTAAGAGTATTATTCGGAGGAGATATGACAAACCAGAGACCAGCACTTAGCAGTATGATTCTATATTTGTACCTTCCCGTATTTATCATCGCTTTTTTTATATGCACCCTGCCCTCTCAAGCTCAGCCCGAAAGCCTTGAAAGATATCAGAAACAAAAGAAAACATTTTTTCAGAGATGGGCAATCAGGGTAAATGGAAACGCTGAGCATATGTTTGAAACGGATATTGATGGAGGAGGCAAATTCAACATAACCAGACTTGGTTTTAATCACGACGCCACTTTCACAGCCACAGAGGATTTAAACGTAACGTTTGGCGCAAGCTTTAACTATTATAATTTTGATTTTTCAGGATCCCAAGGGTTTGCAGGTTTAAGGCCATGGCGCAATGTTCTTGTCTCCAACAACAACATGAGAGTAAACTATGCTTTTACAAATAATTGGGGGGTATTCGTTACTCCTATGATTTCTTACGGGTCAGAATCAGGCGCTCCATTCTGGGATTCTTTTACCATCGGCGCAATGGCCGGTGTAAGTTATACAACTGGGCCAAACCTCAAAATAGGTGTTGGGGGATTTGTTGGAAGCCGCTTAGAAGAGAGCGTAATTGGATATCCCATAGGTTTTATTGACTGGCGGATCACTGAAACCCTCAGATTATCAGCACTTGCAAGCGGAGCTAGAAACGATTTCGGACCTAAAGCAGAATTATCTTACGACCTGGGAAGAGGGTTTAAGGTCTCCTCATCCGTTGGTTATGAGCTTAGAAGATTCAGGCTTGATGAGAAAGGAAACTTTGAAAAAGGAATTGGAGAATTCAGAACCCTCCCTCTTGCAGGAAAAATTTCATATACTGTAAATAAATACTTAACTCTAAATACTTATGGAGGGTGGCTCTTTGACGGCTCACTTGAACTTGAGGACAGTAGTGGAGACAGAATCCAGAAAGAAGATTTCGACGCCGCACCCTTTCTTGGCGCAAGTATAACAATAAATTTATGAAGAATGAAAGAACAATATTCTGGTTTAAGAGAGACCTGAGAATTGAGGACAATACAGGATTATTCCACGCACTCAGTGAGGGACGGGAGATTCTCCCTGTCTACATACTTGATGATGATATTTTAAGAAAGTGTCCTCTGCGTAGTAAACGACTTGGGTTTTTCTTCGACGCCCTTAAAAAACTGGACAAAGATCTGCGCGAACTGGGTTCATATCTGTTTATACAAAGAGGTAGGGCAGAGGAAGTATTACCCAGAATTGTCAGGACATATAACGCTGATTCCGTTTACTGTAATAGAGCTTACGGTTTTTCGGGTATAAACAGGGACCTAAAGATAGAACATTTATGCAAATCAAGCGGGATTACCTTTAAGAAGTTCGATGACACTTTCTTGGTACCTCCTGAGAATATTGACCAGCGTAAAGTTTTTATCCCTTTTTACAGTCTTTGGAAAGGTAAGCTAAAAAGTCAGGAACTGCCTGCACCCGAGAAAATTAATTCACCTGAAATTTTAACCGTATCACTTGAGAGCATGATACAGGAAATAAGCCACACTAAGAATACCCATTGGCCTATCGATTACCCTGATCAAAGATTATGGAGCTTCAATTT